>VAPL010366814.1_pt1 | contig 23611 bp, 19 predicted proteins | sample 3395061 | NCBI WGS metagenome assembly VAPL01 (sample SAMN08290444, study PRJNA428436) | hydrothermal vent metagenome | isolation source: Deep-sea hydrothermal vent chimney 2 | place: Pacific Ocean: Juan De Fuca Ridge | depth 2182 m m | reverse complement strand
TTCCGGGACATGGTCAAGGCCCTGCACCGGGCAGGGATCGAGGTCATTCTCGATATTGTCTTCAATCATACGGCCGAAGGCGGCGCCGACGGGCCGACCATCAATTTCCGGGGCATCGACAACACCATCTACTACCTGCTTGACCCCCTGACCAGGGAGTATCTGAACTTTTCCGGCTGCGGCAATACCTGCAACTGCAACCATCCCATTGTCCGGACCCTGATCATGGATGCCCTGCACTGGTGGGTCGTGGAAATGCACGTCGATGGTTTCCGCTTTGACCTGGCTTCGATCCTGGGGCGCGACCAGAACGGCAAGGTACTCTCCAACCCCCCGGTCGTCGAGCAGATCGCCGAAGACCCGATCCTGGCCGGATGCAAGATCATTGCCGAGGCCTGGGATGCGGCCGGTCTCTACCAGGTGGGCAGCTTCTCGACCCATCGCCGCTGGGCGGAATGGAACAGCCGCTTCCGCGACGATGTCCGCGCTTTTTTCTGCGGCTATCCGGGCAAGGTTCCGGCCCTGGCCACCCGGATTGCCGGCAGCTCGGATCTCTACGAGCATGGCGGCCGCAGTCCGGGCAATTCGATCAATTTCATCACCAGTCATGACGGTTTCACGCTGTATGACCTGGTGAGCTACGAGCAGAAACACAACCTGGAAAACGGTGAGGACAACCGGGACGGCGAAAACAACAATATCAGCTGGAACAGCGGCGTCGAAGGAGAAACCGATGACCCGGCGATCAGGACTCTCCGGGCGCGGCGTCTCCGGAGCCTGGCGGTGGTCCTGTTTCTGTCCCAGGGAACCCCGATGCTGGTCGCCGGTGACGAATTCGGGCGCAGCCAGCGCGGCAACAACAACGCCTGGTGCCAGGACAACGACATCAGCTGGCTCAACTGGGAGCTGGCCCGTAAAAACGCCGATCAGCTCCGTTTCTTCCGCAAACTCATCCGGCTGCGTCGCGAGCATCCGGTCTTCCGGCGGGTTGATTTCTTTGCCGCCCCGCACCCGAAAAAAAGCCGGTCCCAATACCAGGAAATTATCTGGCAGGGCCTGAAGCCGGGCAAAAAGGACTGGTCCGACGAAGGCCGGGCCCTGGCCTTCACCCTCAATGGCTCCGCCCTTGACGAGGGTGAGGATGACGATTTTTTTGTCGTGCTGAACGGCAGCCGCAACCAAGACAAGACCTTCAGCGTGCCGAAGCCGCCCCCTCCTCACAGCCGGCGTATCTGGAAAAAAATCATCGACACCGGGGCCGGACCGCCGGCGGACATCACCGATCAGGAGCAAGGCGAAACCATCACCGCCCGCGCTCAAATCAATGTCGCTCCCATGGCCTGCGTGGTTCTCCAGTCCATGTCCCGCCGACCCCCCGAGGCGGGTCTGCGCAAAAAATAACTCCCGGCGTGCCATGTCGATTTCTTGACACGGGACGAGCGACCTTTTATATAAGTATAATGAAAATTTATTTGCAGTCTTTTTTCCCTTATTGATTTTTTTATGGAGAATACCCTATGATGCGCTTTCGCACCCAGATTATCGTCGTTGCCCTGTTCCTGCTGTTCGGCGGAACAACCGGCTGTAAATCAGCCAACCAGCCCGAAAAAACACCGGCCCAGAACAAAACCGTAATGACCAAGGCCGAAACGGTCCCCGCCCCGGCCCAGTCCGAGACCGCCCAGAGCCCAACGGGCTTGACCGTCAAGGGCAAGGTACTGGACACCATCAATGCCGGGGCTTACACCTACCTGCAAGTCCAGGCGGCGCAGGGTCCGGTCTGGATAGCCATTCCCCAGGCCAAGGTGGAGAAAGGCCAGGAAGTGACCGTGCAGAACGGCATGGAAATGAAAAATTTTAAATCCAAGATCCTGAAACGGACCTTTGCTTCCATTATTTTCGCCAGCGGTATCAACGATAATCATACTGCCGGCAATATGCAGCAGGCAGGCGGTCCTCATGCCGCAGCCAAAGGCGGCAACGGCTTTGCCCAGGCCCTGGAGTCGGAAACGGACCTGTCGACCGCCGCCGCCACGGACGCTTCGGGCGGCAGCCTGGCCGCCATCGTTCCTTCCGCTAATATCAAGGTGCGGAAGGCCGAAGGCGCCAACGGCTATACCATCGGTGAACTCTTTGCCAAAAGAAAGGAACTGAACAACAAGGAAGTCATGGTCCGCGGTAAGGTCATGAAGGTTTCCAGGATGATTATGGGCAAAAACTGGGTCCACATCCAGGACGGGACCGGCAATGCGCTCGAGAATACCCATGACCTGGTAGTCACCACCATGGCGGTACCGAAGATGGGTTCCGTTGTTCTGGTCAAGGGCGTTTTGCACACCGACCGTGACTTTGGCGCCGGCTATCGCTATGCCGCGATTATCGAGGATGCCAAGATAAAGTAAACAACTGCTCAGCTGCACTCCATCTTCGGGCGATCCGGCCGCCTCACATAGCCAGACTATGGATTCGTTGGCCGGCTTACCCAAACATGGAACACATCTGAACAGTTGCAGACCGAGGTTATGACAGTTTTTCGCTTGTACCTGAATAGTTACAAGTAACCACCCGGTGCTGGAGTCGATCCATGCGTATCATCATTGTCGGCCCGGGAGCGCTTGGCTCCCTGCTGGCGGCCCGAATTTTTCTGTTCCTGCGGGAACAGAAAAACAGCGGGGCCGGCAATGATGATCATCGTCTCTACCTCCTCGACCACAGACCGGACCGGGCGCAGCTGCTCAATGAGCACGGCCTGCGCTTAAAAGACAACGGCAGGACCGTCGTCTGCCGGCTGCGGGTTACCGCCGATCCGAAAGTGATCGGTCACTGCGACGTGTTGTTTCTCTGCGTCAAGGCCCTGGCCGTTGCCTCGGCCCTAAGCAGTATCTCCCCGCTTCTTGCCCCGCAGACCCTGCTGATCGCCATGCAAAACGGGATCGGCCACCTGGCCGTCCTGGCCCGGTCGCCCTGCAACACCGCCGCCGGTATCACCTCGGAAGGCGCCACCCTGCTCGGGCCGGGCCATGTCCGGCACTGCGGCTCCGGCATCACCCGTCTCGGCCTGCTGCGGGCCGGTCATGATGCGGCCCTGCCGCTCCTGCAGGAAACCACCCGTCTCCTCAATGGTGCGGGCCTGCCCGCCGAGATTACCCATCATCCCCTGCGGCACATCTGGGCTAAACTCTTTGTCAATGTCGGCATCAACGCCCTTAGTGCCGTTCACCGGCGGACCAACGGCCAGCTTCTGACCTCGGAGTCCATCAGGGAGCAGATGCGAAAGGCGGTCAACGAGGCCGTTGCCGTTGCCGGGGCGAAAGATATCCCGATTGTCGACGATCCGGTCAGCTCGACCTTCAAGGTCTGCCGGACGACCAGGAACAACGTCTCCTCGATGCTCCAGGATGTCGCGCACCAACGGCCGACGGAGATCGAGGCCATTAACGGGGCCGTGGTTGCCGCCGGGGAACAGCTCGGCATCGCCACCCCGGTCAACCGTGAACTGGTCCGGCAAATCAAGGCGATTGAAGCAGCTTACGGCAGGGCCGATGATAACTTACCGGGCAAGGAGCATGCTCGATAGGTAGTTGCTCCATCCCGTGAGCAGTTACTTCCAGACGAGGAAACAATTCATGAACAAAATCAATCCCGCCCGGCTGGGCTTTGACTTTGACGGCGTTGTCGCCGATACGGCCGAGGCCTTTATCCGCCTGTCCTGCGAAGAGTACGGTGACTGTTCCTTCAGCCTTGCCGACATCACGGCCTTCGAAGTTGAACGTTGCCTGGATATGAATCCGGAACTCGTGGAAACAATTTTCGACCGCATCCTCGTCGACCCGGTCGGCGTCGGCCTAAAACCCATGCCCGGCGCGGTCCGGGTGCTGGAGGAGCTGACCGGTTACGCAACCGTTACCCTGGTCACGGCCCGGCCGGAGCCCGAACCGATCCGGACCTGGTTCGAATCGGTAACGGATGCCGCAACCAGTGACGGCATCAGAATCGTGGCCATGGGCGCCCACGACGACAAACCCCGCCATATCAAGGAGTACGGGCTTGAATACTTCATCGACGACCGGGCCGAAACCTGCCTGCAGCTTGAGCAGGCGGGCATCAACCCCATTGTCTTTTCCCAGCCCTGGAACCGGGGCCGGCATTCGTTCCAGTCGGTCGCCAGCTGGCGGGAAATCCGGGCCTTGTGCTTTGACCGGGAACCGGCAACACCATGAGGTGCCCGAACTGTCATCAGCCGATACCGGTCTATAAAAACCCGGTACCCACTGTCGACATCATCATTGAAATCAACGGCGGCATTGTTCTCATCGAACGAAAAAACCCGCCGCACGGCTGGGCCATTCCCGGTGGCTTTGTTGATTACGGCGAGTCGTTTGAAAAGGCGGCGGTACGGGAAGCCCTGGAGGAAACCGGGCTGAAGGTCACGCTGGTCCGGCAGTTTCATACCTACTCCGATCCGGATCGGGACCCGAGACAGCATACCGCCTCAACGGTATTCATTGCCAGGGCAAGCGGCAGGCCGCACGGTTCGGACGATGCCGTCCAGGCCCGGATTTTCACCCGCGACACGCTCCCCGACCTGGTCTTTGACCACCGGAAGATTCTTGACGATTATTTTAAGAAAAAAGAAAAAACAGGATAGAATCGACGAAAGACAGCGGCGATACAAGGTTCTGAATCCGTGAGCGTTCGAGAACGGTGCAGATGCAAGGCGGCGACGAAGTTGATTATCCTGGTGTGATATCAACAGTTGCCAACGCAGCAGATGCGCCGTTATCGGGCGCCCCGCAGGGCGGCGCGGTGAAGACATAAATGCATTTATTTGACATATAATACAATGAATTCCACTCATTGCATGAGATATCACCTCAAGCCATCACGGATTCAGGAAGGTATCAGGCCCGGTTTACGTCAGGAAAAATTTAAACATTCCACGGCAAGATGCTGGAAATGTTTATCCAGGGTAAGAACCGCCATATTGTTTCTGATGGCAACAGTGGCTATAAGTACATCCGTCAACGGAATCGACAGCCCTTTTCCCCGCAGTTTTTGGAGTGTATACCCTGTCGTGTTCCAATCATCATGGATAATCTCAAGATAAGGTATTGTTGTAAAAAGAAAATCCAACATTGAAGCTTCTTCCTTCCCTTGTACACCATGAAGAAGCTCAGCTATGATGGGTCCTGTTAAGTAGGCATGATCAAGCTGGATCAAATCAGCAACCAAATCTCCCGACGAGCCGCTGTTGCTGCGCAGAAAATCGATCCAGGCAGACGTATCAATCAAGACATTAGTCACGATCGGCCCCATAATGCTCCGCAATCTCTCTTTGGCGGAGTTCTTTCCAGTTATCGTCAATATCTATCTTGCCACGCATCTCCAATACTTTTTCTTTGCGTTTTATTCGCAAATATTCCGTCAAGGCCGTTCTTACTGCCTCCGTTTTGGTTTTGGCCTTGGTTAAGCTCAACAAATCATGAAATAAATAATCATCAATGTTCAGTGTCGTTCGCATACCGTATCTCCTTTTTTATATGAAACAAAAAAGCATACATATACGATAACACAGGGTTGATAATTGTCCAAGCATTCAGCATGCTTTTTATAGGATCAAATGGGACCTGGCAAAGATATATTATGGATTATTCTTTTGCGCGTGCGCAGACCCTTAAGCGGACCCTAAAACAGGTAACTCAACAAGGCATAGACCATGATCCCTACCCCGAGGGAGCTGTATATCAGCAGTCAGGGAATACAGTCACTGCGCGACTTTTTCACGATCAGGGCAAAGGCGCCGATACCGGCCAGCAGTGCTACCGCCAAAAAGATCAGTTCTTTCATTTCAGACCATCTTCTTCCGTCACCTGGCAGCCGACGGCACGTAACTAGTCACATCACAGGGTGTGAAACTCTACGCTATTCCTTACATCCAACCTGTAAGCCGCCACAGGCGCCACAGATTTACGTAGTCGCTTCCGTTCGCTATAGCCCCATCTATGCGGGCGGAAGTGACCGCGTGAAGATGGGGTGCCTGTGACGGCTTACGACGGCACGGGGCGGGGATCAGGCCCGTATCCTGACCCCTTTTCTTTTCCGCAGCCGGATAGCCGACGGGGTGACTTCCATCAGCTCGTCGTCATTAATATATGCTATACAATCCTCCAGACTCATGTCAAGGGACGGGGTTAAAATAACCGCCTCGTCTGAACCGGAAGCCCGCATATTGGTCAGTTTTTTGCCCCTGGCCGGATTGACCACCAAGTCTGCGGGACGGCAATGATCGCCGATAATCTGCCCCTGGTAGACAGGCACGCCGGGGCCGAGAAACAACTTGCCGCGCTCCTGCAGGTTGAACAGGGCATAGGCTACGGTGGTACAGGTTTCCTTGACAATCATCACCCCGTTCTGCCGATGCTGGATCTCGCCGGCATACGGGCCCCACTCGGCAAAGACATAGTTCATCACCCCCATCCCCCGGGTATCGGTCATAAACTCGGACCGATAGCCGAGCAGGCCGCGGGTCGGAACCTTGAACTTCAGGCGGGCCATCCGGTTTTCCAGCTGCAGGTCAAGGAGAATCCCTTTCAGTTTCCCCAGCTTTTCAATAACCACCCCCTGGAATTGCTCGTCGACATCAACGGTCAACTCCTCGTAGGGCTCAATGGTCTTGCCGTCCCGCTCCCGCATGATGACCTGGGGCCGGGTTACCTGGAATTCGTAATTCTCGCGCCGCATCTTCTCGATTAAGATAGAGAGATGCAGCTCCCCGCGGCCCGATACCCGGAAACCAACTGCATCGGTCAGCGGTTCCACCTGCAGGGCGACATCGGTAACAATTTCATGATTCAGCCGGTCTTCGAGATGCCGGGAAGTGACATACTTGCCGTCCTGCCCGGCAAAGGGCGAGTCATTGGGGATAAAATTCATGGAAATGGTCGGCGGATCGATCTCGATCAGCGGCAGGGGCCGGGGATCATCGGGATCGATAAAGGTGACGCCCACGGCCACATCATCCATGCCGGCCACCGCGACGATATCACCGGCAGAGGCTGATTCCACCGGCACCTTCCGGTCCCCGCCGAAACAGAAAATCTTGGCGATGCGGACCGGTTTGATCGAGCCGTCGCGCCGGGCTACCGCCACATTGTTATTTAAACTGATTTTGCCGTTGAGCAGCTTGCCGATGCCCAGGCGGCCCAGGTAAGGCGAGTAGTCAACGGTGTTGATCTGTAGTTGCAGGGGGGCGGCGGGATCACCGGAGGGCGGCGGGACATGCTTGACAATCATCTCGGAAACAACCGTCATGCCGGTTGCGGCCGTAACCGGATCAGCGAATTCTTTGACGGCATAGCCCTCCTTGGCCGAGGCGTAAACCACCGGAAAATCAAGGACCTCATCAGAGGCGTTCAGCCGGACCAGCAGGTCAAAAACCTGGTCGACGACCCAGTCACAACGCGCGCCGGGTTTATCGATCTTGTTGATAACCACCAGGATGGGCAGGCCCACGGCCAAGGCTTTTTTAACCACGAAAAAAGTCTGGGGCATGGGGCCTTCCTGGGCATCGACCAGGAGCAACGCCCCATCGGCCATCCGCAGCACCCGCTCCACCTGGCCGCCGAAATCCGCATGGCCCGGGGTATCTATGATGTTGATCCGGTAATCGCCGTAGGCGTAGGAACCGTTTTTCGAGGCAATGGTAATGCCGCGCTCCCGCTCCAGGTCCATGGAGTCCATCAGCCGCTCGGCCACCTGTTGATTATCGCGGAACATGCCGCTCTGCCTGAAAAGCTGATCCACCATCGTGGTTTTACCGTGGTCAACATGGGCGATGATTGCCACATTCCTGATCTTCTGCCGATCCATAACACACCTGAATAGTTACAAATAAAAAAAGCGCGGCGAACCGCACTGGGAAAAAAGCTGCTAGAAATTGATAAAACTTTTAAATATACAGGGAAGGATACAAAAAGGCAAGGAGATATTTCAGCAGGCGCCCGGGAGGGCTACAGCCTGTCAAACACCTGCCGGCGGGCCGCGGCCGACCGGCTCAGGATGGGAATATTACCGTCAATATAATCGACCACCCGGGCCTTTTTACCGTCAGCCGGCCGCATGATCCGGCCCACGACCTGCAGAAGGCGCCCTTCAAACTTGATGGGCGTGGCCAGAACCAGGGTACTGAGCCCCGGACAGTCAAAACCCTCGCCGATAAGCTGCAAGGTGGCGATCAGGACCCGGACCCGCCCCGCCCGTACATCCTCGACGATGCGGGCCCGCTGCTCGGCCGGGACCCGGCCGGTGAGGACGACACTGCTCACCCCGTGTTGTTCAAGTTTACGCCCCAGGACTTCGCAGTGGGCCACCCGGTCGGAGACCACCAGGACCGTCCCTTCGTGCCCGGCCTGAACAATATCTGCGATATCGGCAGCCAGCAGGGAATTGCGCGCGTCATCGGCGGCCAGGGCCTTGAGCAGCTTGGCATAATCACCGCGAAAACCGTAGGAGAAACCGGTCTCCTTCTGCACGAATTCGGGGCGGACCACTGCCCCGCTTGCCGCCAGCACCTTTGAATCCACGGTATAAAGCCGATCACCCATGCAGGTATAGATAAGCTGGGTCATGCCGTCTTCCCGGCGGAAGGCCGTAGCGGAAAGACCGAGCATGTAATAACAGTCAAAGCCGCTGACCACGTCCGTAAACAGACTGGCCGGGACCCGGTGACATTCGTCGACGATGAGCTGACCGAATTGCGGCGGCAGACTGTCCAGGTGTTTACGGGCCGTATTGACAATGGCCACGGTAACCGGCTGGATGTCAAAACGACCGTCACCGGCCTGCCCGACCTCAATTCCCAGGAACTCGCCGATCCGCTCCCGCCACTGGTGCAACAGTTCCTTGGTGTGCACAATAATCAGGGTCGGCTGGCGCCGCTCGGCAATCACCTTGAGGGCCATGACCGTCTTGCCCGAACCGGTGCCCGCCTCCAGCACCCCGAAAGAGTGTTGGAGCACCGCCGCCACGGCTTCCTGCTGATAGGGGCGCAGATCCCCCTGAAACACGAGGTCAATCTCGTCAAGACGCCGGCGCTCGTCAACCAGTTCCGGGACGGCTCCGGTTAGCTGCCGGCAAAGCTGGACGGCCTGGTTCGCGAAGCCGCGCGGAAAAAACAGCCGCGAACCGGACTCGCGAAAAAAATAGAGCCTGGGCTTGAGCTGTTTGCCGACCCAGCGGCTGTATCGCTTTGCCGCCTGATATTTAGGATTAACGATGGTCAGCTTCTGCCGGATGGCGGCCTTCAGCCTCTCCGGCGCCCCTTCGAGGCAGGCCTCGGTGCCTACGGTTAAACGCGGAGGAACTCCGGCCTTGCCCTGTTCTGAACTTTTTGCTACGCTCACGATCATCTTTATGCCATATTCACATGGCCTGAAAACGAATGAAATTTAAAACCAGGGAGGGAGAAATCATGTCGGACAACTGCCTGTTCTGCAAAATCGTCCGGGGAGAAATCCCGGTGGATAAACTGTACGAAGACGATGAAATTCTTGCCTTCCGGGACATCGCGCCCCAGGCCCCCGTCCACTTCCTGGTCATTCCCAAAAAACATGTCAGCAGCCCGGCGACCCTGGCCGCCGAGGACGAACAACTGATGGGCAGGGTCATGCGGATCGGCTGCGAGATCGCCAGACAGGAGGGAATCGACCAATTCCGCGCCGTCCTGAACAACGGAGAACAGGCGGGGCAGACGGTTTTTCATCTTCACGTGCACATCCTGGGTGGACGAAACATGTCCTGGCCGCCGGGCTGACCGGCCCGGCGCTGCCGGCCATGCTCAACCGGGCCGGGAGCCTGATATTGACTGGTGCGCCAGGAGGGATTTGAACCCCCGACCTTGAGCTTAGAAGGCTCCTGCTCTGTCCGACTGAGCTACTGGCGCATGAGCTGAATTGGCGAACATCACCTGAATCCGTGACGGACACGAATCAGAGGAAGCGCACTGTAACGGAAACGGCTGCGAAAATCAACGCTCATTCTCCTGCCCCCCAGGCTCAATACTCCTTTCCCAGATCGGCCCGGAAGCGGTATCACACACGGCAATGCCCTTCTTTAACAGCTCCGCCCTGACGCTGTCGGCCGCGGTCCAATCCTTGAGTTGGCGGGCTCGCTCCCGCTGCCGGATCAGCTGGTCAATTTCCGGGGCCAGCGGACACCGCTCCAGCCGAATGACCCCCAGGACCGAATTGACTTTTCGCAGTACCTCCAGCACCTCATTCTTCTGCCGCCGGTCAAGATTGCCCGCCTGCAGAATAGGGTTGGTCTTTTTAATAAAATCAAATAACGCCCCGACAGCGCCGGACATGTTGAAATCATCCCCCAGGGCGGCGAAAAACTCCTTTTCAAGGGTGGAAACCAGGAGTGCCACATCGGGATGCGGGAGGTCCGGGGGCAGGCACAGCAATTTTCTGCTGAATTCATCAATACGCATCAGGGTCCGGCGCGCGGAATCCAGCCGTTTAAATGAAAAATGCAGGGGTTTCCGATAATGGACGACCAGAAACATAAAGCGGAGCTCGCGGCCGGAATAGCCCCGGTCCAGCACATCCTGCATGGTCACCACGTTGCCGTTGTCGGCGGACATTTTTCTGCCGTCCCGCAACAGCAGTCCGGAATGCAGCCAATAATTGGCCAGGGGCTTGCCGGTCAGGGCCTCGGCAATGGCAATCTCATTTTCATGATGAGGAAACATCAGATTCTGGCTGGCAATGTGAATATCGAAGGTCTCCCCGAGATAGTGAATGGACATGGCCGAACATTCAATATGCCAGCCGGGCCGGACATTGCCCCAGTCGGTTTCATAAAAAATGCCCTTTTTCAGCTCGTCAAGGGTCGTGCGCTTCAGCAGGGTAAAATCCCGGGGATTGTCTTTTTCATAGTCATCGAGATCAACTGTCTTGCCCGTACGAATCTTGCTTAAATCGACGCCGGAAAGCCGGCCATACCGCTTGAACTTGGAAATATCGAAATAGATCGACCCATGCTTGACATAGGCATATCCCTTGTCAATCAACTCGCGGGCAATGTCGATCATGTCCCCGACATGCTCAGAGGCCAGCGGATAGCCCGTGGCCTTTTTGACCCCGAGTTCCCGGGCCGCCGCCATGAACTCGTTGACATATCTTCCGGTAAACTCCCGGAGCGGCAGACCGGCCTTGTCGGCCCCGGCGATGGTGTTGTCGTCAAGATCGGTAATATTCATATAGGATTCGACCGCAAAACCATTGTACTCCAGGGAGCGGGCCAGCAGGTCGGCAACCACGAATCTCCGGCAATGCGCCACATTCGGGGATTCATAGGCCGTCGGCCCACAGGCGTAGAATGTGGCCCGCTTCTTATGAATAGGCCGGAATTCCTCCTTTTTCCTGCTCATGGTATTATAAAACCGCAGCCGCAACACGGGCGGCTCCGGTTTTGCCTGGGGGACAAAGAGCGAGGTACTCAGGTAGCGTTCACCGCCGTCAGGCAGGATGGTGACAATAAATCCTTTGCCGATTTCGCGGGCCAGGCGGAGGGCGGCGAACATGGCCGCGCCGGAACTCATGCCGGCAAAAATCCCCTCCTTTTTCGCCAGCAGACGGGCGGTGCCAAAGGCGTCTTCGTCGCCGACATTGACAATTTCGTAGGGCAGGGACTTATCAAAAATACCTGGTTTATAGGACTCTTTCATGTTCTTGAGCCCCTGGATCTTATGATCGTAATACGGCTCAACCGCCGTGACGCGGACGTCCGGATGGTATTTTGCAAACCACTTACTGAGTCCCATGGCCGTGCCGGACGTCCCCATGGTGGCGATCACGTCAGTAACCTTCCCTTCCGTCTGTTGCCAGATCTCCGGCCCTGTTTGCCGGTAATGGGCCTGCCAGTTGGCCTCGCTGTTGAACTGATCGGTCATGAAGTACAGCTCCGGATGCTCGCGCCCCATGGCATAGGCTTTTTCAATGGCGCCGTCGGTGCTGCGTTTTGCCGGGGTCAGGGTGATTTCCGCGCCATAGGCCTGCATGATCTGCCGGCGCTCCACACTTGCCGATTCCGGCATGACCAGCTGACAGCGATATCCCCTGGCGGCGCAGACCATTGCCAGGCCGATGCCGGTATTGCCGCTGGTTGCCTCCAGGACAATCTTATCCTTAGTTAGTTCCCCGCTCTTCTCGCCCGCTTCGATCATTGACAGGGCAATCCGGTCCTTGACCGAGCCTCCGGGATTGCAAGACTCCAGCTTCGCCATAATGACGACCCCGGCCACCGGATTAATCCTGGAGACGGGGACCATCGGGGTATTGCCGATCAAATCGAGGAGAACAGTGTTCATGCTTTTTCTACCCTTGCGCCCAGGGGCGCAACCGCTATTTTTATCCTGATTTCTTCTGAAAAACCTGCCAGAGCCGGCACAGCGCTTCCCGGCATCGCTTGTCCTCAACCGTGGACGCACTTTCTTCAAAGGCCTTTTGTTGCACCGGGTCAAGACAACGGTCTGCCGGTCGAGCGCCCCCCTCCTCTTCAGGCCGGTACGCCACCGGTTCCATGAGCCAGCGTATATCCGTGATTCCCGCCTGGGGCAGAACGCGCCGAACCTGCTCGATAAGCCCTGGCTTGAGAGTCTGCATATGTTGCATCCATACGGAACTGCGAACATAAACCCATAGCACATCCTTTCTGATATATGCCGGCGAGGTCTGAGCGGCAACATCACGGCCCGCCACCTCGGGCCACTTCCCGGCCAGGATAAAAAATTCCCACTGCTTATGCCAGTTCTTATGGCCGAAAAGACGTTGCAGAGTCGAGGACAGTAAAAGCGGACCTTTGTTGTTCGTTTGTTTCATTGTTGCGACAAAATACACCATCAGGCCAAGTTATGCTACAATGTATTATCCATGGACACGGGGTCGCGCAAAAACAACTTCACATTGTCGTATCCCGGCGGCAGGCACCGATTCTGCGAACTTATCGCCAAGCGCCCCCTCCAAGCATATGATGGTCGCGAAAAAGTTAAATTCGTATTGAATAATTTCATTCTCCCTCTTTTTTGCTCTTTTTCAACCCGGATGTAAGGAAATTGTCAAGAACGCACATTAAGTTATCCATGATATGTGTTCTTCATGACAAAATGTCACAATGAAAAAACAGGGCCTCGGGTGACGGGTACGATGTAACAACAAATCCCATAACCGACTGAAATAATTTTTACAGCTGCCCGTTTTCATGTAAAACAAGAAAAAAGTTGATCTGTATTTCCATATGTGCGAACATGTGATAATAAATGGATTTTATTATTTTCAGGGGAGGAGATGCAAGATGTCTTTCAAGTTACGATTTCTCACATTGGCGGCCGCGATGCTTGGCATGCTCGCCATGAGCAGTATGCCTCAGGCCGAAACACTTCAAGGCGCGATCAAGTACATGATTAATACCCATCCGGATATCAGGACGGTTGTCTACAACCGACTTGGTCGGGATCAGCAGGTCAAACAGGCGCGATATGGCTACTTTCCCAAATTGGACTTTATAGCCGGCGTAGGTACCGAGCGGATTGACGAACCTGTCCATGAAAACCTGAATCCGGTGGAATTCAAGCTGAGCCTGCGGCAAAACATCTTTGCCGGCCTGTCCACAACCAAGGAGGTGGACCGGCAGAAGGCCAGAGTTCTCTCCGAGGCCTATCTTATCCAAAGCACAACTGAAAACACAGCCCTGAAGGCAGCAAAAGCATACCTCGACGTTCTGCGCCACCAGGAACTGCTCACCCTGGCCAAGGAGAACCTGGCCATTCATCAACGGATCGGCGACCAGATTAAGCTTAGAAGCCAGTCCGGCATTTCCGGCAAGGGCGACATGGATCAGGTGGAAAGCCGGTTGTCCCTGGCCCTGTCAAATGTCGTGGTGGCCAAAACCAACCTGGCTGATTCCCGGACGAATTACCTGGCCCTGATCGGTCATCTGCCGGAAAACCTGGTGAAACCCGTCGCGCCCGATTCATCTTTACCGAAATCCCTGAAACAGGCGGAGCAGGATGCACTGGCGATGCACCCGACCCTGAAATCGGCAGAAGCGGATCTTGAGGCCCGCGAGGATCAGGATGCGGTTGCCAGGGCGCCTTTCATGCCTATTATCGACCTCGAAGTTGATCGAACGTGGAACAATGATGTCAATACCGGCTTGAGCCCTGACGAAGATAACACTATCGCCATGCTGCGCTTCCGCTACAACCTGTTCAATGGCTGGAAAGACAGGGCCAGAAAACTGGAAACAACCCAACTGATCAGCGAAGCCAGGGAAATCCGCAACCATACGCATCGCCAGGTTGTCGAAAGCATACGCCTCTCATGGATGGCCTACCAGGCGGTCACGGAACGTATTCATTACCTCAAGGACCGGGTTAAATCCAGTACGGCTACCGCCCAATCCTACACCAAGCAATGGAATATCGGCAGAAGAACCCTGCTCGACGTTCTCGATGCGGAAGCCGAACGTATCGACTCCAAGAAAGATCTCCTGAACGCTCGATACGACGGGATTTATGCCGAATACCGCATCCTCAACGGCATGGGCAGCCTGGTTCATACTCTCGGACTGCAATGGCCGAAGGAAGCCTATGTCAACGGCCAAAACAAGGCGGCAGGGAAGCCGAAGAACCAGACTTGATCCCGGGCCGAAAACCTCGTTCCCGGACGGGAACGAGATAACGTTGATTCAATGCCGGCGGCGGTCTTCCCATGTCGCCGGCATTGAACTGTCGGCAAAACGAATATGCACCGGTTTCCTTTCAACATCGGGGTTATCGTCACGGAACAAAATAAATACCATTTTATTTTTGTTAACGTCTTACCGCGGCCGCCCCGGAGATTTTCAACCAACCTGAAAAGATCTCCGGCCGACACTGTTCCCCGGTTTTGTTCATGAGCCATGATCTCTTCCAACGGAAGCGCGTCCTCATCCTGGCAGGCATTCTCCTTCTCGCCCTTACCGCGGCCGTCCCGGCTATCACCCGAAAAAATTTCAGCATCAACGAAAAAACGCTGGCCCTGGCCGAAAAGGAATATGGACCGGCGGCCCGCCGGCGTTTGCTTGCCTGGGAGGAATTGATCCGCGATGACCGGAGCACCACGGACCGGGAAAAACTTGAGAAAGTGAATCGTTTTTTCAACCGGCTGGCTTTTATCAGCGATCTGAAACACTGGGGCAAAGAAGATTACTGGGCGACGCCCGTTGAATTCCTGGCCAGCGGCGGCGGCGACTGCGAGGACTTCTCGCTGGCAAAATATTTTACCCTCAAGGCCATGGGGGTGCCGGAAAAAAAGCTCAATCTGACCTATGTCAAGGCCCTGAAATTGAACCAGGCCCACATGGTTCTGACCTACTATGCGATACCAGGTGCCGTTCCGCTGGTTCTCGACAACCTGATCAACGCCATCAAACCGGCTTCGCAACGACCAGACCTGTTACCGGTCTACAGCTTTAACGGTACCGGGCTCTGGCTTGCCAAACTGCGGGGCCGGGGCCGACTGGTCGGCAGTAGCGATCGGCTCAAACGCTGGCGGGACCTTTTGAACAGAATGCCGCAAGGCCTTCACTGAAACGAGGAAATCCCATGACACTCTATCGGCAGCTCCTCATCTTCACCCTGCTTCTCTTTTTGCTGTTGTTTGCCGGCACCTGGGTGGCTGAACTCAACTCCACCCGGACATTTCTCATTGACCAGCTGGAATCACACGCCCAGGATACCGCCACCTCTCTTGGCCTGTCGATCTCTCCATACATGGCGAAAAACGACCTCGCCACGATCAAAACCATGTTCAACGCCGTCTTTGACCGGGGGTATTACCGCATTATCCGCTTGACCGATATTCATCACCAGGTCCTCGTCAACCGGACTCTCAAAATCACCGTTCACGGGGTCCCCCAATGGTTTATCAAACTGGTACCCCTGACGACACCAAGTGCGACCGCCGAAGTGATGTCCGGCTGGCGCCAGGCGGGTGAAGTCTTTGTCGAGAGCCACCCCGGCTATGCCTACAAAGCTCTCTGGGAAACCGCGGTCAAAACCACGATGTGGTTTGTGGGCATGGGGATCCTCGTTCTTGCGGGAGGAGGACTCGGGCTGCGACTCCTGCTCAAACCCCTGAAACGGGTCGAACACCAGGCCGAAACGCTTTGCAAACGACAGTATGAAATCCAGAAACACCTTCCCCGGACCCGTGAACTCCGACGGGTTGTCGAGGCCATGAACCGGATGACCTACAAAGTCAGAGACATGTTTGCCGAACAGGCAAAAATTGCGGAACGGCTGCGAGAAAACGCCTACTGCGATTCCCTGACCGGGCTGGGCAACCGCCGTTATCTCGAAGCTCAGGTGTCAACGCGGCTCGGCAGGAGAGACGGTGCCGCCAGGGGTGCTTTTCTGTTAATCCAGATACGAAACCTGCAGGAACTCAACCAGCAGAAAGGATTCCAGGCCGGCGACCAGCTGCTGCAGAGGACGGGGCAACTGCTGAAAGATGCCACCCGACATATTGCCAACAGTGTCCTGGCCCGGCTGACCGGCGGCGACTTTGGTCTATTTCTCCCTGACATCGTCAACGAAGATGCCGAGGTTATAGCTGAAAATATTGTCAAGGGACTGACGCAGCCGGCAGTCGAACGTCTCTCTCTGGCCGACAATGTCGGCCACGTGGGCGGCGTAATCTACGACCGGACCACCACCTTCGGCCAACTCCTGTCGGGAGCGGACACCGCCCTTCGCGCCGCCCAGAAGACAGGGCCGAACAAGTGGATCATCCAGCCCCTCGCCGAGGAGAGCGAGGCCGCGGCCCGCGGCCAACAGAGATGGAAAGATATCCTGGAAAAGACCCTGCAGGACAGAAGCGTTGTTCTCCATGTTCAGCCGACCGTCCGAAGTGACGACCCCGGCAAAATCGTCCACATGGAGGTCTTTTCCCGCATCGCCGAGGAATCCGGCAAGGTCCTGAACGCCGGTATGTTTATCCCCCTTGCCGAGCGTCTCGGGCTCATATCTTCGCTGGACCGTCTTGTTCTGGAAAAGGCCCTGCAGATAAACAGGCAGATCCCGGGCATGAACCGCCTGGCTGTCAATATTTCCCCATCCTCGCTCAAGGACAAAAACTTCCGCGAATGGGCCCTCGCGGCCCTTAAAAATCAGCCGGACACCGCCCTCAAACTGGAATTTGAATTTGCCGAATTCAGCGCTGTCCAGCACCTGGATCTTGTCCGGGAATTCGGCGCCGAGGTCCAGGAGCTTGGCCATGGTTACGGCTTCGACCATTTCGGCCATGGATTCTCAAATTTCGGCTACCTGCAGTCCCTGCGCCCCGACTATGTTAAAATTGACCGGGCCTATACCGACGAGCTGAAAACCAAGGACAGCGATGCTCACTTTTTCATTGCGTCCCTGTGCGGCGTTGCCCACAGTCTCGATATTATGGTTATTGCCGAAGGCGTGGAAAACGAAAAACAGTACCAACTACTGCGCGAGTTGAACCTTGATGCGGTCCAGGGCTACTTTATCGGCCGTCCCGAACCTGTCGTTGCAGCGGGAGAAGAAGCCTAGACAATATTGTCAACCATAAGTTGATCTTCCTCCATCCTCTGACGTACCCGCTTACGTTCGCTGATCTTTTCCCGCGCCTCGTCAGGAAGTTCGGTCAGCATGATGACTTTTTTCTTCACCAGTAGATCAATCAGGTCTTCAAGTACCCGGATGATGCTGACGTCGGACATGGACAAGAGCTGCACCCAGGAATCCGTATCTTCAGTTCGGCGGAGAAAATCCAGAACCTCTTCGTCCATCAGAGATTTTTCTTCAGATGCCTTTGAGGTCGGAGATTGAAAAATCCCGGCAACTTTACCATACTGGTCACGCTCTACATATAACATACAGTGCCTCCTGAGCATCCCTGAATTGTTGATTAATTGTTTTGTCGTATGAGTCCGCTCAATCGGCGCAACGAAATTCAACCTAAACTAAATCCAGGTGCCAATCATGCGGACCTGTTTTTTTGCGCGGACCCTTGTTTTTTTATTTATATATAAAAATTTTAAACGTTTGCCTGGCATTATCGTCTCTAATCAGATATAATTTTATCGTTAATGTTCAGCCGTACCACCACGATATTTCCCAGGAAACATATCGAGGATTTACTGAACAATTATATTTTATCATGTCTCCAGGTTGAAACAAAGGAAACTCTCTGTTTTGTATCTGTATTATTACTATCGGCCCTCGACTGAACCCTGAAAATATATAGCCACGAGACATATGTCTGCAAATACGAACGATAATTATACGGAAGAGTGGAAATTGGGCGGCGACACGGATACCCATGACGACCCGTTGTTGGACTGCATTGAACTGCTGGCCAAATTCCATGGCCATCCGGTTTCCCGCACGGCCTTAAGGGCCGGCCTGCCGCTGGTGAATAACTCCCTGACCGTAGAACTCTTTTCCCGGGCCGCGGACCGCGCCGGGCTCTCCTCACGTGTCTTACGCAAATCGCTGTCAGACTTATCCGACACGGCTCTGCCGGCGGTACTGCTGCTTCGGTCACACAGAGCATGCGTCGTCATGCAAATCGACGAGCAACAAACCCTGACCGTAGCCCTCCCTGAATCAGGGATGGGCGAAAAAAAAATATCCCTGGAGGAACTTGAGGAACTTTATACTGGATTTGCCATATTCGTTCGACCGAAATACCAGACAGACGCCAAGAACTTTGTCAAACAGATTCGTCATCCCCGAAGCTGGTTTTGGGGAACGATCTTTTCCTCCTGGCGAATCTACCGGGACGTTGTTGTCGCCTCTTTGCTCATCAATATATTCGGCCTGACAACACCGTTTTTCATTCTCAATGTTTATGACCGGGTTATCAACAATACCGCTTTCAATACCCTCTGGGTCCTGGCATCAGGGGTTGTTGTTATATTTGTCTTTGAATTCCTCATGCGGATTCTCAGGGGCTATTTCATCGATGAAGCAGGCAAGAAGGCCAATCTGATTATTTCGGCGGCCCTGTTCGAGAAAGTCCTCGGGCTTCGCATGGAAGTCCGCCCGAAATCAGTCGGGGCCTTTACAAAAAACATCCAGCAATTCGACGCCATCCGGGACTTTATCACCTCATTTTCAATCACGGCCATCATTGACTTGCCGTTTGTCGGCCTGGGGCTTTTGGCCATCTGGTATCTTGCCGGCCAGATTGTCTTTATTCATATTGCAAGCATCCTGCTCCTGCTCGGCTATGCCTTTTTAATTCAAATCCCCTTGCGGCAAGCCATAAACAACACCTTTGAGGCCGCGACCCAGAAAAATGCCATTTTGGTTGAAGGCCTGACCGGTATCGAGACGATTAAAATGCTTGGGGCGGAAAGTCAGATCCAGCGCGCCTGGGAAGAATCGGTCAGTTATATTGCCAAATGGGCCGTCCGCTCACGCCTCCTCTCGTCATCGGTTCAGCATGTTTCAAATTTTATCAGGAATTTTACAATCGTTGCCACTGTGGTTGCCGGCGTCTATCTCATTGCCAACGGCGAAATGTCAAAGGGAGGACTCATCGCCTGTGTCATTCTCACAAGGCGCGTGGTCGCCCCGATGTCGAAGGTCATGAATCTGGCCACCCGGTTCTACCAGGCCAAAGCGACGTTCAGTATTCTCAACAAGGTCATGGAAATGCCGGTAGAACGGCCGCCGGGGAAAACATTTTTGCACCGCACCGATTTTAGGGGGAAGATTGACATACAAGATGTCACCTTTTCTTACCCGGAACAGAAAAACAACGTCCTGAAAAATGTCTCACTTCACATCTCACAGGGGGAACGAATTGCCATTATCGGGCCAGTGGGTTCGGGCAAAACGACCCTTGGCAAACTGATACTCGGGCTGTACGAACCAACCGAAGGCATGGTCGCCATGGACGGAACCGACATCCGGCAGATTGATCCGTCCGAACTCCGCCAATTCATAGGTTGTGTCCCGCAGGACGTTACTCTTTTTCGCGGCACGGTCAGGGATAATATCATTCTCGGAACACACGGCATTAACGATACGGAGATTCTGCGGGCGGCAGAGATGTCAGGCGTTGCCGCTTTTGTCGCCAAGCATCCCATGGGGTTTGACATGCCGGTCGGCGAACAGGGCAGAGGGCTGTCAGGGGGCCAGCGCCAGGCAGTAGCCATGGCCCGGGCGATTTTGCTTAACCCGCCGGTGATTCTGCTTGATGAACCAAGCAGCTCCATGGATAATAAAACAGAGTCCCGACTCAAGAAACAACTTGAGAAAATACTGGCCAACAAGACCATGATCATGATTACCCACCGGGGTTCTCTCTTGGACCTGGTCGAGCGGATTGTTGTGTTTGATTCCGGCACCATTATCGCGGATGGGCCGAGAGAACGCATACTCAAGGATCTGAAGAGTGGCGAGCTCAACGTATAAAACCAGTAAGAGTTCAACAGCACCCCATCTGCACACTATGTTTGCATCTCCGGTAATCTGTTACTAAAATCGATCCCTTTCCGGCTGACGTTTTTTGGGGAAATTCGGGAGACACAACCTTGGCGAAAAGAACAAAAGAAAAAGGTATATTTCACCGGCTGTCGACACCGGACAGCGACCTGACGACCGATATCCGCTCGGCAATCCTGGCCCAATCCCCCAAGGGAGGACGCTATATCCTCTGGCTGTTGCTGGTTCTCGTTATCATGTCTTTTTACTGGGCCTCTGTCTCCGAGGTAGCGGTGGTGACCAGGGCGACGGGCAAGGTCATCCCCTCGAGACAGATCCAGGTGGTGCAAAATCTGGAAGGCGGCATTTTATCTCAAATCCTGGTTGCGCCGGGGGAGATTGTTAAAAAAGGACAACTTCTCCTCAGAATTGATGCTACCCGTTTTTCCGTTCCCTATCGCGAAAACCGCCACAAAGACATGGCGCTGAAAGCCAAGGTTGCCCGCCTGCAGGCTGAAGCCCAGGGCATCGATTTTAAAATTCCCCCGGAAGTCACAAAAGACAACCCTAAAATTGCAGAGCGGGAGAAAGAACTTTTTTATTCAAGGAAGCAAGAACTCGATACCGGGATTGCCATTCTGCAGGAACAGTTAAACCAACGCAAGCAGCAACTTGCGGAATTAAAAGCGAAACGCCAACAGTTAACCCGAAGCAACCAGCTGCTCAACAAGGAATTGCAAATGACGCGGCCCCTGGTCAGCCAGGGTGCCGTATCCCAGGTGGAAATGCTCCGACTCGAGAGGCAGGCCAATAAAATGGCGGGCGACCTCGAAGCAACAAAATTGCAGATCCCTGCCGTTGAATCCCAATACCAGGAAGCGAAACAGGCCATAGAGGAAAAACGGCTCTCTTTTCAAAATGCGGCGAAAGTTGAACTTAACGAGGTCCTCTCCGAACTGGAAAGCATCTCCGTCTCTTCCGTGGCCCTGGAAGACCGGTTGAAACGCACCCAGGTCAGGTCGCCGGTGTACGGCACAATAAACCGGATCCTGGTCAATACGATCGGCGGGGTCATCCAGCCGGGTATGGATCTCATCGAAATTGTCCCGCTTGAGGACACACTGCTTATCGAGGCCAAAATCAAACCCTCTGACATTGCATTTCTGCGGCCGGACCAGGAAGCCCAAGTCAGGTTCTCCGCCTATGACTTTACTGTTTACGGCGGCCTTAAAGCCAAGCTTGAGCATATAAGTCCGGACACGATCACCGATATGCAGGGGCGGAGCTTTTTTCTCATTCGGGTACGAACCGACAAAAATTATCTTGGAACCGCGAAGCATCCCATGCCCATTATCCCGGGCATGGTCGCAACCGTAGATATCCTGACCGGCAAGAAAACAATACTCAGTTATCTGTTAAAACCGGTTTTACGTGCACAGAAGTTAGCTTTAAGAGAGAGGTAGCCATGACAATCCTGCTTTGCAGCGCCAATGAAACGGTCCGAACCAGATGGGACACTATCCTGTCACCACGATACCCGATTCTTCACCTTGACTCGTTGAACAGCCTGCTCAAATCACCGGCGGCCGGCCGGACCGACGGCTTGGCCCTGATCCACATGTCTGATTCAACACGAGAGGAAGCCCGGCAACTGGGTGACATTTCGATTGCCGCCAAGGTCTTCTTTTTTTCTGACCGCCCCCGTGATGTGGAAGGAATTGCCCTGCTGAAACAGGGGGCCGTGGGTTATGCAAATACTTACATCTCTCCGGCCCGCCTCGAAGAGGCGGTCAATGTCGTACTCTCCGGCCGGATATGGGTCGGCCAGGCCCTCATGCAGCGACTCATCAGCGCATCCGCTCCCATGACCCGGGAGACTACTAATTTACCCCCCGGCGCCATTATCGAGGAATTGTCGCCCCGTGAACGGCAGATTGCCCTGTTGATTTCCCAAGGTTTTTCCAACCAGGCCATTGCCGAGCAGCTATATATTTCAGAACGGACAGTCAAATCACACCTGGGTTCCATATTCAGCAAAACCGGAATCCAGAGTCGCCTCCAACTCGCACTTTTAATGCATGGGCACCAGGCATAGGAGAGAGTTTGCGGTCATCCGGACGGAACCACTTCACCTTTTCGCATCCCGGCAGCAGGCGCTCTTTCGTCGAGCCTCAAAAAAACCAAGACCACAATGACAGCGTGACAGCGAGAAAACTTCCCCGGGACACCTCGAGTGGTCAGGTCGGCCCTATTCAAACAATAGGAGATGAATATGTCGTCGATTCACATTTTAAATCAAATCGATAAAAATCAAATTTTCAGATTCTTTGTCGATGGCAGATTCCATAAAAAATATAAAGGCTGGCGCGGGTATGAAAACAATGAACCGGGCTCAGTCGGGGGCATGTTGGCCGGGCTGAGCTATCTAGCTGATAACTTTGACTTATCATGCGGAGTAAGCACCCACTATATCATCCGGCTCCATAAGCTCTGCATGCTGAATGTTCACACAAAAAACAAAAAATCAACCCCGGGAGAATTGAGGTACCTGGAGGCCGGTTTTCAGTTTTATGCCGGCCAAACAACAATAAGCAGCCTGGCTGAAATCTTTGAGATGCGCCGTGGCGACGGAACTCATTTATTTCACACCAAGGGTTTTGCAAAAACAGCCGAGGAGCTTGATCTGCTGGAAACGTACCAGGCTATCCATGAAATAAAAAAACTGCGCTTCAGGCCATGGTATCCCAATCTGGATATTGACATGAAAAATGCCTTGGAGAAGAGAGGCTCGCTCGAGGACTTCTATAAGGTAAAAAATTACATACAAATGAACTTTGCCAGCAGAATGGAGAGCATTACTGTTGACTTTAACAGGTCAATAGAAAAATCAGCCAATAAGAGTGAAAAATTATTATCAATAGCAAAGCTTGTCCGGGACCTTGAGCTTCTCCATCCTTTTCCCGATGGCAATTGCCGGGTGTTCGTCTGCTTACTTATGAATCATCTCCTGATGTTTCATGGTTTTCATCCGGCCATCCTCCTTGATCCCAATTTAGATGCAGAGTATTCCTATGCCGAGTTCGCACTGGAAATAAGCAAGGG
>VAPL010211831.1_pt1 | contig 23625 bp, 17 predicted proteins | sample 3395061 | NCBI WGS metagenome assembly VAPL01 (sample SAMN08290444, study PRJNA428436) | hydrothermal vent metagenome | isolation source: Deep-sea hydrothermal vent chimney 2 | place: Pacific Ocean: Juan De Fuca Ridge | depth 2182 m m | reverse complement strand
TTGGGATTATTTGAAAGATCGCTTACTGGGTGTAGGGGGCATTCCGCCGTTATCGGAAGTCATCCGTGCGGCCGCTGCCAGTGGATAATGAGAAGTTACAAGAATGTATAAATAACTTTATCCTTTGATTTCGTAAACCCTTGATTCATAATAAACCAAAAAACTCAACCCCTATAAATAACATTAAAAAAACGACATATTTATTTGAATTAATTATGCTTTCTTAAACGAATGACATTGCAGCAAGGGAGGGCTATGAGCAACAGCAATTCATCCTCATATTTAGCGGAAACTTATGAGTAATCAGGAGATTTTATGAAACATAAAGAAATTTTGCTTCCATAAGTACCTGGGTAGAATTAATTTAAGTCGATATTTTATTGGTTAATCAATAAGAGCCTCTTGCAAAACTAATTAATATCCAATTTAGCACCATATATTGTGTTATATTTTTTTAAAAAACACTACATATAAATCAAAAAATGATCAATTATTGTACAGTTTTGCAAGAGGCTCAATAAGTATTTGTTTTTTTGAACCCCGAAACTTTAACCATAAAAAAGCTATTTTCTACAACGAAGAGAAATACTTTTGATATGGAAGTTGAGTGATATGACACATAGTGTGGCATATCACTTATTTATAGTGATGGATAAGCTGGATTTTTAATGAACTAATGCAATACAAAACAATTACTTATATTTATGGCATAGATAATGCTAATTAAAATGCTTTTAGTTGCTAATGAGTCAGCTACTAATTAAAGAAACATATTTCCAAAAATTAGTTTGGGTTTGTTGTTGGTTAGTAATAATTAGGAATATGCAATTGTTTACAGTCTTAAAGTTAGTCTTGATGTTTTTGTTTTCTGTCATTTCTGTAGTTCGTTACGGGGTAGTGACTTTGCTACTTTTATGTCATCTGGCTATTAATCCAGCACTGGCTGCTGATAATGGTTATCAGATAAACAAAGGAGATAAATTAAAAATTACAGTTTGGAAAGAAGATGACTTGAATGCCGATGTGTTGGTGTTGCCTGATGGGACTATTAGCTTTCCAATAGTGGGTACTGTTTCCGTTGCGGGAAAAACGGTAGAAGAGTTGCAAACACTTTTAGAAGAACAGCTTGAAGAATATATCCAAGGACCAGAAGTTCTTGTTTCGCTTCTTACTGTGGAAGGGAATGAAATCTATGTTATTGGTGAAGTAGCCAGACCTGGGCCTTACATGATGACAAAGAATTTAAAGGTTATGCAAGTGCTTAGTATGGCTGGGGGCTTAACCCCTTATGCATCAAGAAATAATATTCGTATTTTACGAGAAACTGCTGAAGGTAAATCCATTTCAATCCCTTTTGAATATGATGATATTGAAGATGGGGAGAACTTAGACACAAATATCTTATTACAAAGCGAAGATACCATAATTGTTCCTTGATGTTAGTGCTACTGACATGTCTAAATATGGAGTGTTTTTGCTTGCCTGCTTGCTATGGAGTACCAACATGCGTTTAGCTGTTGCTGACGAATGGAAGCTCACCGGTGCTCTAGAGCAGAGTATTGAGTACGATGATAATATTAATATGAATGTTGATTCATCTTCTGTTTTCGGGTATTTGTTAAAACCTGTTTTTGGTTTTGAATGGAATACCTCGGTTATGAATGCTAGTGTTACTGGACGTGGTGATATTCGTCGTTATGATGATAAACAGTGGGACTGTGATGCCTTCTCTCTGAATGCAGATCAGCAATATCAACAAAAAACAAGTATTTTTTCTGTTGCAGGTAATTATTCCAAAAGTTGTTCTTATTCAGATCAACTTTCTGATACAGGTATTATTGTTCCCGATACTCAATCGGAGACTTATAACCTATCACCTTCATGGAGTTGGCAGTGGTCTGGGTTAGATAGAGTTAGTATTAGCCCCAGTTATTCACAAACGGTATATTCCAGTACGAGTACAGGGACTGTTAATTCAAATTTTCAAGATAACAAAATATATAGCTTAAATATCTCTGAGAATCATTCATGGAATCGACGATTAAACTCTGCTGCAAGTCTGTTTTTTTCACGTAGTGAGTTTGGTAATTCAGCTAATATTTCTACTCAAAACTCATACGGATTTCAACTATCTGGTGGATACAATATTACGCGTATGTGGTCGGTTAATATGGGGGCTGGTTTGAACTGGGTGCAAAGCCCATCTAATTCAAATGTAAATAATAGTCGTAATAGCTCACTACTCCGAACAGAACTTTTTAATTTCGGTTTGGGCTATAGTGATCGTCGGATAAATTATGCTTTAGATTACACTCGAAGAAATAGCCCTAGTGCATCGGGGCAGATAATTGAGTACAGCACGGTTAATGTAAATTTTTCTTATGAAATCAGTCGGCAATGGGCATTTAATATTGATGGTTCAATGACCAAAAATAAATCAATTGGTCAGAGTGCATTTCAAATTAGTTCTGATAGAACTTATTACACAGCAACTATTGGTCTTGTATGGGATATTGACAAAGAGTGGCGTTTATCAACGAGTTACCGATACCGACGACAAGAATTTACTAGTTCAGGAATCACTCAAGTTACTAATATTCAGAGAAGTATTACAGACTCTAATACGGTAATGATTAACCTTAATTACAACTGGGATGGCTTGCGCATTTTTCGCTAAGCTGGCTGACTAAATATTTATGGAACAAGAAGAACAAGGCAAGACACTTGCTGAATATATAGAAGTCATTAGTAGACGTCGAAATGTATTAATTATCTCTTTTTTGCTGGTAGGTTTTTTGGGCATTGTATTGGCAATGAAATTGCCGCCTGTTTATCGCTCATCAGCTACTATTTTGATTGAGAGCCAACAAATTCCTCAAAGTATGGTTGCAACGACGATTACTGACTTTGCAGATAAACGAATACAACTAATTAAACAACGAGTGATGACGCGTGATCGCATATTATCCATTATTCAAAAACATAAAATTTATCTTGATAAAAGAAATAAATTAGTACCTAGTGAGCTGGTTGAGAATTTTCAACAAGATGCTGAAATAAATATGATTTCGGCAGATGTTAGGGACCCACGAGGAGGTGGGGTAGGTAAAGCAACTATTGCATTTTCAATTGCCTTTAATGATCGAAACCCTGTTGTAGCACAAGGGGTTGCTAATGAATTAGTGAGTTTATTTTTAAATGAAAATACCAGGGTTCGTTCTCAGCAAGCTGCAAAAACAACAGATTTTATTAAAACTGAAGCCGATAAGACCAAGCTAGAGATTGAAAAAATTGAAACTAAAATAATGGACTTTAAGGCCAAAAGTGGGAATAGTTTGCCAGAAATGTTGCAGAGTAATCTTTTATCTCTTGACCGAGCAAAGGAGTCGCTTCGACAAGCAGACAGTGATATTCGAATTGCCAAAGATCGTCTGATTTATTTGACTGATTCTCTTATCAGAGCTGAATCGGATGCTGGGGAAGATTCTTCGACTCAAGCAAATAAACCACTTAGCAAGGCTGCTCAACTTCGTTCGTTAAAAGCACAATATATTCATTTTAGCTCACTTTACACAGCTAAACACCCTGATACGTTACGAGTAAAGCGTCAAATTGAGAATATGGAACCTGGTTTTACCGGTGAACTTTCTGAGTTAGATGCTAGTAAAGAACTAAAGCAGGCTGAAAAAGAACTTGTTTTGTTAACTGATAAATACTCGGAGAATCATCCTGATGTTATTAAACAACAACAAAGAGTCAGTAAATTAACTAAGGGTTTGCTTAAAGCAGAGAGCCAAGACAACAGCTCTGTAAAAGAGGAGGAGCAAGGAAGCGCACTTTATATTACTTTAAGCAGTCAGCTTCGTAGTACACAACATAAAATAGATTTTTTATCTGAGTCTAAACAAGATTTACAGAAAAAAATTCAGGAACTACAGGAAAGTATTGATAAAACACCTTTGGTAGAAAAGGACTACTACGACTTGCAAAGAATACGTAAAACGAGCCTTAATAAATATGCAGAAATGGAGTCAAAATATAGAGTTGCAAAACTAGCTCAGACTTTGGAAGAAGAGCAAAAAGGTGAGACTTTTACACTTATTGAGCCACCTATAGCACCTGAAAAACCTGAAAAACCTAATAGGAAGAAAGTTACCCTTATGGGATTTGGCTTAGGTTTGGGTGTTGGTTTTGGGCTCGTCATATTACTGGAACTAATGCATGAAGTGATTCGTGGAGCAAAGGCCCTGGAACGTCATACGGGTATGCAGCCTATTGTTGTTATCCCTTATATTGAAACACCATTGGATAAAGCACTGCGTAGTCGAGGTAAGAAATTAATGATAATTGTTTCAATTGTATTACTCATTGTTACTATTGCAATAATTCATTTTTTTGTGATGCCACTGGAAATTATATGGACAAAAATCATAATAAAATTGGGACGACTATGATCAAAATAGCCATTTGTTACACAAAAAATAGGGTAGATAACTTTTTACTTATTGGGATAAAACCTTGACTATTAATATTGAACAGACTCAGGTATTTCCACCAATACATTACACTCGTACTCGTAAAACTTCTGTTTCAAGGGGGCTTATGCAGGATCGGCGTTTGGTGATGGGGTTAAAGAATGATCCTCATACAAGTGTATTTCGTCAACTTCGCACCAATATATTGAGGCAATTGCGAGAAAAAGACTGGAGCAGTATTGCAGTTGTTGCCCCAACGGCTGATTGTGGAAAAACTTTTGTAACAGCCAATCTTGCAATTGCTTTAGCCATGGAGGTCAATCAGACAGTGTTGGTTGTTGATGCTGATTTACGTAACCCAGGAGTCGCTTGGCAGTTTGGTTTAGAGGTTGAAAAAGGTTTGCTTGACTACCTCCATTCTAATGTTTCTGTTGAAGATATGCTGGTTAACCCGGGGTTTGATCGTTTGGTCGTGTTACCTGGTAGAGATACTAGCGAATCATCTTCAGAGCTTTTATCCTTACCTAAAATGAGTTCTTTAGTACAAGAGCTTAAAAATAGGTATCAATCTCGTATCATTTTATTTGATTTGCCACCGTTGTTAACTTCGGATGATGCAGTATTATTTATGCCTCACTTTGATGCAGCTTTACTCGTTATAGAAGATGGTATGTCTACTCCTGAAGAGGTGAATAGATCTCTTGCTATATTGGAAGAAACAAATCTTGCAGGAATGGTTTTGAATAAGGCGAAAGGAGCTGAGGTAGCGCCTTATAAATACAATTACCTGAAAAATAGTAGGGTAAATAAATAGACTGTTATTTTTTTATAAATCATACGTAATTAATTTGAATAGGAACCTATGAATTTCTCAACACAAGAATTAGAGCAAGATTCGACTGTATCTCATAAAACACTTCAGTTATTTGGAATACGTTTTAATCGAACAACCTTGGCTGAAGCAGCTGATATGGTGATTAAGGCAGCAAAAGATTGTCAACGAGGTTTTGTAATAACCCCTAATGTAAATATGTTGACACTACTACCTTTTGACCCGAGCCTTACAGAACTTTTTAACAAAGCCACACTTTCATTTGTTGATGGGTGGCCTATTGTCTGGGCAAGTAAGCGATTAGAAAAGGAAGGACTTCCTGAGCGAGTGGCGGGGTCAGATGTATTTCCATTAATTTGTGAACGAGCAGAAAAACAGGGTTTAACAATGGCTCTTATGGGGGCTGCCGAAGGTGTTGCCGATGAAGCTACTCGTCGGTTATTAGTGAGTTATCCTAAGCTTAAAATTATAGGGGCATACTGTCCTCCTATGGAAGATGAATTTTCTGCAAAAAGCTCAAATAAAATGGTGGAATTTTGTAATCAGCGAAAACCTGATATTTTGCTACTCGGTATGGGTATTCCAAAACAGGAACGCTGGATTTCAGCGAATATTGATAAATTAGATATTGGTATGGCTTTATGTTTTGGTGGAGTTATTGATTTCGCTGCAGGAAAAATACAAAGATCACCTAAGTGGACTGTAGATTTAGGCATGGAGTGGTTGTGGCGACTGTGTATGAGTCCAGGCCAATATTGGAGAAGGACAGTTTTGCGGTTTCCATTGTTTTTTCCGATGTTTTTTAAAGAATTATTGATCAAGAGGTCATGATTAACAGCTTTGATTTTCTTAGCTGTTATTCCGTGTGCGTTCCTTAAATAGTCGCCTGTTTCAATCAGACTAATAAACAATTTACGGTTTAAAGGTTCCCGTTGGAACCCGTACCACTATGTAACATAGATAGGAAAAGAAAATCCATTATGGTTAAAATTGCCCTCGTTGGACTTGGGAAAATGGGACTATCCCACCAGTCGATTATTAATATGCACCCTGATGTAGAGCTGATAGCTGTTTGTGACAGTAGTCGTTTTGTATTAGATATACTTGGAAAGTATACCGGTATTAATGTTTATACCAACTATACAAAAATGCTTGCAGCTGAAGATCTTGATGCTGTGATTATTGCTACACCATCAAAACTTCATGGCCCAATGGTGAGAGAGGCTTTGGAGCATAATCTTCATGTTTTTTGTGAAAAGCCTTTCTGCCTTGATATAGATGAGGGAATTGAACTGACCAAACTTGCTGAACAAAAAGGGCTGGTTAATCAGGTAGGCTATCATTACCGCTTTGTGGGAGCATTTCAAGAAGCCAAACGCTTATTAGATGCGGGTGTTATTGGTGATGTTACGCATGTTAAAGCGGAAGCTTATGGCCCTGTGGTGCTTAAGCCTTCAGGCAAGAGTTGGCGTAACCAGCGTAGTGAAGGCGGGGGTTGTCTTTATGATTATGCTGCTCACCCGATTAATATTGTGAACTGGTTATTTGGAATGCCTAACTCAGTGGGAGGGACGGTACTTAACAAAATTTTCTCCATGGATTCGGAAGATGAAATATATGCCACTTTACGATTTGCCAATGGAATCAGCGGTCAACTATCTGTTAACTGGAGTGATGAATCTTATCGCAGAATGACAACAATAATTACCCTCTCAGGTAGCCGAGGAAAAATTCAGGTTGATAGGCAAGAGTGTAAATTATTTGCAAGAGCAGGCGAAGAATTACCTGCTGGCTATATTCCTGGTTGGAATATTCGTTATACCACAGAGTTGAGCAGCCCTGTTTGGTTTTATGTTAGAGGGGAAGAATATTCAGGGCAACTTGATTATTTTGTGCAATGCATCAAATCAAAACAAACTGAAAATATTAACTCTTTTCAGAGTGCTTTACAGACTGATAAAGTTATGCGAATGCTCATCATTGACAGCGAAAGAGTTCAAGAGGATGTTATTAATGATGAAAGCTATCAGCAAAAGTCAAATACTCCCTTGTGGCAACGGCTAACAGGAAAATCTTGAATAATCTTCATTAATATTAAGGTAAACAAATCAAAATGGATAAAGTTTTATTTGGTGACAACCAGTTTTTTGGCGTGAATCACATGTCTGAAGAAAAATCACGGGCTCAAAGTATGCGTTTTCGTGATACCCAGGCAATGATTGATGTGTTGGATATGGCGTATGAGCAAGGTATAAAGACTTTTATGTGTACCACACATGACAAAACCAGCGAAATTTGTGATTATTTTAGAGCTAATGCAGACCGATACCCAGATTATAAATTTTATCCTGGGATGCCCTATGCGCATAAATATGCTAATGCAGTAACTGATGAAGGTATTTTAGGTGCAATTAAAAAATTCCTGCCTAACGATGGCCTTATTGATGCTGTAATAAGAGGGGGCAGTTCTGTTGCTAAAAAGGAGATTGATGGTATGGCAACATTATTGATTGATGCGGAAATGAAAATGTTTGAAGGGCTTTCTACCCCCGTTATCTTTTTACAAAATGTGGTGACTGACTTTTTGTTAGGCTTGGGAATGAAGGATGCTTTTCGTATTTTTGCCGATCATATTAAGCTTAAATATAATGCAGAGCCTGGATTTATTACCATGAATATGCCGAAACTGCTGGATGTTTTGGAGCAAGTTGGGGTAGAGAATCCTATTATTTGTGCCAACATTAACCAACTAGGTTTTAGGATGAGTGGAGGTCAAGAGCTGTATCAAAAAACCTTGGCAACAAGACAGTTTAGGCCTATTGCTATGTCAGTTCTAGCTTCTGGTGCAATACCTCCTCGTGAGGCAATAAAGTATGTTGCTAAACTTCCTAAAATTCAGTCTATTGTTTTTGGCGCGTCCAGCAGAGGAAATATTAGTCAAACTAAAGCATTAATTGATGAGTTTATGCCAAATTAATTGTGTTAATAATAACAGCATGATTTCCCCATTGCCGGTACTAAATAAGGAACCTTAAACATGAATAAATTTGATGTTTATAGCAAAACTTTGATTGTTATACTGCTCAGTGTTTTTTTCGTTCCGGTATATGCTTGTAAAGTGCCTGTAGAAAAGTTTTGTGTTGAGTATTATAAAAACAGCACCCTTAAGGGCAAGCCCACGGTATCTAGAAAAGCTCCTGTAATTAAATATAATTGGGGTAACCATCGTCCTGCGCGAAGAATCCCAAAAAATAATTTTTCAGCACGCTGGCGTGGGCGATTTTATTTTTTAGATACCGAATATAGTTTTCGTGTAGCGGCAGATGAAGGCGTTCGTCTTATGCTTGATGGCCAAACAATTATTGATCACTGGCAAGGTGGGGTGGGTAAAGCATATAGCGTTATATTTAAGCCCGGAGCAGGGAAACACTTAGTTGAAGTTGAATATTTTGACTCTAAAGGAAGTGCTTACCTTAATGTTGAATGGGAACCAGAGCCATTAAAAACTCAACTTTTGACAGTGGATACCCCCCTTGACCAAAGTATTAATTCCACCGTCTCAATAGTTGGTAAGAAAAGTTTTGTAACAAAGCGTAGCAAAGCTAAGTCAAAAATATTTTTAAAACCTAATAGGCCTGGAATAACGGCTATTTCTAAGCAAGCCCCAATAGGAATTAATCTTTCTTCGTTTAATTACTGGAGCGCCTCCATTCCATTTAAAGATTTATTGATGCAATCTGGTGGGCTGAAAGTAATTAATAAAAGAACCCATAAACCATGTTCAAAGCAACCACCATTAGATACTGGAGGATACCCTAGGTTTTTACCAAGAAGATGTTTAGTTAGAATTAGAAGTGTTTTTCATATAGGTTCTGATGAATTATGGCCAAGTAATACCGCTCTTTACCAACCAGGGCGATATGTTTTGCTTTATCAGGGGCGTGGAAAAATAAAGTTGAGCTGGGATGCTAAAAATATAGTTAATAAAAGTGCTGGGCGTATTGAATTTAATGTTCCAACACCAAAAAATGGAATTGAGATACAAATTACAGCAATAGATGTCAATAATCCTATTAGAGATATGCATATTGTGCATATTAATGATGAATCATCTTACAAAACACAGCCTTTTAATGAAAAATGGTTGAACTTGTTAAAGCCCTTTGAAGTAATTCGGTTTTTGGACTGGGGAAAAGTTAGCGAAAATAAGTTTGTTTATTCGGGGGAGGCTGTTTCCCATACCAGGCAAAGTATCTTATTGCCATTTTCAGCGCCTGCTGAGGATGATGTCTTTAATGATATGGTTGTTATGCTTAATATTGATGATAAGTGGCCACGCATTTTAATTGATCGATATGAGGGGCAAACGCGTACCTTGTATCTAAAAACACCGATAGAAATTTCAGCGAATGGTAAGCAGCCAACAATAACTATTTATGATTTTTTAAACAGAAAATGGGGAGATCGTGCTCTGGCAACAACATTGGGACAAAGTTCTGCTAAGGGAGTGGCTTTTGAAACTATGATAAAACTGGCTAATACGCTTAATGTAAATCCCTGGATTAATATTCCAACGGCGGCTGATGATAATTTTGTGGAAGAATTAGCATTGTTATTGAAAAACACACTTAACCCAAACTTAAAGTGTTATATAGAATATTCAAATGAGACTTGGAATTTTAGCTACCCTGGTTATCATTATTCTGAAGCAAAAGCTCGCGAACTTCATTTGGCTGGTACGACAATTATGGCAGATGCATGGCATGACTATCGTGCAGTTGAAATATTTAAGATATTCAATAGAATTTATGAAGAAAATGATCTTAGGCAAAGCCGGCAACAAAGCCGGATAGTTCGAGTACTAACTTCTCAAACAGCATGGCTTGACAGGGCAATAAAAGTTATGGATTGGAAAATGCCCAACAATGACTGGCCTACTGAAGGGAAAGCTGCTTATGAATATGCCGATGCATGGGCTGTGACCAGTTACTTTTATTTAGACCCGGATATGTCGTTGGATAATCTTGGTATTGATGAATTGATCGATGCACAGATTACTAATATCAATACACTATTTGGGGATAGCCATACCCCAGGTCTAATTAGAAAAATAATACAACAATCCAAGGCGAGAGGGCTGCAACTTGTCGTCTATGAAGGTGGTACACATGTTACTGCGCCACATGATAGGGATGACTTGGTTAAGAAATTAGCTCAAGTTAATAAAGACCCGCGAATGAAAGATGTTTATACCGTTATGCTACAACAGTGGGAAGGCCTTTATAAAGAATATGGCGCTAAATGGGTAGGTGTTTTGAACCATTATTATGATATTGGCAGATATAATAAATTTGGTTATTGGGGTTTATTACAGTCTACTTATCAAGCACCTGAATCTGCACCAAAATATCAGGCAATTGTAGATTATGTTTCAGTCCCAAAATACCAGGTAACTGTAGATTATGTCTCAGTACCATAATATTTTTTAAATGCTAGAAAATATGAAACTTAATCACAAGAGTGTCTATTGCAAATTGATAGGGCAGTATTGTGATAACTGCTATAAAAAATTCCTGTTAAAAAGGAGAAGTCGCTATTAACCCTAATTGGTTCGCTTACTTGGCTTTACTTAGCTGGCTGGTAGTGACTGTAATCATTTACCAGCGGATGCCCATTGTTAAGGCGACTCTGTGGTCGATATTAGGGGCTTATTTGTTGCTTCCAGTAGGCACTAATATTGATTTACCAATGGTTCCTCCTTTGGATAAAGTAACTTTACCTAATTTTACAGCCTTTATGGTTTGTCGAGTATTACTAGGTAAGCGAGTGACATTGTTACCTAAGGTAGCGGCCGTTAGAGTGTTGTTACTGGTGTACATTGCGAGCCCATTTGCTACTGCAATGTTGAATACAGACCCCGTTGTATCAGGGCCTTTGTATATTGCAGGTATGAATTATTATGATGCCTTGTCTGCAGTTATAAGGCAAATACTGTTTATTTTACCTTTTTTGCTAGGTCTTCAATTTTTTAGAACAGAGAAAGCACTGGAAGAAACCTTACGGGTTCTAGTGATTGCTAGCTTGTGGTATTCAATTCCTATGTTGTTGGAGGTGCGTTTGAGTCCTCAGTTGCACACTTGGATATATGGTTATTTTCCACATAGTTTTATACAACAAATGAGAGGAGGAGGCTTCCGGCCCGTTGTTTTTTTAGGTCATGGCCTTCTAGTGGCTTTTTTTACCATGACTGCCTTGGTTTCGGCAGTGACATATTGGCGCATACAAAGATCCCCCGTATCACAATTTTCTAGTGGAGTGATTGTCGCTTATTTAATGCTGGTGCTGATATTGTGCAAAAGTATGGCTGCTCTAATTTATGCCTGTTTTCTTGGAGTTTGTATTAAGTTTTTTAGTCCCAGGTTGCAGTTTCGTTTTGCAGTAGTGTTAGTGATGATAGCCCTGACTTTTCCATTAACTAGAGGATTAGGTTGGTTTCCAGTTCAGCAAATCAGTGCATTGGTATCAGAAGTAAGCACTGAAAGGGCACAGTCCTTTGACTTTAGAATAAGAAACGAAGACATGTTGTTGAAAAAAGCTGAGAAGCGGCCACTATTTGGTTGGGGAACCTGGGGACGCAACCGTATTTATGACCCTTCGACAGGACGAGATATTAGTGTTACCGATGGTCGTTGGATACAAGTTATTGGAAGATTTGGTTGGATAGGGTTGCTTGCTGAATTTGGATTATTGGCTCTTCCTGTTATTCGCAGTGCTAAATTGTATAGGTATACAGAAAACCAGCGTGAACGTGTTGTTTTAGCCACAGTCAACTTGGTTCTGGCTATCAGTTTACTAGATTTGCTACCCAATAATACGATGAGTCCTTTTACCTGGTTATTGGCAGGGGCAATACTTGCTAGACTGGAAACTTTGAAATTAAAGCGACGACAGAATCGGCTAAAAACCTAATATATGACTGTTTTTTGGAGAATATTATGAAAAGGAAGTTTTGGATCTTTGTGCAATGTTACAGCTATGCTGTTTGTTTTTATATACCAATAGTTTAAGTAGAGTACAACAGTGAGTGATAGTTTAAAAAAATCATCATTAAAGAAAAAATCAATTAAAGCCATGATTTGGAGTGCTGCTGATGTTCTCTCTCACCAAGGTTTACAATTTGCTATTTCTGTTATTTTGGCGCGTATACTTGGCCCTGCTGAATATGGAACAATCGCTTTATTGTATATATTTTTTGAGATAGCGAGTGTATTTGGTGACAGTGGATTATCTTCATCACTGGTTCAAAGACAGGATTTGACAGATGAAGATGAGTCATCAGTTTTTTGGTTTCATGTGATAAGTGGCTTGTTGCTCTCTATTTTATTGTGTCTTGCTGCTGACTGGATTGCTAAATTTTATGAAAACCCAATATTAGTACCTTTAATGCAAATTATGGCAGTGGCTTTTTTTATTTCAACAGTAGGCAATATTCATCATGTATTGTTAACTAAACGACTTGATTTTAAAAGACCAATGAAAGTTAGTGTTGCGGCAGGATTTATGTCAGGGTTTACTGCAATCGTAATGGCGTTTTATGGAGCCGGTGTATGGGCATTAGCGGTTCAGTCATTAATATTCAGTATGGTGACAACCTCATTATTATGGGCATTGAGTGGCTGGCGTCCTGGGTTTATTTTTAAATGGTCTTCAATAAAAAAATTGTTTGCCTACGGGGGCTATTTAATGCTGGCCGATTTGTTAATGGTGACATATAACAGAATTTATACCTTGTATATTGGTAAGGTATATTCAGTAGTAGAGTTAGGGCTATATACTCGTGCAGATAATACCAAGCAAATACCGATAGAGGTATTATCGAAGATATATGCCCGTGTAGCATTTCCTATATTTTCTCAGGCAGCTGAAGATAAACAAAAACTATTAAGAGGCACACAATTGGCTTTAAGAGGAATGGTGTTTATTACATTTCCTATTATGGCTGGGTTAATGGTCACTGCAGAAGAGGTTGTGGTGATTCTTTTTGGTGATAAGTGGGTATCCGTTGCTCCTATTCTGGAGATTTTGTGTTTAGCTGGAGTGTTTTGGCCGATACAGATTATCAATATGAATGTACAAAAAGCATTAGGCCATTCACGCCTTTTATTCAGAACTGAGATTTTAAAAAAAGTGATTGGTATTATTTTTATAATTGTGGCTCTTCCTTATGGAATTATAGGAATTGCCTGGAGCCAGGTGTGTTATGGCGTTATGGCTTTTATGTTAAATGCCTATTTTACAGGAAGGTATATAGGTTATGGTGTTATGCGTCAATTTTTAGATCTACTACCTGTATTATTGATTTCAACAACAATGGCTGTCTCTGTTTATCTTTTTAGTTTTAATGTGATACTCCCACCTACTTTGATGTTGATTGCAAAAATATGTGTTGGTATCTCAATATTTTTGGCTATAACTATTCTTTTTAGGCTAAAAATACTTAAGGAAATTCAATCATTTTTTTTGCTAAAGCAACGGCCATAAACCTAAAGCTAGCAATAGCGTATAGTTTTTGAGCAACACCAATAAATTGATATAAATTAATATTCCTAAAATAATAGGAAGGAATTGTTTTACATGAAAGTAACGGCTCGTATTGCCGCAGTAATTATTAATTATAAAACGCCAAAACTTAGTTTAGAGGCCGTAAGGTCGCTTTATTCTGAGTTAGATCCAGTACAAGACAGGATTTATATAGTTGATAATTTTTCTAACGATGGTTCCTTGGAAGAACTACGCTTGGCAATTTTATCCGAACCTTGGCCGCTGGAGCGTATTGACGTTTTAGCATCTGATTACAATGGCGGTTTTTCCTATGGTAATAATTTTGCGATGGAAAAGGTACAGGCTGATGCATACTTATTGTTAAACAGTGATGCATTAATTGTTCCTGGAGCTGTTCAAATGTTGTGGGAATCCTTGCAAGAAAACTCCAAGAAAGGGGTTGTTGGCCCTTTAGTAGTGGGAGATGATGAAGCTTCTCAAATAAGCAGTTTTGTTAATCACTCGCCAGGGAATGAATTTTTAACAACTGCTAAAACAGGTGTTTTTACAAAACTATTGGGTTTTTTTGGGGTTAAAGAGGTGGCATCCTTGCCTGCAACAGAAATAGCACAGGATGTAGATTGGCTTAGTTTTGTTTGTGTATTGATACGGGGCAAGGCGTACCAAGATATTGGTGCAATGGATGATGGGTATTTTATGTACAGTGAAGACAATGATTATTGTCGACGTGCCTGGATAAAGGAATGGCAGGTCTGTCATATTCCTAGAGCGAAAATTATTCATTTAAATAAAGGTTTATCGGCTAAACAATGGGAGCGGCATCCTGCTTTTTTTTATCAATCCAGAGCTCGCTATTTTAGGAAATTCTATGGATTAGAGGGTTATATTTTAGCGAATACCTTATGGATAATAGGGCGATTGATACATCTAGTTAGGGAAATAATACAAAATAGACCCCCATCAGTTGCAGAGTATGCCTGGAGAGATATATGGACATTTACATTTGGAACTAAGCCGATAAAAGAGACTGAAATAGACAGGAAGGGTAAATGAGTCATAAAACTACAATTCAGCTAGTTGATAAAATGGGTGTTGTGGTGATTGGCCGTAACGAAGGTGAACGCTTAAATAACACATTAAGCTCTGTCATTTCTGTTGGAGTGCCTTTGATTTATGTTGATTCACGGTCAAAAGATAATAGTGTAAAAGTTGCTCAGAGTCTGGATGTTGAAGTACTTGAGCTGTCAGATGATAAGCCAGTTAATGCTGCGCGGGCACGTAATGAAGGGGCTAGCGCTCTGATAGAAAAATACCCTCAACTTGATTACCTTTATTTTTTAGATGGCGATACGACTTTAGAGATTGAGTGGCTTGCTGAAGCTTTTACCTATTTGAAACAACATCCTGGCGTTGGTTTTCTTTGTGGGCAGTTAAGGGAAAAAGATTATCAAAAAAATATCTATCGCCGCTTATGTGATATGGAATGGCACTGGAAAGTTACCCAGAACGCACAGCCCTGTGATTTAGGTGGAATGGGGGTGATACCCGTCCCTGTATTTGTTTCATCGGGCGGGTTTAATGAAAACCTTATTTCGGGAGAGGACCCTGAATTATATACGCGTCTGGTTCAAGCTGGCTGGTCTTTACATGTAATTTCTGCCGTTATGGGTGTCCATGATTCAGGTATGCAGTCGTTTCGACAATGGTGGGTACGGAGTGTTAAATTTGGCTTTGGAATTGAAAATGGCCAAGAAACTGAGGCTTGGATAAGAGAGAGGCGCAGTGCTATTTTATGGGGTGGTTTTTTACCTTTTATTTTAATAGTAGGGATGGTTATTTTCAATGTCTGGGTTGTTATGTTGATACTTATTTACCCTCTAAATATAGCTCGAATTTGGGCGGGGTCTGTTAAAAGAGAGTTTTCCAATAAAGACCGGTGGCTCTATGCCTCTTCATGTATGGTTTCTAAGATCCCTCAGTTTATAGGAATTTTAAAGTTTCATTGGGTTAGGTTTACCAGGCAGACGGATTTGGTTATTCAATACAAATAACGCTAAGCACTCACGATTTTAGAAAGGTAAATTAAATGCATATTGGATATTTTATCAATCAGTACCCAGCGGTTAGTCATTCATTTGTTCGGCGTGAGATATTGGCAGTAGAGAGCCTGGGTTGGAAAGTCAGTCGCTATGCTATTCGTTCGGATATTAATAGTCTTGTTGATGATGCAGATAAAGCAGAAGCAGAAATCACACAATTTATTACTCAAACTTCAGTATTGGAGATAATAAAAATGATCGTTAAACAGTTTTTATTTAATTCAGTACGATTTTTCCAGACATTGCTTTTTGCACTCAAGTTTAATAATCAGTATGAACATAGTCTAAAGAAAACTTTAATTTGTTTTTTTGAAGCCTGTGTTTTGAGTTGCTGGGTTAAGGAGAATGGGATTAAACATATACATGCTCATTTTGCGACAAACTCAGTAAATATTGTTATGTTTACCAAGTTTTTAAGTGGGGTCGGTTATAGTTTTACCATGCATGGTTCAGAAGAGTTTGATCGGCCCGAACGCATTGGTTTTAAAGAAAAAATTAAACATGCTTATTTTGTTGCCGCCATTTCATCCTTTACTCGCTCACAATTAAATCGTTGGGCAGATTTTGCTGACTGGGAAAAGATACATATTATCCATTGTGGGTTGGGTCATGATTTTCTGGGTTATATGCCGTTGCCAATTCCTACTGAATTAAGAATGGTTAGTGTAGGTCGCTTCTGTGAACAGAAAGGGCAGGTCTTATTACTGCAAGCAGTGTCTCAGCTTGTATCTGAAGGCTTTAAGCTTAAGCTCGTTTTGGTCGGTGATGGTCCTATGAGAGGCTATATTGAGCAGTATATTGTTGAACAGGGTCTTTCTTCTTATGTTGAATTGACAGGGTCATTAAGTGGTGAGCAGGTGAGAGAACAAATATCATTGTCTCGAGCTTTTGTGTTACCCAGTTTTATGGAAGGATTACCCGTGGTTATTATGGAAGCATTTGCCTTGGGTCGTCCTGTTATCAGTACTTATGTTGGTGGTATTCCTGAGTTAGTTAAGGATGGTATTAATGGTTGGTTAGTACCTGCAAGCTCATTAGATGATTTGGTTTTTTTTATGCGGATAGTATTACAATCCTCACCTCAGACTTTAGCTGAGATGGGAGAGCGTGGAAGGCAGCGTGTATTTGAACAGCATGCAATTAATGTTGAAGCAAAGAAACTTAGTGAGCTATTTGTAACATGTACAGAGCCGTTAGATATGAGCAACAGTGCAGATGAAAAATATTAAGATGAATTGAAAAAGGTTTTTATGGAAATTTTAAATATTATATTTGTTCTGCTTTCTTGTTTTTTAGCCGTTCCGACATTAGTGTTTGCTTGTCAGGTTTTTCTTGCCTCGGAGGAGGTGACTGAAGTCTTGGAAGAAAAAGCGCAACGGCATTCTAGAGTTGCTGTTCTGATGCCTGCTCATAATGAAGAGCTTGTGATTGTCAATACCTTGCCTTCTATTATTTCACAGCTTGGAAAAGACGATATATTGTTAGTTGTCGCTGATAATTGTCATGATAATACGGCCACTTTAGCAAGAGAATGTGGAGCAACAGTGGTTGAACGAAAACATGAAAAACAGCGAGGAAAGGGCTATGCATTGAACTTTGGACTTCAATTTTTACGGGATAATAAGCCACCTGATGTTGTTATTATTATTGATGCTGATTGTGGCGTGTCTGCCGGTTGTATAGATAGACTTGTTCAGCAGGCTGAAACAATGCAACGACCTGTTCAGGCACTTGACCTGATGGTTGCCCCTGAAAATAAATCCTTAACCCAAGCCATTGCAGAATTTGCCTGGGTGGTTAAAAATCAAGTTAGACCATTGGGCTTGAAAGCTCTTGGTTTACCTTGTCAGCTGATGGGAACAGGTATGGCTTTTCCCTGGGGCTTGTTGCATCAAGCTAATTTAGCACATGGCAATATGGTAGAAGATATAAAATTAGGCATTGATCTGGCTGTACAAGGTTACCCACCTTTATTTTGTCCCCGTGCATGGGTAACAAGTGAATTCCCCATATCTTCACAAGTAACTTATGAACAAAGAAAGCGCTGGGAACATGGACACCTTTCTACAATATTAGCTGAAACGCCAAGGTTATTAAAATCAGCTTTAAAGCGGCGAGATATTTCTTTGCTATTTATGGCGCTAGACCTATCAGTCCCACCTTTAAGTTTACTGGGGATAAGTTTATTTATTATGCTAACGATGTCAATTTTGTTGATATTTTTTACGGCTTACATCACCCCTTTGATTATTATGGCAAGTTTAAGCAGCCTGTTTGCTATTGCAGTTTTTCAAGCCTGGTATAGATTTGGACAAGAAATTATTGAGTTTAAAACTTTGTCTGCTGTGCCCTTTTATATGCTTAGAAAAGTACCGCTATATTTGGCGTTTCTAATAAAAAGACAAAAAGATTGGGTTAAGACAGAAAGAAGGTAGTGAGGGAGTGTTTGTAATTGATAGCAAAAGTGTAAGTCTTAGGTTAAGGAAATAATGCATGGAAAACAGGTTTCAGGTTTTGGATGGTTGGCGTGGTATTAGCATTTTATGGGTACTGGCTGGACACTTGCTTCCTTTAGGGCCAAAAAGCTGGCAAATGAATGGGGCAATTGCAGCATCTGGAATGGTGATTTTTTTTATTTTATCGGGTTTTTTAATTACCAATATTTTATTAAATAAACCAAATATTACACATTTTATCATTAGACGGTTTATGCGAATTATTCCGTTAGCATGGCTGGTTATGTTGATAACATTAACCATAAATGCTTCAAATAAAGCATTGTATCTCCCTCACTTTTTATTTTATGCCAACTGGGAACCGATTGCTTTGACAAACGGTACAGCCCATTTATGGAGTCTATGTGTTGAAATGCAATTCTATATGATTATTGCATTTTTAGTCGCCTGTTTTAGGTCAAAAGCATTTTTAGTGCTGCCATTACTATGTATTACAGTCACTGCGTATCGGTATTATTCTAATGTCGAGATGGCGATTAACACTTACTTTCGGGTAGATGAAATATTAGCAGGCAGTATTTTGGCTCTACTGCATAATTACAGTACTTTAATAAAACGATATATTAGTTACCTAAATCCACTTTATATGATTCCATTGCTGATTTTTTCAGCGCACCCAGAAAGTGGCTTATTGAATTATTTTCGCCCCTATATCGCAATGTTGACCATAGGCTCAACACTCTTTAAAGAAAAATCTGTGTGGTGGAACCGGTGGTTAAGCCATAAAGCTTTGCTATATATAGCAAGTGTATCCTATGCGCTTTATGTGATTCATGGAGGATTAGTGCATACCTGGTTAGGGGAGGGTGATAAACTGGAAAAATACATTAAGCGACCATTATTAATCGCGGTTACCTTTTTAATGGCTCATATTTCTACTTTTTACTATGAAAAATATTGGATAAAGCTTGGAAAGAAATTAACCTCAAAAAGGGGTTAATTAAATTTACCCTCTAAATCCTATGCATTATTTTACTTTTTTTAAGCACTTTATAGTTTGCCTGATTTTTGTATTATTAGGATGTGAGGCGCAAGATCCAGAGCGGTATATTGCAGAAGGTAAAGTATTTTTTGCACAAGGAGAATTAGAAAATGCCAGAGTGCAGTTTCAGAATGCTTTGCAGTTAAACCCTGAGTTAGCCGAAGCTTATTATAGTCTGGCCTTGGTTGCTGAGCAGCAGCAGAATTGGGGGCGAATGATAAGAAACTTAGCTGATACGGTGACTATTGACCCTGTTCATTTACCAGCCCAAATCAGGCTGGGTCAGTTTTATCTTTTGGGAGGAGAGTATGATAAAGCGGCTAAGCAAGTACAGATAATCCTAGCGGTAAACCCTCAAAATATTACTGCACAGCTAATGCAAGCAGCAATTGACTTAAAGCAGGAAAATAATACCGAAGCTATTAAGAAAATAGAACAAGTGTTAGCTAAAAAGCCTTATTTTTCAGCAGCAATAGCGTTAAAAGTCACTTATTTAACAATTGAAAAACGAAAGACTGAGGCACTTAAGATTTTGAACGAAGGGGTTCAGCATAATCCTGGTGATCGTGATTTGCGATTACTTAAAATCCGCTTGGATGTAGATAGTAAACAGTTTGATAAGGCAATAAGCGAATATCACTATTTGTTAGATAAATATCCAGAACAAGATAGCTTACGATTCTCTTTAGTAGACCTATTGTTGTCACTTGATAGGCAAAATGGAGCTGAACAGCTTTTGCAGCAAGTGATTTTAAAACAAGCTGGGAATATAGCACTTAAACTGAAGCTGGTTGAACTAATAAAACAGCGAGCCCCTAAACAAGCAGAAAAACTGCTAAAAAAATATATGGCTAATTCGGCAGAAAGTGTTGAATTAAAATTTCAGCTTGCTGAAATGTATATTTCAGATGCTCGAACTGAAGCCGCTGAAAATATATTACAACAGATTATTTCTGAATCAGTAAATAGTGCAACTACCCTCGCAGCAAAAGTTAAAATCGCTCATATTGCCTTACAGCAGGATGAAAAATTAAAAGCTAGGTTATTGCTTGCTGAAGTTTTAGCTGAAGATGCAAATTATAGCGATGCCCTTTTGTTAAGGGCTGGATTACGTTTAAAAATGAGAGATGCAGAGGGGGCAATAGCAGATTTACGGATAGTTCATGCAAACCGCCCCAGTTCTGAACAAGTGCTGAGTTTACAAGCGCAGGCTTATGTTTTAAAAGGGGAAAAAGAAGTTGCAGAAAGTTATTGGCGGAAGGTGCTAGCAGTTAATCCAAGCAATATAATAGCGATTACACAGTTAACAAAGGCATTAATCATACGGAAAGATTACGTTCAGGCAGAAAATCTATTAGCTAAGGCAATGGAAAACAATCCAGAAAACATCTCTATAACTGAATTTCTCATTCAATTAGGTGTGGTTAAAAAGGATTGGCAAGGGGTTGATAAAGCTATTGCACGGCTTAAACAGCAAGAAAAAGGAGTGTTGCCAGCAGTCATGTGGTCGGCACGGATGGCTGAAAGACAGCAACAATATGATAAGGCAATTCGTTTGTATAAGGGACTGCTAAATAAAACACCCGATAATCGTACGGTGTTATATCACGCATTAGCACTAGCTTATATAGAAAGCAAACAATGGGTGGAGGCTGAGCAATTACTTAAGCAACAAATACGGGGTATGCCAACAGACATTTATGCATATTTTTTGTTGGTACGAGTCTATCAAAACCTGAATAAACCATTAGCTACTGAACAAACCTATTTGGCAGGTCTTAATGTTTTTGAAGGTAACCTACCGCTAATGAATGAGTTGGCCAAGTTTTATATTGTTCAGAAAGATTATGCTAAATCAATCAATATATACAAAAAAATAATTGAAAAATATCCAAATAACAACGCAATAGCCAATAATCTTGCAGATTTGTTGATCACATACCAGGGAGGGGATAGTAAGAGCACCAAATTAGCTCAAAAGCTTGTTTTGCGTTTTAAAAATTCACCCAATGCTATTATTCAGGATACTTATGGCTGGGTACAATTAAAAAGGGGGCATACTAAAGAAGCACTTAAAGCATTGAAAAAATCAGTTAGGTCTATACCAAATAATGCAAGGGTTCTTTATCACTTGGCAGAGGCTTACCAGCAAGCAAGGGATACTAAAAATGCAAGTATTGAGCTAGAAAAATCATTTGCATTAATTAAAGAACAAGGTGAATATATTGAAATAGCAAGAGCGAAGGCTTTAAGGAATCAATTAATCGGAGAAAATAACTGAGTTTATTTCTCATTCATAAGGTAAAGGTAGGATGCGCCTCGTTTCTCAGCGTATCCTATATAACTGCTTACGATGGAATTTACTTAATCCAACCAAGGCAAAGGCAAATAACCAAAATGCTGCAGGCAAGGGTACTGGAGATGTAGAAATACTACGGTTCCAAGCTAAGGCGTAATCCCAGTTAAATAAATTACTCTCTAATGTGTCTGCTACAATTTGATAATTATGGCCTCCAATTAGCTGGTCTGTATATATATTCTGAGTGTTATCTAAAAGGCTGCTGGAATTAGCAATAACCGAATTATCAGTTATATCCAAAAGGGAAAGCTGTAAATGGTGTATGGTTGAACTTAAAGTGGCGTTATTACTAATATCAATATTCCACACTAAAGAGGCACTAAGTATTTCATTCTTATTTGCGGTAAAAGCATAGCTTGCCGAGGAATTGCTCCCCTTTAACCCACCGAAAGAATCATCATAATCGAAACCTGATAACCCAATTTGACCATTGTTACCACCTCCATCCTCCAAACTATTTTGTTCTCCACTCGCAATAATATGATAACTATTAAAAATATTAACTTGTCCTGCACCATAGCGAAAATCTAAACCATTGTCACTTTGGTTGGTCGTGCTACGATAATCGCTAATATCACCAAAACCAGTACTGTTAGATGTTTGTTTATCCGCTCCCGCCATTAACGCGGCTTTGATAGTTTCTGAGCGTTCAGCATTATATACAGTAAAAGATGATCCATTATTGGCAACTATTGATTTAGAACCATTTGATAGTGTCGCTCCTCCTTGGTGTCCTGTTTCTATTAAAACAGCGGCTGAAGCTGCAACAATAGGAGTAGCTGAACTTCTATTAGCGGCAGGAGCAACAATATCAGGCCTTGTACGGCCTGATACATAAGTCGAATCCACCGCTCCGGATCCAAAATTACTCCCATTTGTCAGGCCAACAGCAACCACATTATAGGCATTACCTAATAAGGCAGTATGAGTGGCCGCTACTTGAATATATTCATTACGCACAACTTGGCGGTCAACCAAGCTTAGAATTAGGGCAGTTTGCCCAGGGGTGTTGCCATTACCAATCCAGGAATGGTTAGCGATACGACGGTCTGTTGTTGTGGCTGTTAGTATCTGACCGGCAGGACCGTGAACATATAAAGAATTAAACCATTGATTAGCTTCATAACTATGTATATCACTAATACCGTGAGCTACCGAGCTTGAATTACCATAAAAAATATTTGCTGTCCCTGTTGCATGCCCAGAAAAGACTGTTGGTATGCAGGGGGGTGTGGCACAGCTAAGACCAGGAAAACTATGGTTTTTAGCACTAAAGTTACTTATATTCGGATCAGGGGCAAATACTGGAAAAGTGGTATCTGTACTGGGGACAATGGAAGCCTCAACAATAGTTGCTTTAACCCCCAAACCAGTAGGGGTAGCACTGTTTAGTTCAGTTTGTAAATCATTATAAGCAATATCAAGCTTGTAATCTGCCACTGCTTGCGAAGAAGCAAGTACAAGAGGTATACAAAGTAAGGGGAGAGCTTTTTTTAAATGCATTTTATATTCCTGTACTTAAATCACAAAGTTATTAACAAACTAGAAATTATTTCTATTTTTCTCTCGTTCCCACGCTACTGCGTGGGAAATGCATACCGTGCCTGACAACAGTAATGTATGCGTTCTCACTGGGGGCGGTCACTGTCATTGACTTAAGGATTTATTATTTTGTAGGCTGGGTAGAGTGAGCAACGAGACCCAGCTTTTACATCATGCTGGGTTTCGCTATTCGCTCTACCCAGCCTACCTATCAACCTGTTTTTCCTTAATCCAATGATTTATAGGGTTTCAATTTAT
>VAPL011095695.1_pt1 | contig 23632 bp, 27 predicted proteins | sample 3395061 | NCBI WGS metagenome assembly VAPL01 (sample SAMN08290444, study PRJNA428436) | hydrothermal vent metagenome | isolation source: Deep-sea hydrothermal vent chimney 2 | place: Pacific Ocean: Juan De Fuca Ridge | depth 2182 m m | reverse complement strand
GCACTTCCGGCCGTTCGAGTCCGACACCTCATAGTAAACAAAATAGCGTCCAGAATATGGACGCTATTTTGTTTACTTGTTGCGGGGGCCGGACTCGAACCGGCGCCTAGAGGTTATGAGCCTCTCGACCTACCGCTGGTCTACCCCGCGATATATACATCTATATAAAAAACGCCTCATGAGCGTTTAAGAGAGTATATCAGTAAAAACTTTACCTGTAAATCACTAGGACGTACACAGTTGGATGCAGTTCGAGGAGCGCAAGCCAAATGGTGTGAAGCTGTATTGGACATACTGCAAGCATCATTTGGTGACGCGCGACAAAGAAATGCGCCGACTGCATACGCCCTAAATGAAATAGAATTCTTCAAATACTTTCTTGTACAAATCAACAACACGCAGCGCCTCTCGTTTTGAAAACTGGAATTGAGATCCGTCATGAGCTATACGATTACGCACTTTATGCGCCTCCCACGCCTCATCGATAGTATTGAAGTCACTCTTTTCGATTCCGCGCATTTTTTCTCCTAGAGTTTCGCCAGGATACCCTGCACGGGTTACAATATCGTCCAAAATTGTATCAGCTTCGATTATAGCCTGGCGCCAATCATTTGGATTTTCTGAGTTTACATGAAGTAATACCTTATACCAACGCTCATCTCGACGAGCCTCCACCTCTTCACCTGCAACAGCTGTCTCCGAAGCATTATCGAGATCTTCTTGTTCTTCTTTTCTAATCTGAAAAACTCTAATGTAAGAATAAATAATCCCAGTCAAAAGAAGCAACGACACTATCGTTGAAACCATTTTAAAATTATCCCAAAACACAATGAGTTGACCTTGTATTGTTACTGAATCGATACCTGTATTAGCCTGACCTGTTAAAAGTCGGTATACTGCAGAAAATATTCGCTCTATATCTAAATATATGAAATCCATCCCGTACAAAATAGGACATGGGCTTAAACAGTCCTTATCACTAGATTAAATTCTCTGTTAATTATCGACCTGCTTATCATAATATTGCATTTGTGTCCGTGATTTCGTACGGGATCCATTTACTTAATTGTACCCCCGCGCTTAGAATATAGCTATTGAACTGACTCAATATCACAACCAACTCTAAACAAATCTTTTTCGTGCATGTGTAGTGCCGTTAACTGTAAGCCAACAGGTAGCTCTTTTCCATCCCTACCGACAAATCCAGATGGTACTGAAAGTGCTGGCATACCAGTAAGGTTTGCTGTAACGGTAAAGATGTCCGCGAGATACATAGACATTGGGTCTTCTTTTTCTCCAATTTTGAATGCTGGAGTTGGGCTTGTCGGGGTAGCTATAACATCAACTAATTTAAAAGCTTCTTTAAAATCATTAGTTATTAACTGACGCGCAGTCTGGGCTTTTGTGTAATATGCATCATAATATCCTGCTGAAAGGATGTGGGTACCAAGCAATATTCTCCTTCGTACTTCCTGACCAAACCCCTCGCTTCTTGTTTTTATATATTCATCATTGACGTCATTACCTTCAACGTGCAGTCCGTACCGAACTCCATCAAACCGTGTAAGGTTTGTTGATGCCTCTGCCGGCATAATGATGTAGTACACAGCAAGAGCATACTGAGCGTACGGTAACTTTATATCCACTATCTCGTACCCTTTACTTTCAAGTACCTTGAGCGATTCCTCAAAATTCAAAAGTACGTCTTTATCTATACCTTCTTCAAGTAATTCTCTAGCGACACCTATGCGTTTTGGTTTTTTACTATCTTTTATATACACCTCATCTTTAAGTGAAGTACTATCAAAAGTGTCGTTACCTTTAATTACATCAAATACAATCTCTGCGTCTGTTACTGTTTTAGTAATTGGGCCTATTTGATCAAGAGATGATCCAAGTGCTGATAACCCATATCTTGAAACTGTCCCATAAGTAGGCTTCAGCCCAACAACTCCGCAAAAACCAGCTGGTTGTCTAATTGAACCACCTGTATCTGAACCAAGTGAAGCAAGCGCACTATGTGATGCAACTGAAACAGCTGACCCTCCAGATGAGCCACCAGGCACTCGGTCTTTATCATGTGGATTTTTTACAACACCGAAAGCAGAGTTCTCAGTAGAAGATCCCATAGCAAATTCGTCCATATTTGTCCGCCCAAGAAATACGGCACCAGAGTTTTTCATCTTTTTAACAACATTTGCGTCATATGTGGCTGTATAATTTTCAAGTATTTTTGATCCTGCGCTCATTTTTCTGCCATGAATAAGAATATTGTCTTTTGTGCACAGCGGTATACCCAACAGGCTTTTCTGAATCCCTCCTTTTGACCCTTTAGTTATTACTTCATCTGCTACCACTGCCTGTTCTTTAACATCTTCAAACACCTCAAGAAACATGTTCAAGTCTTTGTTTTTTTCAATATTAGAAAGATACGCATCTGCGAGTTCTACTGCAGAATATTTACGTTCATCAAGGTCAAGGCGTGCCTGTGCAATTGTAAGGTTTTCTATATCCATCCCGTACGAAATAGGACACGGACTTAAACAGTCCTTGTCTCTATGTTTAATATTCTATTAATTATCGACTTATTTATCATATATTGTGTTGGTGTCCGTGATTTCGCACGGGATCCATATTTTTAATCTTGATTTATTATCTTTTTTACTTCAAGATAACCATCTTTAACTGAAGGCGCTTCGTGTAACAAATCTTTAGTGTGCACACCAACCTCGTGAGGCTCTGTATCCTCTCGCATGATGTTGAGGTGCTCTGGCACCTTAAGACTCATTTCAGCTGAAATATCTTGAATCTTCTCTATGTAAGAAAGCACTGAATCAATATCCTTTTTAAGGACTTCTTTTTCTTCACTTGATACAGAGATACGGCTCAGGGTCGCTAGCTTTTCGATGTTAGTTTCGTTTTTCATAAATAAACCTTATGTAGTGTATGCAAAGCATACAATTAAGAACCAATTAGTGCAATAAAATCCTTCTCCGTTATTATCTTAACCCCTAAATCTTTAGCTTTATTATATTTTGTTCCTGGCTCAAGACCTACCACTACATAGTCTGTGTTTTTCGATACCGAGCTTGAGACAGAACCGCCAAGTTCTCGTATTTTATCATGAGCTTCATCACGAGTAAGTTCTTGTAGAGAACCAGTTAACACAAACGTATTACCCGAAAATTTTCCACCTTTATTCTTTACTCCTTCTATCAATTCTACATGCTCAAGTAGACGGCGTAACATATCTCTATTACTAGAGTTCTTAAACCACATATAGATTGATTCCGCCACGACATTTCCTATCCCTGAAATATTCTCTAACTCTTGAAGTTGAGCACTTTGAATTTTTTTAAGAGAATAAAAATGGTTTGCTAAATCGTGAGCGGTCTCTTCTCCAACCTGATCAATTGAAAGTGAAATCAGAAAACGAGCTAGCGAAACCTTGCTTGCCTTCTTTATCGCTTGAATAAGATTACGTGCCGATGTTTCCTCGAATCGATCCAGAGCGCTTATATCTCCCTCCTCGAGAGTAAATATGTCATCGTATGATGACACAAGACCTTCATCTAATAATCTATCTATAATTTGAGGCCCAAGTCCTTCTATATTAAAAGCTTTTTTTGATACAAAGTAATAAAACTTTTGTTTCTGCAACTCAAATGAATTTCTGTCGACACACCTATACGCCGATTGCCCGAGCACCCTCTCTATACGCCCATCTCCACCACACAATGATACGTGAGTGGGGAAAATAAACCTTCTCTCTTTGCCAGTACGTAGCGCCACTAATACAGAAACGATATCTGGGATAACATCACCAGCTTTTTGAATAATAACCGAATCACCTATACGAACGTCGAGGCGCTTGATTTCGTCTTCATTATGAAGTGTTGCACGCGACACCTGAGATCCAGCCACACGGACCGGTTTTAAGTGCGCTACGGGCGTTAAAACACCTGTTCTACCTATTTGGAGTACAATACCTTCTACTACAGTTGTTACCTGTTGTGCAGGAAACTTAAACGCTACCCCAAAACGAGGCGATTTAGCTGTGTATCCAAGAGCTTCTTGTAGGGCTATGTTATTTACCTTGAGAGCTACTCCATCTACTTCATATGGGAGTGACTTTTTTTTAGAGACCCATTTTTTATAATATGCAAAAATATCTTCAACACTTGCACACTCTTTGTAATGTGGATTCGTCTTAAATCCAAGCTCTTTGAGTAATTCTAACTCTTTAATTTGTGTCTTTGGTTTTTCTATATCTCCTTCAATAAAATCTATATCGTAAAAAAAAGTGTCTAATTTACGTTTAGCAACCACGCTTGAATCAAGTTGTCTTAACGACCCAGCTGCCACATTACGTGCATTTGCAAAAAGTTGCTCTCCTGACTTAAGGCGTTCTTTATTTATCTTTTCGAAATCTTTATGTGACATCCACGCTTCACCGACAGCAATTATATTTATAGGCTTACTCAGGGTAAGTGGGATGCTTTTTATTGCTTTCAAGTTATGGGTAACATCTTCTCCAGTCACTCCGTCTCCCCGAGTCGCTCCACGAACAAGCTTACCGTTCTTATACTCGAGTATAACTTTAAGTCCATCTATCTTGTGCTCAGCACTGTATACAATCTTATCCTTAAGAGTTATTTCTTTCTCTAAATACCTCCTGATGCGTTTTTCCCACGCATACAACTCGCCTTCTGAAAATACATTATCAAAAGACCACTGACGAACTTTGTGTTCTACTTTTTCGAACGACTCTATGACACCGCCTCCAACTCTATCTACCGGGCTTTCTTTTTTGAGTTCTGGATATTCTTCTTCAAATACTATTAATTCGCGTACCAAAGAATCATATGCTTCATCGGATATTTCTGGTTCATCCTTCGTGTGATATAAGTCTTGATGACGAATTATCTCGTCACGAAGTGCTGTGATCTTTTTTTTAGTCTTTATAGGTATCATTACTTAGGGGCTGTGCTAATACGTCACCCTAATGGCGCGCTCTATGCGACGAGGGTTAATAACGTTATCACATGTCGTATTATACCCCTTTGACTCTACTTTTGTACGAGGATGTGTTTCACTTTTTGTCACTGAAACAACAGAACAAAAACCATCTACTTCGAACTGAAATGTCATTGGACTGTTGTATCCCACACCGCCAACATCTAGAATACTTGTATTATTGCAATTTATGGTACCTGCGGTTGATGTGGAGAATCCTCCGCCTTTTTGGTCCCAATACAGGGCACACTCCGTGCCAGAGTCAGCTGCATAAAATGCAAACTGTGAATCACGTCCAGAGGAAGAAAGTAATAGCTCTTTAATTGTTATATTAAAAATAGCCAAACCAATTGAAAGTAAAACACCAGATATCAAAACTGCAATTAAAAGCGTAAAACCTCTATCAGCTTCTAGATTATAAATTATAGCTTTCAGGTTGTTTTTTTGTTTTTGTATGTTTTTCATTTTTTTAAAAGCTTAAAGCTGTAAACTACTTTATTGCCAATTTAAAATATTTTCACTTATATTAAATGAATGACCCAGTGTCCCTGTTGACCAAGAGATATCTACCGAAATAACGGTTTCGTATACATTGATTGTCCGTACTGAAACTGATCTTGTATAAATACTTGTGCTCCCGCTTAAATCATCGTGACTATAAAATCCAGTCGCACTATTATAATCAAGCGCAACACATCCGTTTATTGGACATAGGGCCATGTTGCCATCAGTTGTATCTACGGTAAACAACTCGCCGTCTACATCAGGGAATCCATTTAACCAACCAGACCCTGAAAGGAAGTTGTTATCACGAGTGTTTCTAATATACTCAACAGCATCCTGGGCTAGATAAAATGCAATAATTTGATCCCGCGCGAAGTATGAGCTAGACAACCCTTTTGACGCAATTGTAAGTGGTGCGCTGATTGAAAGAAGTAAAATTGAAATCGCCACTAAAGTTTCGATTAGTGTAAATCCTTTATTTTTTTGTTGTTTTAGAGTCTTCATATTATAAATCTAACACTCGCTGAGTTACTGTTGTCTGTAAACTGAAACTTGTCTCCGATTTAGAGCTGATTCCAGCAGTTCCTTGTATTGTCATAACAACTCGTGGCTGAAACGAGTCTCCACGCGTTGTTCCTACAACGTAAAATTTCATATCATCAATAGTAACCTCAGATGCCGTTATCGCAATAAATGTTGTACCTCCATCAATAGATTTCTCAATACGGTTATCGACGAACCTAAAAACTATCTGGTCCATCGAGCTTGCTGTGTCACCCTTAGCCCCCTCAAATGCAAAGAGTATGCCTCCGTTTACACAATCTTTGGTTGTATCTAAATTAGCAGGGACTGAAGATAAGATACTGCAATGATAGGTATTCCCAACTCGAATGTTTCTGGACATATTTTCAAGTGCGAAGTTGAGATTATTCATCACAGAGTTAAGCGCTTGAGCTTTCCTGTTAGCATCAATAAGTGACAGTAGTGACCCAACACTTATTGTCATGACAACAGCGAAAAGAGACACCGAGACCATTATTTCAATAAGTGAAAAACCACCGTTAGAACGCTGAAAACGGATGGTGGATGATGGAGTTCTGCCTATTATTTTTTTTAGAAATATATTCATTGTTTTTTACTTTCCGCGTTCAATCCTCTACTCTCTATATTTGTGTCTGTGAAATGGAAATTTGACCAGTTGACTCTACAGTTACTTCACGCTCGTTACCCCTTGGTGATTGAATAACCATACGTGCACTCTGATACAGAGTTACAGCATCTCCATTTATACGTATAAATGCATCCGGGTCAGGCCGTATAAATGTTATGTCAAGCACTGATACATTTCCAACATCACTACATATTTCAACATTCGATGGGCTTGTCACACATGTTCGTACAATTGAAAAACCTTGACCTATAAAAAATACTTCCTCTGTACCATCACCCTGATTAAACGTCTTACTCTTATCTATATCCGCAAAAATACGATAGCTTGTACTGTCATTCACATCAAAATGTACTCCATACCCAATATCAAATGTACCACTACCAACATTGAACTCGCGTACACTAAGCCCAAACACTTGAGCTTGCCTCACTGAAAGACCCACGTCATATGCCAATGCACCCAGTAGCACATTTCCACCAAAAGCGGAGTGATTAACCAGTACAACTGTCGTAATAATAATTAAAATACCAGTAGACACTACAAGTTCTATCATTGAAAAACCTTTGTTAGTTCTCAGTTTGCAGTTTTTAGTTGTTAGTATGTTCATATATAAATTCATAAATGCTATTTCAACCAAAATATTCAACTCTAAACTAATGACCTATTAACTAATGACTGAAAAAAGATTAACTCCCCAAAAATATACTATAAAAAAGCTAAGTATTATAAATGGCGCAAAAGGTACCTCAGATTTAATTGTAATGTCTTTGAACCTTAAATTCAATTTCTTTATGCGCATAAACCTCCATACGAACATCAAAAGTAAGCTTACCGCCGCACCAATCCAAAAAGATAGTGCAAATACAGTGATACCTTTTGATATGCCGAGTAGCCACCCTGCCCCAAGGAAAAGCTTCGCGTCTCCCAAACCAATCCATTTTCCGTCAGACACTCTCCATAAAAGCCATACTGGGATTGCTAAAATTGGGCCAGCCATCAAAGCCCATGTACTTGGCAATATAAAAGAGAGAGTGTCCACGTTGAAAAATAATGTAAAAATAGATACAGCTATAAAGCTAAATACGAATGTGTTTGGAATTATTCCATGCTTTAAGTCATATACTGTAATCACTATGAGTAACGACACAATTATAAAACCAAGCACTATACTTAAAATGGATGTGTATGTAAAAAATATCATTAAGAACATTAACCCTGTCATAAACTCAACTGCTGGATACTGGAATGAGATTTTACTCCTACACGCTTTACATGCACCGCCCTGAATCAAAAAAGAAAGTATTGGAATAAGCTCAAACGGCCCAAGTACCTTACCGCATGACTGACAACTAGATCTTCCTGAAATACCCTTGCCCGTATTGTGTCTTAAGATAACAACATTTAAAAAACTCCCTATAAGAGTTCCAAAGATAAAAAAGAATACAGCTAACATTATTTCTAAACTTGCTTCCATTACTCTATTATATCTTGTTTAACACACAAGAGCACTTCTTGTTTTCTAAGAATTTTCGATTCAAAGCAAACAAAAATCGAGGATTTTATTGTGACTGATCCAATTAATCTACATCTCTTTATCTTAAAACCTTGCCCAAAGGCGATCTTTGGATAATTTACTTGAGTGTTGAAGTCTGACTTCAACACTCAAATTCACACCAAAATAAACAGCAAAGGAGCTCTTGCCATTTATATTTTAAGTTTTAAGTATGTCCAGTTAACCGGACCTATTCTTTGTCCAAGGTCGGTCCTTGGACAAATTTTTAAGACTTTTTGATAAAATTTCTCTTTGGACTGCAATTAATGCTTCTTGATTAGATAACCATCCTTTGGGGTTTTCTGTCCCCGCGACTGCGTCGCGCAGGCGACGGTTTGTTACTTGGGCTTCAATACGCACAATCTGTTTCTCCGCGTCACGAGAGTGTTTACTAGCCAGATTTATAGCTTGGTCTGCTTCCCACTCAGTTTGTTCTTCATCGGTAAACTGAACTTTGCCCTTACCAGATATAGTGTGATAATTGTTATTTGGATTTGTCATGCTACATGTCCCATTATCCCAAATACAGTCATTCGACCGTACTTAATGTTGCCAGTGTCAAATAATACTTGGATTCGATCCGCGGTGTCACCAGCAGCCGCAGGCAACGCACCACCGAATATTGACCGGATATTTGCTGATGAAGGAGAATAGAAATCTCCGTGAATAGCAGTAACGCCATCGTACCGCATTGGGTGAAGATACGCGATACCTACACCAGTTCCATCTGTGCTGCTACGTACACTACTGATACAGTCGATTGCAGATGTAAGACCAGAAGTGGAAGCCCCGTTCTCAGCGCCTTGATTGTTATATCCCGACGTTGATATACTACCGCTACCAGTCCTGAGCCATAAATCAGCTTGATCATTAACGGGTTGGAAACCGCTTAGAACTATTGCATAACATTCGTAGTTGTCACCAGATAGCCCTGTAATAGTTAAAGAAGCCCCGCCTGCACCGTCAGTTTCAGCTTGGGTATCAATTAAAGTCCAAGCTCCACTCCCACCCCCAACCACTGCCTCACCGCTTGCTTTGGTGTAATTCGTACACCTCCAAACACCAGTGGCGTACTCAGTGAATTCGGCGTTGTCTCCTGTGGCGGTGGTTATGTTGGCGGCGCTGGGAAGTATTAGGTTGGTAACATGATGAGTAAGAGTGAGAGCGCCGTCAAAGTGGAGTCTGACTACTGTACCTGTGGTTATGGCTCCAATAGAGGTAATAGTAGTAGTGCCTGTAACATCAAAGTAGTTACCATCCGTGCCGAGCGCCAGCGCTGTGGCACTTGCTACATCTGCACCTTTAGATAGGCGTAATTGTACGCCGTTCATGTCTACTCTTCTTTTTGAGATTCGAACTGTCATGATTTAGGTGTTAGGTTATAGGTTTTAGGAAAATAAAAATTAATCAGTTAGACCTGCTTTTTCAAAAATGAGTATTTCGTTTCCTTGTCGGTCATATAGTCTCATTTCTTCTTTTGTATTAACTACCCGAAAATTCTTAAATCCCTCCTCAGTGATGTCGTGGTCTTTTGGAAATAAGTTAATACTAGGACCAAATATTTTACCCAAGACAAATGAGAAAACGGATGCACAAAAGACTACAAGGAAAGTCCTTCTACGTTTGTTGAAAACTGTTTTATTTTTTATTTTTTCCATACAAAAAGCCCACTACTAGGAGGGTCTTGCGACCCCTACACAAGTTTCCCTGTGCAACGTACGGAACGCCCTAATAATGGGTTTTTTGTTCCGTACGACTTTTAACCATATCTTTGATAAATCAAAGGGTTAGGTTTTTAATATCTTTTATTCAGTTGTGCTTTTATTGTATCACAATGTTTGGGTGGTTTGTAAGATGGTGCTGTGCTCAAAAACGAGAAGCTCCGCTTCTGGTTTTTAAAAAGTTTGTTGTTGAAGTTGTTGAAGTCTGACTTCAACATTCTTACAACACGGGCGGACACTTGAAGGACGTTGGATGACCTTCATTTAATGGCGGACGTCGGACGTCCGCCACTTGGAGGTTCGACCTCAAAGTTAACGATTTAATCCTACCTAACACCATTAACTAACAAAAAACAAACTCCATCACGTTATGATGGAGTCTGTTTTTAAGACATTCTTCCTTAGATTAAAACTTGCATGGTTGAGCACAATAGCCACAACAAGGACTTGCTCAGGTGGATACAATTCAAGAAGCAAACTAAAAATACCCCGAGACGTACTCAAAGTACGGCGAGGGGTATTTTTAGTACAGCGACGAGGAAGTGTGCCGCCTGTGTAAGCTCCTTAAGGTTTTACGTCGTAAATAGGATCAGTTCCTGCAAACGGAGTTCCACCATTAGTACATACAGTTCCCGCTGTTGCGTCTATGTCTGAGTTAAGTGTTGTATGAGTAGTATTCTCAAGTGTTGCACCGAGGTGATAACTTGAACATGTAGACCCTGAACCAAGAGCTGCGTAGGTATAAATTGCTGAAGTTGTTGGGTCAGTTGGATTGGTAGCAATATATGTTGGTACAAGTGCTGATGTTGATGTTGGATAGTTTGCATTTGAATCAAAGTACAATTCAAGCGCTAGTTGAGTCTGCTTAATATCAGAGATACGTCGAGCGTCTCGAGACTTCTGTCGTGCACTATTTAAAGATGCAAGTACCACAGATGACAAAATACCAATGATTGCGATTACAACCAAAAGTTCAATTAAAGTAAATCCTTGTTGTTTTTTCTTATACATATATAAATTTTTTTAATAATATTAATGATGTTTTATTAAGTGTGCTATTTAAAATTATAGGACGCTATTAAGCTATATTATAATTCGTTCGTGCTAAAGACGCAGTGTATAGTGTGGATAACTTAACTAACTACATCGAAAACCACTTCTTATTCTCTTAGAATACATCCATATGCGACTAAATGCTAGCTGAGATATCGTAAATCGGTATCAATACTGAGGCTAGTAAGAATCCCACCCCTAAGCCAAGCGCTACAATCATGATTGGTTCAATTAATCCAACGAGTGTATCGACTGAATTATTAACTTCGCGACGATAAAACTTAGCAAGTGTTTGAAGGATATTTCCTAATTCTCCAGTTTCCTCTCCAACCTTAATCATCTGAACCAAGATACCAGGAAACTCTTTTTGATTAGATAAGGCCTCTGACAACTGAGTGCCGCCTTTAACCTTCTCAACAACCTCCTCTAATAACTCTTTATATAAAGAGTTACCCACCACCGTAGATGTAATCTCAACAGCTCTTACCATCTGTATACCACTGGTAAGCATTGTACTTAGGTTGTCTGCAAGCCTCGATAAGTAAAGTTTTCTATATAAGTCGCCAACAAAGGGGATTGAAAGCTGTAATTCTGCAATAGCAAGCTTTCCTTGCTCTGTTCTTAAGTATCTCCACAACAGTCCAGCGCCAACAATAATTAAAATAAGTACGAACACTCCGTAATTTATTAAAAGCTCACTAAGAGCTATTACTATTTTTGTATATACAGGAACATCCTGGCCTGATTCAAGCAATATAGCACTTAATCGAGGTATAACCATCGTAAGCATTAAAATCATTACTACAATAAAAGTAGAGATTACGAATGCGGGGTAAATGAGTGCGTTTCGTGCTTTTACCCACACTTCATATGTTCTGTCGAGATAATCTGCAAGAAATAAAAATGTACTATCGAGCTTACCAGACTCTTCACCAGCACGCACCATCCCAATATAAAATGGTGAAAATACTTTAGGATGTTTTGCGAGCGCATTAGAAATAGTGCTTCCGCCTTGAAGATCATCAGCAACAGCAGTGAGTTTCTCTCCAAGTAGTGGATTTATTGCCTCGGTCGAAAGAAGTCTGAACACTTTTAGGGCTGAGACCTGCGCTTCGAAAAGAGTCGCTATCTGACGAGAGAGGATAACAACGTCTTTATTTGAAACAGATTCAAATAAATTGATTTCCTTCTTGAATATATTTAATTCCTCACCAGCTGGTTTAATTGAAGATATAGTAAGCTCTCTGCGCTGTAGAGAACTGATAGCAACATCAACAGTAACAGCATCAATACTTCCTGTTGATGTCTTTCCTTCTTGATCGATGACTTCGTAATCAAATAACATATATAAAAAATTATAAGAATTTTTCTAAAATTTGAGGATTGAGTGAGTGAGAGTGCGCATCTTCAATAGTAATCTCCCCTCGACGGACAAGGTCAGCGAGTGATCTGTTCATATCGACCATTCCTTCATCAGAACCAGTCTCAATAACTGTATTAATCTCGTGAGTACGTTTCTCTCGTATAAGATTTGCAACTGCTTTATTGTTTATTAGAAGCTCGTATGCGGGAATTAAATCTCCAGAGACTCTAGGTATCAAACGTTGAGAAAAAATACCTGCCAAACTAACTGAAAGCTGAACCCTGATTTGATCCTGTTGTCCCGCAGGGAATGTATCAATGATTCTATCTATTGTCTGCGCTGCATTATTTGTATGGAGTGTAGAAAATACCAAGTGACCTGTCTCTGCTGCTGTCACCGCGGCAGCCATGGTCTCAGGTCCACGCATTTCACCAATCATGATAACGTTTACGTCTTGCCTAAAAATTGAGCGTAGCGCAGTAGAAAAGTCTTTTGTATCTATACGCACTTCTCGTTGGTCAATTAACGATTTCTTTTGTTCAAATACATACTCTATTGGGTTTTCTATAGTGACAATATGTTCTGACCTTTCAACATTAATCATCTCCACTAAAGAGGCTAAAGTCGTTGACTTACCTTGTCCAACGGGCCCAACAACGAGAAAGAAGCCTTGTTTACGCGCTGCAAAATCAGCTAGCTTTGGCGGTAAGCCTAGCTCGTCGAGTGTTTTGATATGTTTAGGAATAAGCCTAAGTGCAATACTTACCGAACCTCTCTGAAAGAACCCGTTACAACGAAGTCTTACGTCTTTATATTCATATGAAAAATCTATTTCTTGATTCTTTAAAAACTCTTCCTTTTGCTCGTTATTCAACAATGATGAAATCAAACCAAGAGAATCTTCGTTTGTGAGCGCTGCTTTGTTACTAAGTGGAATAAGTGAACCCGCAACACGTATATTAGGCGGATTACCTGCTGATATATGCAAATCAGACCCACCTTCCTTCATAAGGATGTCTATAAGATTCTCCATTTCAGTGATGTATTCCATAGTAATTTATTTTTTACTTTTAACTATCTCATTGATTCTCTCAAGGACTTCAGATGGTATAGAGCTCGCTTTTATAATATATCCGTCAGCTCCCAATTTATCTGCTTTTTCTATATCAGACCGCTCACCTTGATTTGTAAGCATAATGACGACAGGATCACCTCCTAACTTTTCTTTTTTTATAGTCTCCAGAAGCGTAAACCCGTCCATATCAGGCATAACAATATCCAACAGAATCACAGAGGCTTTTAAACCACCACGCAACCTATCGAGAGCGTCCTGACTTCTCAAAGAAACTTCTACCTCATCACCGCTCTCACGAAATTTAGTGCTATACATATCAAGAAGAAACTTATCATCATCAACCAACAATATTACGTTTTTGTTTGTTTTATTCATCCACTTATTTTCCCGTTTAATCTACGAAACTTCGTCTACCCCAGATTCTTGATCTTTAGGTGTAGTGTCTTGTGAGACATCAGTGTCGTCGCCTTCGAACAAAACACCACCTAATGTATTTACTTCTCTAAACGGTATTTGTTTCTTAGATGACTTAATAATAGCATCTTCTTTCATCGTGAGCATGCCATTTTTACGAGCTATCTTTGATATTTCTAATTCAACTGGGTTAGTTAAGATAATTTTTTCAATATCTTTATTCATCTCTAATATTTCAAATACTGCAACACGTCCGCGTGTACCGTCTGGACATGTTGGCGTAGTCTTCGCCTCATACAACGTATCTATTGATAATATCTCACTCCGCTCTGGTTCTGGCAAGTCTTTGGCTTGATTTTCTAACATAAGTTTTAGGCTTCCCTCTACTTTAAGAGCCTTTTCTGCCCCCTCACACATCTTTCGTATCAGACGTTGCGCAATGGATGCTATTAATGTCGGCGCAATCAAGTATGGGTCAACTCCCATGTCGATAAGTCTAGGTATCACACCCGAGGAAGTGTTTGTGTGAATGGTTGAAAGCACCAAGTGTCCTGTTAGAGCGGCCTGTACAGCCAGCTGTGCTGTTTCTTTATCTCGAATCTCTCCAACCATAATAATGTCAGGGTCTTGCCTTAATGTAGTCCTTAAACCTGTTGCAAATGTATAACCAATCTCAGGACGAACCTGTGATTGGCTGACTCCTTCTATACTGTATTCGACAGGGTCTTCAAGAGAAAGTACGTTTTTCGTTTCCCTGTCTAGCTCACTTAGTATTGAGTACAATGTAGTGCTCTTGCCAGAGCCCGTAGGTCCTGAGATTAAGATGAGTCCGTATGGCCTCTTAATCACATCTTTAACTATCTTTAAGTTTTTCTTACTGAAGCCAATATTATCAAGTTTTATAAAACCACTACTTTGATCCAATATACGCATTACAACCTTTTCTCCATAGTAAGCAGGAAATGTTGAAACACGGAAATCAATCTTGCGGCCTTTAATTGTTGTGGAGAATCTTCCATCTTGAGGTTTCCTTCTTTCATCAAGTCGCATTGAAGAAAGTATTTTGATACGTGCGACAACTGCCCTGTGCACTTTCTTTGGTAGTATCAAGTTTGTACTAAGAGCACCATCAACTCTAAAACGAACCTTTATTTTCTCTCCCGTATTTTCAATATGAATATCTGACGCTCTCCCCTCTACCGCATACCCGAGCATTGTTGCAACTATTTTAGTGACAGGTGCATCCTCTATTATATGAGTACCACTATCTGCGCTATCTATACTACCTAAGATTTCTTTATCTTCGCCACTCGCTTTATCAATATCGACAGATTTAGTTTCTAAATCGAGTTCCGAAAGAGCCTGACTAACCTCGCCAGTAAGTCCCCTGTACATAGCGAGCACTTTTTTAAAGTCACTTTGAGATATTAAAAATACCTTGAATGGTAAATTAATCTTTGAAGAAATAAAATTAAGCGCATCTAGAGCCTCTATGTTGTCTGGATCAACTATCCCAACCTCTAAAACCCCATCTACAACACCAATTGGAACAAAAGAATAGTGATTTGCTGATTCTTCAGGAATATATTTAAGCACTTCAAACGCAACCTTACTGTCCCCAATAATTCTAGTCGGTACACTTAAGTCTTCTCCTTTAACATCTAGAATATCCTCGTTAGAAACTCCACGTTTTAGCAACACGTCCTCTACCGACACGCCGTCTTTTTGCGCTTCTTGTTTTATTGAGACAACATCAGTGTCTTCAATAATATTATGTTCTACTAAAGCGCTTAAAATATCCATCCCGTACGAAATAGGACACGGACTTAAACAGCCCTTGTCTCTATGTTTAATATTCTATTAATTATCGACTTATTTATCATATATTGTGTTGGTGTCCGTGATTTCGTACGGGATCCATATTTCAGGTTTTAGGTTATAGCTTTTAGGTCTTGCATAATTTTTACTTCTTAATCAACTCAAAAACTTTTTTGTTTTTATCTGAAAGCCTCAAGCTGAAACCTGTAAGCTACTCTATTAAATACTATCTGAACCAACTGGAGCAAAAGGGTTCTGCCTTCCAGTTGGCTCCGGAATTAACTGCTGACCAAAGTCCACGAGACTTTTAAAGGCAGAATCACTAAACAAAGAGTCGCTAAGAGTGATGGAACGTAGGTTTATAAGTAGTATAAGGAGTTTATTGTCCCCAGCTTTCTGGGCAGACGGATTCTGTGATGTTAAAACACTTTTATTATTACCACCACCAGAAAGTGCTGAATACCCAACGAACAAAACAATCGTAATGACTACTACAATAAATGCTGTCTTATATTTTTTAAGTGCTTCAATCATAGATATTACTTTAACCAATAGGTTCTTATACTTACATTAAAATTAAACGCATCACCTTCCGTGGCACTAAAAGAAAGACCGACCAAATCAACTACGCGCAAGCTTTGTTCAAGGTCTTTAATAAATCGAATAAAATTGTCATATGTAGCAGTTACAGAAAAACTAAGGACTACGGAGTCAACAACACTTTGGTTTGTACCAATAACATTCGGATCTTCAGAGCCAACATCTGAAACTGTTACATTACGTGTTCGCATATTGTATTTAGAAGCGATACTGTCTATATCAAGAATAAGTCGCACATTATCTACATGGTCTGGCAATAATTTTCCGAGGCGATCTAAGTCTATTTGTGAAAAGGTGTTATATCTAGAAAGAAGAGTGTCCCGAATACCTTGCAGCTCTTTAGACTGATTAAGTGCTTCGTTAAATCTATCCTCCTCAACACTTAATTTCTTAACATTTTGGTATGTTGGATCAATATACCCAAAGAAAAGACTTACGGCGATAGCAACTAATATAATTGGAATTATTGAACGTATCATGATTAATTAATTACTTACCCCTCTATTATCAATTTTACTTACAAAATTAATAAGAGACGCGTCTATAAAAGCTGTAAGACTGAACACTGCCCTGCCCTGCTGGTTAAGATTTAAATTAGAAAAAATTGGGTCACGAATTATTTTACTTTTCCCAAATACGTCTGCCTGTAATGCCACTCCATGAAAATCATTTGCGACACCTTTCATTGATATACTTATTTTATCATCACTTACGCGAGATAAGTTGAAATCCTGGAATTGAACACTCTTTAATGTTAGGTCTTCAAGTACTTCAAATAATACCGACGGAGTAATATGTTTGTTTAATATAGTCCCTGCGGCTTCTATTCGTGAATCAATCCTCACAAGCTCTTGAATAAGTGCAGGTTCAAAAGCTGCCTGAGCCCGATCCAATGTATCTGTTTTTCGTGAGATGCTTACTTCAAGCACTTGCTGATAGAGAAATAATCCTACTGAAAGAACCACCGCTCCAAGCGCTATGATAAGTGTGATGAGAGTGACCACACCTAAAGACCCACCGCTTTTCTTCTGTACGCCAGATGTAGTAGCTAGTGTTTTCTTAGGAATGAATGATGTTCGAAATTTAGGCTCCATATTTTATATATGTTACTTGAGTTCTTGAAGTTTTCGTAATGCAACACCAACCGCGACTGCAAACTCTGGCCCAACCTGTTTTAATACCTCTTCTAGAAATGCTGGTGTTTGCGTCTTAGAAAACGGATCTGCAATAGAAACTTCTGTGCTGAAACGGCTTGTTACTTCTTCTAGTAAACCGTTCATAGCCGAACCACCGCCTGTAAATAAAACCTTACTAACATTCTGGTTATACTTACGTTGGTAATTTAATAATACCCTATTAGATTCTGAAAATATATATTCGAGTGTTAATAAAATTGATTCTTTTATATTTAATTCATCACCAGTTCCAAGTAACCCAACTTCTCGTTTTAATTTTTCTGCTTCCACAATACTTACGCCCATAGAACGAGATAACGCAAGAGTTATATCCTGAGAACCTTTATTAATAATATGGGAAACTTTCACGATACCAAACTCTACTACATACACCTTTGTAGCAGCCGCACCTATGTCAATAATCATAATAGGTTCTATACCTTGCCCTACTGAAGCTCTGATAGTACTGAATATCTCTATTTCATAAAATGACACATCGAGACCTGTCTCATTAAGTAGTTCTTTATATTTGTTTAATGTTTCATTATGTATAGCAACCAAAAGCACGTTTGTATGCTTCCCTTTTGCAGATACTTCTTTATTTTCCGTGTTGTCTTGCGAAATGTATTTATTTTCTTTATCTGGAATGACAAACCAGTCCAAAGTAACCTCGGAAATAGGTACGGGAATATATTTTCTAGCCTCAATAGGAATCATCTTGGCTAACTGGGCCTTTTCAACATTACCTGGAAGTGACATTGTAGAAATAAGACTAGCGCTAAATGGTATTGATATACCACAAGACTTTGTCGTTGTATTCGCTTCAGTTAAAATATCTTTGAGAGCTTCAACTAATTTAGTAGCCGTAAGGTTAGTCGCACGTCCAACTTCAAGGTCTGAGTATGGACCAAGAGCTAACTCTCCGTATGTCTCAAGTACAGCTACTCCACTTTTTTTCCTTAACTGGACTATCTTAATAGACGATGATCCAATATCAATACCGAGGATACTTCCACCACTCTTACCACCCAGACTAAATGAGCTGAAGAAATTCTTAATTGAGTCCAGTGGATTTTCCATAATATGTATTATTATTAACGACGTAGAGCGAGAGCAGTGAAAAAATGAAACAAAGTGGAGTTTTTTCACTGGCGAGCCGAGGAGTTAATATTGTAAACATAATTACTATAAATATAGTATATTAAAAAAATTACCTTATATTCTCTTTACCATCTCACTTTAATACAATAACATTATAAGGTATAAAGAACGCAAGCGCACGGAATAATACCCTGATTATTATGTTTAATACCTTATACAAACTCTTACTAAATATTTTATTTCCGCAAAGTAAAATTGAGAAGGAGATAAGTGCACTTTCGCCAGAAAGTCTGTCTGATATGTTGCATATAGAGGATGAAGGTGGGGTGGTATCACTGTTTCAATATAAAAACGAGATTGTAAGACACATGGTCTGGTTGCTTAAATACAAAGGCAACAAATACGTGGCAAAGTTGTTTGCAGCTGTACTTTATGACTATCTCATAGAAGAACTTTCAGATGATGTAGTGTTTGATAGAGGCACGTCTCATGTAGTGATACCGCTACCACTTTCAAGAAAAAGAAAACGAGAGCGTGGATTTAATCAGATGGAGTTTGTCACGCACGAATTAGAAAAACTTGGGGACATATCGATTAATACAAATATTCTTGTACGTAAAAAGCACATGGAGCCACAGACATCCCTATCAAATAAAGCAGAGAGAAAGCGTAATGTTAAAGGAGTCTTTAGTGTGCAAGATGTAAAAATAAATCTAAAAAAGACTCACGTAATATTAATAGACGACGTATTTACAACAGGAAGTACCCTGCAAGAAGCAAAAAGAGCGCTCAAAGAGGTTGGTGCTCGCAGAGTATCCAGCATAGCACTAGCACACTAAATACAACTTACTGGAAGCCAGACTTCCTGTAAGTTGTAAAAAGTGGAGGAATAAAGCGCATTAATGCAGCTTATTTATGATACGCGCCAATAGCTTCACTTATGTTATAGAAGCCATCTTTATCTAGTAGTCGCACTAATCCCTTATTAATTTGACCGACCAGTTGAGGTCCTTCAAAAATAATTCCTGTAACAAGCTGTACAAGAGAAGCTCCTTTTTTTATCTTTTCATATGCATCTTCTGCAGAAAAAATACCACCGACACCAACTATCACAAAAGTATCCTTGTAATTCTCATACGTCTTTGAAATAAGTTCGTCTGATAAAGACTGTGTAGGCATACCACTCATATGTCCTTTAATATGATCTGGTAAATAATCTTTGAGGTTTGCACTCGTGCGATCTTTTGCAAGATTTGCGATAATTAAACCGTCGACGTTAAAAGAATCTGCAACCTTACAAAGTTCATTAAACCCACTCCATTTAAGATGTACTGGCATTTTAATAAATACAGGCTTTGAAACAGGGTTACTGTATAGCGTTTTAAGAAGATACCGTAATTTCTCTGGTGTAGTAAAAGGTTCACCACCATGCAAGTTTGGACACGAGATATTAATAGTATAAAAGTTACCAACATCACTTTCTATTACCTTACTTAAACACTCCGAATAGTCTCTCACCCCCTTGTCCAATTCTCCAGCTTCTTTACAGTTAGTTCTACCAATAGAAATTCCCAGTGGAAAATCTTTTACTTTTACTTTCTTAAGCTTTGAAACAATTCTTTCTACGCCAATATTTTTCAAACCATAATTTACAACTATGGATTTAGTCTTTTTGAGACGATACATTCTTGGTTTAGGATTTCCACCGTACGGCAAATTTGTAATGGTTCCAATTTGAGCAAAACCAAAACCAATACATGGAAGTATATTTACCAAATCTCCGTCTTTGTCAAAGCCAGCAGAGAGACCTACTGGATTTGAAAACGATATATTTTTAATTTTCTGATTAAGGCGTTTATTTTTATACGAAAACATCCGTAAACAAATACAAGTAATAAATCTAAACCTTCCAAGAATACTTCCGATGTATATAACCAAATCGTGTGCAAACTCTGGATCAAATAAAAAAAATATTTGTTTGAATATTCTTTTATAAATAAAGTTAAATATACTATCCATAATGCTAAAACTGTACCATAAAAACAACGATTTTAAGCTAAAAATAAACGGCTAGAGTACTCCAGCCGTTTATTTTTAGTGTACTTATAGTAATTTTTATGTTTATTACTTCTGAGACATGTTAGTCACATCTTTAATGAGACCATTGGATATATAGAATGTTTTTCCTTCTTCGTTTCGAAGTACGGTTGATCGCATAGTAATACGCGTAACTTTTCCCTCGAAAGACCCTATCTTTACCTCGTCACCAATACCATACTGGTTTTCAACTAAGATAAAGAGTCCTGATACAAAATCCTTTACAAGGGACTGTGCTCCAAAACCAACAGCCAAACCAATAACTCCTGCACCAGCTAGGATAGGTCGTATATCGATACCAAATAAGTTAAGTATCATGAGCAGAATAATTGTGTAAATAACAATACTTCCTGTTGTTATTATTATTTGTCCTAGTGTTTCAGCTCGTTGCTCCTTTTGAGAAGTATGAGAGTCATCACCATCGTCAACCATCTTCCCAAGGCGTCCTACGACACCCTTTAAAAGCCCTCTACCTAAAAAGAAAAGCACTAATATGCCGATAATATCCACTGTGTTTTCTCTTATTAAACTGATTATAAGTTCCTGCATGATTATTTATTTTATCTAACAAATGAGTAATTTATTAGAAGTAGTCTATATTAATAAATCGCTTGATACAAGTATTATATGTAGGCTAAGTCATAATGATAAATATATTAGATTATAGAGCGTACAATCTTTTAATACAGTAGTATAATGCTTATATAAAGTATAAATGGTCGATTCTTTTGTTATAAACAATTAATAAGAAAATATTATGCAAAAATTAAATGCACTCGCTCTAGGATACGCTGGAGCAATACTATCAGCACTTGGAATGCTTGTACTTAGTATACTTGCTAATTCAGGTCTTTACACAAAGGCATCAGAACACATGCAAGACTGGCATGAATTCTACTCACTTTCTGTTTCAGGTACTATTAGTGGAATGATTGAAGCTGCAGTATGGAGCTTTGTAATTCTGTGGGTTTTTGGTTGGCTATACAATAAATTCTCAACATTCAAATAGATATCATGAAGTACGGATACAGTAAGAAGGTAGATCTTACATTTAATGAAACAGTTACTAAAGTAAAAGAAGAGCTTGAAAAAGAAGGCTTCGGTATACTTACTGAAATAGATGTAAAAGCTACCATGAAGAAGAAGCTTGATATTGACTATGACAATTACATCATACTTGGAGCTTGCAACCCACAGTTTGCACACAAAGCGCTTCAAGAAGAAAAAGAAATAGGACTGTTACTGCCATGCAACATAATAATCTACGAAGAAGACGGTATTTATGTGTCAGCAATAATTCCGTCTGTTGCAATGGGTATGGTAGAAAACACACAACTTGGTGAAATAGCACAAGAAGTAGACTCTAAACTAAAAAAAGTTATAGGCAACGTGTAAATAAACTAAAACTCCACCTGCCTTTAGGCAGGTGGAGTTTTAGTTTATTTACACGTACTATTTTTTATACGTTATGTATTTTCCAATTTTCTTAGGGGCTGCATTCACTTTACCCACAACTCGGTCTTTTTTCTTTGTTCTTTCTTTTTCTCTCTTCTTGAGATCATACACTTCCTTTGAGCTCACCTCGCTATTTTCTTCGCTTGTATTATTTATATTATTAAATCTAAGATTCGCTTATAACACCATCAAAATGCTCTTCCTTTTCATCTGCCTTCGTTGCATGAATGGTTCCGTCTTTGTGCTCTGGCGGTGAATAAATAGAGTATAGTTTTAAATCAGTGTCGCCAGTATTTATAACATTATGTTTTGTCCCCGCAGGGATAACAACAGCAAAGTTATCTTTAATAGAGTGAGTAATATCATCTAATGTAATTTCGCACTGACCCTGCTCGATACGTATAAACTGATCAAGGGTATGTACCTCTTCCCCTATCTCATCACCTGGACAGATATTCATTAACACAAGCTGGCTGTTGTGAGAGGTGTATAGAACTTTTCTATACTTATTGTTTGCCAGCGTCTCTTCTTCAATATTTACAATATATCCTTTCATGTTTATGTTTTATATTAATCAAGTTCATTATACCTAAAACACCCCACTTCGTGGTCATTCACTAACCCTATCGACTGCATGATTGCGTATATAATAGTAGAACCAACGAAGTTCATACCATGTGCTTTAAGATCCTTACTTATCTTGTCTGACAACTCTGAAGTGGTATATAATCACCATATAAAGGTACAGTTGTGTGTAATTTTATATACACAAACGATTGATGAGCAATTTCTAAACCAGCTTATTCTTCGTCCTCGTCATCTCCTTCATCTTTATCTTCACTATCTCCTAAGTTTGAATGTTTGTCATTCTCATTACCTTTACCACCTTCGTTGTCAATTTCATCTCCTTCCATCTCCTCTAGTTCATCTTTTTCGTTCTCCTCCTCAATTTCTATGTCTTCATCCCGATCCTCTTTTTCCTCTTTTATTTCTTCTTTCTTATCTATCTCTTTATCTACATCATTAAGCTCTTCTTCTATATTCTTTTGCTCGTCATTAAAAAGATCTTTTAAATCATCTTGAACATTCTTCAGATTATCTGCTTCATCATCCAATAACTGTATCTGTGTTTCTAAGTCGATATTATCAACTCCAGTTAAGTCTCGTTTTAACGCAAGTCGATTTTCTTTTAATTTCTTTCGTGCATCCTGAAATGTTTGAACGAGTAGTTTTTCTCGTTCATCAAAAGCATCGTCAATCTCTTTGGCAAGTTTCGATACATCTTTACCAGTTGTTTTTTCTTTCTGTATTATTTCTGCCGCATATGCCACATTTCCCAACAACAGCGTTTTTGCTTTTTCTATTCCTTTTGCATTAGCACCTTTCTTTTTTATCATTACGCTTATCTCAGAAATCCTCTCCCCTGCAAACTTTATTTGAAGTTTTGCTTTTGCTTCTGAATTGAATGTGAAAAATTCTCTCAAATTCTCCCCAAGTCTATCTAGGAAATAGAAAGT
>VAPL010093346.1_pt1 | contig 23678 bp, 20 predicted proteins | sample 3395061 | NCBI WGS metagenome assembly VAPL01 (sample SAMN08290444, study PRJNA428436) | hydrothermal vent metagenome | isolation source: Deep-sea hydrothermal vent chimney 2 | place: Pacific Ocean: Juan De Fuca Ridge | depth 2182 m m | reverse complement strand
CCCAGATAGCATAACTTATCTTCAAGAAAAAGAAGACTCTTACACAAATTCCTTAGAGAATGGCATCTGGATATTACCCCATATAATAAAAATACCATTTGCCGATAGGTGGACATAGTCTTGTAATAATAGTCAGACTTATGATCGCCAACGCAAAATTTAATGTGCTCTGATGGGATAAAAGATAGAAGCTGGCATAAAATAGGCTGTCCTGATAATTTTGTATTTTTACACATGATGTTGAAGTGTTGTTACTCCAAACATCGTAAATATTTAGCGGGGTAGAAATACCTCGCTATTGTATTTTTCTAAGAAGAATCGGATTAATCATATTTTTACTCGGATGACAGTAATAATCAATTGATTATTTTCCAGTTCTTCTGAAGCAGCAATAATGAAGATATCCTCATTTGTATTTTCTGTTTTCAATAATATGGAAGCAATGCCGGCTTTTTCCGTTGCTGGGTTTTCGCCAATCAATACGGCGTTTCCTTTTTCAATTATAAACTGAACTTGCGATGAATCATTTACTACTGTAGTTCCATTATCATCAATGACAGAAGCATGGATAATGAGTATATCCTGATCAACTTTTGAAATATCAATGCCACTTTCATCTATCTCCAACTTTAGCTTTTCAGCCTTCCGTGGGGTAGAGATTTTGTCTTCACAAACTACGCTTCCATTCAAATATCCTTTTGCGACTAATGCTCCAGTCTCAAATTTGCTCAATGAAAAAGTGTAGGTCGGAAAGTCCAAATGAGAGGAATATAGATCTGATTCTGATTTATGGATAGATACAATAGAATCGTTCAAATACAGGGCAACCTTGTCGCAGTTGCTAAATACTTTAACGTCTAATGAAGAGTTGCTCATTCCAATAGCTGGCGATCTTAACCATGGGCCCACCGATGGTGGTATTCCTGAATATCATTTCTTCTGTAGGTGGTCTTTGACTTTGGTAGGAATAATAAACAAATTTTGGAAGTCGGAAGATGTCACTAATCCCAGACGATTCCAAGTCATCGGCATATCCTCGGTTGTAATCGAACATGACCCAATTTGCGTCTCCGATGGTACTGCTTCCTTTTCGATTTGAATTGGTGGCTTCCTGAAAATTCAATGCCTGCTGGAACAAGCGTTTCTCGCCGTATTCTCTGAGCTGTCTGCTGGTTCGTTCCTCTTCCTTCAATCCTTCAAATGCTTTCTGGTTGAAACCTGCATTTTGCGCATAGTATTCCCAGTCACCATAATCAGCAATAAACACACTCCGTTTGCCATCTTTGTAATTGTTCCAGTATTCGGGTGCTTTGCCATGCTGGCGTGCAGGGATAAATAAATCATAAGTTGGATGATCTGTCCAGCCCGCACTACTAGGTATCTTCAAAAGGCAATTCTTCTTTCAGAATTTTATTGGCATGCACGATATAATCGTCGGTCATGTCAGATTCGTTGAGCGACACTTCCCAAAACATAATGCTGGGATGATTCCTGTCATTACGAACCATATCACGAATGTCATGGTATGAATTTTTTATGAAAGTCGTGTCGCCAAAAAACTGCCAACCGGGAATTGCATCCATCACGATGAGACCAAGCTCATCACAAGCGTCTAAAAAGGCCTCATTTTGTGGGTAGTGCGAGAGTCGCACCATATCAAAATCCGCTTGCTTGATTTTTACCGCATCACGATATTGCGCTTCATCTGAAAGTGCATATCCGATATATGGGTACTCCTGATGTCTATTGGTCCCGCGGATGAATATTTTTTCATCATTAAGGAAAAAACCATCGGCATTGAGTGTGATTTTTCTTATGCCCACTATGGTTTTTTTTGTGTCGACATTTTTTTCATCTGCTAAAATTTCAACAATCAGATCATACAAATGTGGTGTTTAAGGGCTCCAAAGTAATGGATTATCGACCTTGAAATTAACAGGTATTTCAATGCTCGATCCAGAAAGCACCTCCAAAGTTTCAGACTCATGTTTATGCTTTTTTCCTGTTTTACTAATCAGAATGGCCCTAACTTTTAATTGACTATTTTTATTCAGTTCATTGTTAATATGCACCTTAACGATGCAGTCTGTAGTAGTCTGGCCAACATTAGAAAAATGATCAAGCACTCCCCCACTTGCTGGTTTAGTAGCAGATACAGGATCTGTGATGTATATTTTTTTGGTATTAATGAGGGTAACGTCTCGATATATCCCTCCATAATAGTTGAAATCAAGTATTTCCAATGGTCTTCCGGGAGGTATAACTGGATTGTTCTCATTGTTTACTTTTACCTTTAATATATTTTTTCCATCAAATAGAAAATTAGTCAGGTCGACTGAAAATGGCAGATAACCTCCGAGGTGATTGGCGAGATGTTGTCCATTCAGCCAGACATCTGTCTCGTGCATCACGCCCTCAAATCTCAGGAATACTTTCTGCTCGTGCGGGACTTAAAATCAAATTCCTTTTTGTACCATGCTGGTCCTTGCCACTGATCGTTGACGATGAGCGGTTCTATTTTTGCGATGCGTGGAATGGTCACATCGCTCCATTGGAGCTTTTCTTCATCGATAGTGCTAAGTTCTAAGTAATACACCAACCGTGAATATGATTCTGAGTTGGTGTTTTTTTTATAAAAAGGTAATTGGGATTACTCTACAATTTCAATTTTTCTGATTCTATTATTTAACTGATCAGCTACATAGATGAGACCGTCAAGGCCAACAGCTATTCCTCTTGGCGCATTAAATTTCGCATCTGCTCCAGGACCATCTTCCCAACCTTTTACAGATCCTGCGATGGTAGTTACTACACCATCAGGATCTACTAATCGTACATAATTGTTGTCTGTATCTCCCACATATACATTTCCGTCAGCATCAGAGCCCAATGATCTTGGGAGATTAAACTGTGCTGCTGATCCTGTGCCATCGGCATAGCCACATGCGCCACCTGCCAAGGTAGTTACCACACCATCTTGCGTTACTTTTCGTATTCTGCAATTGTTCTTATCTGCCACATATAAAATTCTCGCAGCGTCTATCGTAATGCCATGAGGGATATCAAATTTTGCATCTTCTCCGGTACCATCAGCAAAACCCAGCGTGCTACCAGCAATTGTAGTCACAAATCCTTCAGGCGTTACTTTACGTATTTTAAGACTGGTCGCTCCAGCAACATATACATTTCCGTCAGTATCAAGCACTACGCCTATAGGCCAGCCAAAGGTTGCGACAGATCCTGCACCATCGGCAGAGCCCTCAACACCAGTGCCAGCCATGGTGATAACATCACCTGTGGGAGATATTTTTCTTATTCTATTGTTGTCTAAATCAGCTACATATACATTTCCCATAGCATCAACAGCTACTCCGGCAGGCTTAGCGAATTGTGCGGTGGTAGCTGGGCCATCAGCAAATCCCGCCTCACCGGTTCCAGCATAAGTAGTTACTACACCATCAGGAGTAATTTTTCGTACACTATGATTGTCAAAATCAGCAACAAATACATTTCCATCTGCATCTACGGCAACTCCATGAGGTTTAGCAAACTTTGCGTCTTCCCCTGTGCCATCAGCAAAACCCGCACCACTTCCTGCTAAGGTGCTTACCTGCGGTCCCTCTACAATAAAAGGTATATAAGTAAATACCTCAGATGTCAAAACATTTTCGCCAATGGTGATGGTGAGCGGGCCGTCGCCTGCCTCTTCTGGAATGATGACTTCTATTTGAGTATCACTCACTCGTTGCACTACACCAATACTATCCTGAAACTTAACGGATACAATTTTTGCATCCACACCAAAATTTGTTCCATCAATTTTTACAATTTCATTCAATGTACCAGTATTCGGTTCGATGCCCGTAAGTGTTGGTTTTGGAAGTTCTGGCTCTTTGTTTTCTTCATCACAACTCGAAAGGTTCACCAAAAATAAGGCCGTGACAAACACAAAAAACACAGGCTTAAGAAATAATTTAATTCTAATTTTTTTTTCTAAATAATTCATAATTTTCATTTATTGATTCTTTTATATTGATAAAACTATTTTTTCTATATTATAATATTGAATTAAAAATAAGTTTCCCTATTCTATATAAATACACTTATTCATATATTTCCCCCACCAGTAGGGTAAAACATTTTGCGAAGTTTGGAAGCAGAATTTCAGGATACAGCGAAAAGTAATTATTATTAATACTGTTGACAGCTTTTTTTATTTGAATTGTTTAAATATTAATCCAATAAAAGAGACAATGAGAACAATAGTCCATCTACTAAAAAGGTCTTTCATTAACAGATGTTTCGATTTTCTTAAACAGTTTTCAGCTATTACTGTAAATTCACCTTCTGATAACTATTTTGTAATTACAGCAAACCATCCTTTATTACCTGGTGCTGATATACCCACCACTTCGCCTCCTTGGATAGTAGATTTATCCCTCCAAGATCCGGTAGAAATATCTATCCAACTAATCTTAAAATCAGTATTATATTCAGTTAAATCTAATGTAATATCCCCTCCTTGCGTAAAGTAAATGATGTACTTTTCACCTTCCTTGGTGGTTAGATAGGCTTCATCTTCTGTTCTATTTCCCAGCAGCTCCATTTTAGGATCTACATCCCAGAGTTTCACAAGGCTTTCTATTTTTCTTATAGCCTTGATACTTGCCTCACTTTTTTCGTTTAATCCATTTCCTCGCTTGGATCTGCTGTGGCGTGCTGCCGCCGAACCACCGATTATATTCCGACAAAACCGCTCTACACCATCTGCATTAGACCCTGAGCCCCAACTGGTCATATCACCACCATATACCTTGGTATGATTGAGCGGCCTGAGCAAGTTTTGATCTCGCAATTTCACAATCCATTGTAGGGTATCCCAGTGGTTTTCATCGAAATTTCTGCTGTTAATCTGCGATATATCTACAAAAGAATAAACTTCCGGATCTTGAATTAATTCCTGACACCTATGGCAAGAATGAGGTCTAAAGAAGTGATCGATCATATCTGTAACATATACATCAACATCATTTTCACCAGCTTTTGCTTCAATAAAATCAATCCAATACTTCCCCCAGTCCATAGGAGTAGAAGTCTCGTTGTTCATGCAGTAAAGCACATTTTCATATTTCAAGCTATGTGACAATAGTTTATCTACATATTGCTCCTGATAGGAACGAAGTAAATCTAAGCGAGGCCGGTAGTCGTCCATTCCGGGAACGGAATGAAAAAAGGGCTGCAGGTCTTTGTGTGGATGCTCAGGGTAATCAATTTTCAACCCAGAAGTTATACTATCATAGTTGATGCTGTTTTTAGGATTGTAAGGGCTATTTTGCCAGTATATTTTGGAATAATCAAACCTATCCCAGATTTCGATCTGAACAATGACACTTCTGTCGTTGCACAATTTAAGGAAGTTTTCGAAGCGATTCCAATATTCTGGATTCCATTTGTTCAGGTCATAACGCCTATCTTGTAGTTGAAGAAATGCTTGCACATTACTGATCTCTACGGAAGCACTATCTTCCTGATCGACTATGCCAAGTGAGGTATCAAATTCGCCAATGTCTCTGGCGCTCATCACGTTTCTGACGAAATTGCCTCCTACTCCTTCCAGTTTATTCAGAAAGGCTTCAAGGTCTGGCGTTTGAAAGAGGTTGTCTTCATCTGAACCACCAAGTAGCAAAACGGGCTTTCCTTTATATTGCCAGTACCGAGGATTCTCGGCATACGGCTTGATAAAACCATCGTCAACGACCTCCGTTTTTTTATCACAAGCACCATGCATTATGATGACACTAAGTATGAGAAGTAATCTCATGCCCATGGGCTTATTAAAAAGTAAAGTCATATTGTTTATTTGAATGTATTCAAAAAACTAAATCGGCGAATAAATTAGCAGATTTTTAATGAGGTAAGAGCCTGATTGGTGCGAGGTGCCTCGTACACGAAACGCCAGTCTTCCCGAATCCAGCATCTCGTCATCAACGCCCTCAAAGATCAGTTGATCATTTATCTTTAGCCACAATCTTCCATTTAAGACACCTACTTCGATATGAGCATAGACTCCGGGTATCAATACATTTTCTTGTCCGACAGCCAAATTGGTATGCTCGCCATTGGCACATCGCCTTACGAAAGGATTGGAATTGTGTGGTGCGCAATGAACTCCAAACAAATAATTATTTTTACCATACCACATATTGAAATTACCATTATAATCTTCAGGCAATGTTAATTTTTGGGCATCCTCCTGATCAGACATGGCCAACATGACAACCGGTACGGAGGCGGCGTGCATGAGCATCATATCATAAGAAATGATCATGTTGCTGTCATACACATTCTGGCTAACTATCATTACTCCTTTTGAATTCTCTTCTTCAGAGATCAATACCTGTCCATACCCAGCATTTGTTATGGATCCAATACCATAAAAATCCCATAACAATAACTGATTAACAGAAATAGAATCCACCTTCATATCCTGTTTCTCGTCGATAATGGTCTCCTCGGTCTTCTTCTGTATGTTATTGCAACTGACTAAATAAAGAGTAGTTAGTCCTATTAAAAAAAATACTTTTCTGACCATAGCATTAATTTTTATTTATGAAATTTAAAAAATTTAAGGGTTCAGGGTTTATTTCAAAAACAGTAACCAGACGGACTCCCTCAGAGTCCCTATTCAGGTGACTCTGAAGGGGCAAGAACCCTAAACCGTGAACTCAATATCTAATCATCAATTGCCTGACCAACTAATAGGCGGAACTTCCAATTGGTTTGATCATTAACTGACCCCTGTGTTTGTTTCATAATGATGCCAATGGTTTTTTCTTTGGGGTCGGCAAAGTATTTGGTATTGAAATATCCTCCCCATTCAAATGTTCCTTCACTTCCTAAACCTCCAGTATTTTCTCCAAAATGAGTGAGCACTCCAAATGCCAATCCATAATCTTTCTTGCTGCCGCCATATAGATCACGTGAATGATTGCCCATGATAGTTTGCACAGTAGTACGACTCAATATTCTAATGCCATTCAATTCACCGCCATTCAAATACATTTGCAGAAAAGTGGCATAATCTTTTGCTGTGCTTGACAACCCTGCTCCTCCTGAAAAAAAAGTTTTCGCTCCCTTGACCGGATAATCAGTATCGTAGAAAGTCACTGGATATCTCACCCATTTTTCATTTTCAATTTTCTGTACAGAAACCAGTCTGTCAACTTTTGATTTCGGAAGATAAAACCAAGTGTCATCCATTCCCAATGGATCGAATAATCTCTTTCTAAGAAATTCGTCAAAAGGCATCCCTGAAACAATTTCTATAAAATACCCAAGAACATCCAAGCCTTCACTGTAGGTGTATTTTTCTCCTGGATTGTGATGTAAAGGTAGCTGAGCTAATTTTTTTATGCTTTCTCCAATTGTTATATCTTTAGTTGTAAAAAGATCGGTAACTCCCGCTTTTTGATATATCATCTTAAATTGTTCACCACCGATGACGCCATAACCTATCCCAGAAGTATGGGTAAGCAAATGCCGAATAGTAATTTCTTTATTTGCAGGCGTGGTCGTATAACTTGTATCTGCATAGGTGAATTTTCTTAATACTTGTGGGTTTTTAAACTCAGGTATGAACTTAGAAATCTGATCGTCTAATTGAAATTTTCCTTCTTCCCAAAGCATCATCACCGCAGTAGAGGTAATGGCCTTGGTTTGTGAGGCAATTCTGAAAATAGCGTTTTTATCCATGGACTTTTCAGATTCATTGTCCGCCATTCCATAAGCCTTATGGAAAACTATTTTACCGTTTCTGGCTACCAAGGCTACGATTCCTGGTACCTGACTATCTTTTACAGCGTCAGCGCACATGGCGTCAATGCGATTGAGTCGTTCGCTTGACATTCCTACACTTTCAGGTGATGCCTCAGTAAGAGGGGCTGATTGCTGAACAGACTTGGTTTGCGCATTTGCGGTGATTACAAATGCAATTAGAATAATTGTAATTAGGTTTTTCATTCTTTTTGTTTTTTGAATAAGGATATTTTATTACCTGTAAAAATATAATTTTTTTCGTCTACATTAGGTCCTATAAAAACACCCTTGCAGACTCATCAGAGTCCCTGCCTTGCCAGCAGGCAAGCTCTTCGAGTGACTCTGATGAGGGAAATCTAATAAATTTCAATGCACGATTTGGACACCTACATGACTTACTAAATGCAAACCAACCAACACCCAGATCACCGATTCAGAATCATTTTATTGGTTTGGCTATTTGCTCCAGCTCACAACTGATAATAATAAATACCTCCGCGAATATTATCAGCGTTGAAACTAATTTCATGCTTATCTGGTTGTCGCAATTCGTCAACAATACCCTGAATCAGTTTTTTGAAAAATTCCAATGTTGCAGCTACAATCTCATTCATAGTTTGCGCCAGCATGGAGATGGTAGAAATAGATAGCAAAATGTAAAGTATATTTTTTTTCATAATTTAATTTGATCTTAAGTTCAAGTTGTAAACTAATAATTTTAGAAATTAAAAAGTGCCAATAGCCAATGCCCAATCCGATGCATAAGGGGCTTCAAAAGTATGGCTTCCGTTTGAGATGATTCCTATTTCTATTTCTGCATAAGCTTTTTTGCAATCTACGGCAATCACCTTTTTGGCATCACCCGACAATGAATAGGTCAATGAATCTGTATTTTCTTTATAATAGATATAGTTGTTAGACCCATTGCGCAAACCATAGCCATTGGTTCCGGAATTATCTCGCTCCAAGTCTTTCAAAAATCTATTCTTCCAAAAAGTACTATAGCATAACAGTTGTTCTGCATTAGGGTATGATCTTGAGATTCCTTCTTCACTACCCAAATACCCCCAAATACCGGCTACTCCTCCTGCCATGGTGGCATCCCAAATGATATGAAGCGATTCTTCAGGAGACGGATCTTTTGCTCGACCCCTAACACGGAATCTGTCCCCAGAAAAAGCAGGCTTTGATCCAGCATAGTCAAGCATCTGAACAAAAGCATCGTAGCGGGGTTTATGGTTTTCATAGGCATTGAAGTCCAAGCCATCGTAAATCTGACTAATTTCATTTTTTTGTGCACGAGCGCCCAACAGGTGCCTCCAATCAGTTTTTTCGTAGCAATAATTTTTCCAAGCTTTTAGCTGATCAGCATTTACCCATTCCCAAAGATCAAACCCGTAGCCAATGGTCCATCCTTTGAGGTCATTGAGTTGGGCATAGACTTTATCCCAGACTTTTTTCTCCTCGGCACCCATGATACCACCGGCAAGACTGGCAGGCGACCAACTGCGCTGGTCATCTCCCCAAGCCCATATATACACCGTTCCGCCTCTTTTGTAAACCGTTCGTATGATCATCTCGAGCTGATCGAAAGTTCGCTGATCTATTTCTTTATCACCTTTGGCTACAACATAGTTTCCAATATGAAACCATTGCCCATAAACAGGAACATGCACGCCATTAAAGCCATTTTTATCGAACATCTCGTCTAAAAATTCATCTAACGTGCTCTGGGTAACCGTATTGAGGTAAATACCTTTATTGTCACCTAACATCACATAATTTGGAACAAAGGTTTCCTCGGATTCAGACCACATAAACTTTGACTTGTATTTTGTGACATACCCAGGGCCATCTTGCGGTTCAAAGACTTGTTCTTCCTCAACTACTTCTTTTTCAACTATTTCTTCTACCTTTTTCTCTTCCAACTGTTCCTCTTTGTTTTGACATTTGAAGGATAAAATTGTAATAAGTATAGCTATGGTATAAATTAGATGTAGCTTCATTTTTTTGTTTTTTATTTAGTATTTCCCAGTCTTACAAATTGTAAAAGACTGATTGTCTAATATTTACAATAATTTTATTTATGATAGCAACTATTCTGCAGGGGTCAATTTTATTGATATTATACTTTTCTATAAACGACCAAGGTCAACTACTTTGATGGATTTGAATTTTTGCCCTTTTATGGTAAAACCATAGGTCTTATCTGTTCCGATATACAAATATCGGATTGCATCAAAGTCGTTAAATGATTTGGAGAGCGCATCTCCATTGGGCGCATCAAAAAATACCTCTCCTTTTTTCCAAGAAAACCGAACGGTATGTAGCGTAGTACCGTCCACTTTCCAGTCGGCATTTGTCCCGATATCTTTCTCCAATACTTTTCCGATTTCGTTGATGGTAATAGATTTATAGTATGCCTTGATGCGCGAGAAGGCGTATTTGGTATGGCCAGATCTGGCATAAAATTTATCACCTGATAATTCTTGTTTTAAACCACTATTGCCATACCCACCCAAATAGTTTGCTTTATTTTCACCTATAAAAGGATCTTCGTCTATGGTAAAAGTCACCTCCACATAACCATTGGCAATATCATATCCGCAATCGTAAACAATTCGTTGATTTTCTGATGCGGTTACTTTCCATCCATCTTCCCATATACCGCCTTCTACTGTCCCTTTATCACCAGCACTACCTGAAGTAAGATCAACATCTAAAACCGTTACAGGATTGGTACTTGCGTAAGTATATTTAAACTCCCGAGGGCTTAAAAGCTCTGATGTATCATTAATAAAAATTCTAATCAAACCTGTCGTCCCATTTTGTTCCGGCACGATAGCTTCTATTTTTTTATTACTTACTGACTTTAAAACAGCATATATCTTATTAAAGGAAACCTTTACTTTTTCTATGTCATCACCAAAATGATCCCCTTCTATGGTTACGATTTCATCATAAGATCCGGTATACGGGCTGATTTCACCAAGAGTCGGTGGGAGAATTGGAAGTTCAACCTCAGGTTCAGGTACATCTGAATCACAACTAATTAGCATCGCAAACAACAAAATCATTGCCAACAAACTAATAACAGGTAAAACAATTGACCTACTTATTTTTCTTTCTAAATAACTCATATCTCTTTTTTTAATAAACCTATAAAGCATTATATAATAGACGTTCTTTTGCTTAAAAAATTGAATTTTCAGTAGCGTTCTTATTACTGATGTACCTACTTAATAAAATAATAATAATTGTGCATATAAAGGTTTAATGATAATTGAATACCTTTTTTTCTTATAAACGACCAAGGTCAATCACTTTTATTGATTTGAATTTCTGACCTATTATATTGAAATTGTAAGTCTTATCGGTGCCAATAAATGCATATCGAATGGCATCAAAATCATTAAAAGTTTTTGATAAAGTACCGCCAGGCCCGTCGTAAGAAATTTCCCCTTTTTTCCATGATAACCTGACCGTATGTAGGGTTGCGCCATCAGGTTTCCAGTCGGCATTTTCACCAATTGCTTCTTCCAGTACAATCTTAGCATTTCCAACATTCATTGCTTTAAAATAACCCTTTATAAGAGAAAAACCATTTCCTGTATTTCCTGATCGAGCGTAAATCTTACCTCCAATCTGTTTTTGGTGCAAGTTGCTCTTTTCATAACCACCAAAATAGTTGGCTTTGTTGTCACCGGCAAAAGGGTCTACATCTATGGTAAATGTCATTTCTATATACCCATTTGCAATATCGTATCCGCAATCATAAACGATTCGCTGATTTTCTGAGGAAGTTACTTTCCATCCATCTTCCCAAATACCGCCTTCTACTGCACCAGTTCCTGCATTGCCTTTGGTAAGATCGACATCTAAAACCGTAATGGGGTTGGTATTTGCATAGGTATATTTAAACTCCCGGGGGCTTAAAAGCTCAGATGTGTCATTGATATAAATATAAATCAAGCCAGATGTTCCGTTTTTCTCAGGAACGATAGCTTCTATTTTCTTGTTAGTAACCGATTTTAATACGGCTTTTATTTTATTGAAAATAACCTGAACCTTTGTAGAATCATCGCCAAAATTATCCCCTTCAATTGTTATGATTTCTCCATAAGATCCAGTGAAAGAACTGATGTTGCTGAGTGTTGGTGGTAGAATTGGTTGCTCTGGAATAACGTTATTCTCTGTATTACAGCCAATCGATATTACTATAATCAATGCCACAAGCGATATGCCATACATCAGCTTAGGTATTAATTCTTCACTAATATGATTTAAAAAACTACTCATAACTTTTTATACTTTGGTAAGTACCTTTCCAGAATGTATTGCCAGGACTATGGCGATACGTACGGCAAATCAAATACTTCTTCCTAAAAGACAATTTTATCCAATAGCAACCTGCATTTAATACTGGGATTTTTGTCATGTTTACTATTTTTTTAATAAAATTAGAGATAGAAAAGCAAACTTTTAATACCATATCATGTATTTATCATCCCATATTGCGCAACGGACTGCCTTTATAATTTATAGAATGACTTGCTGTTAAGGGAATTCAATATTTATTTTTCTGATGTTGGGTATGGGGTCAACAGTTCAGTGGTGAAGGGTTTGAAAGGGAGATAATCGTTGGTTAGATGATTGCCAACGATTAAACCCTAACAAACGTACTTGCGTAGTCTTCCAGTGTGAACCTTGGGGTCTCCAAAAGGAATATATAAATCATTATACACTGTTTATCAGTTATTTATAACAAGACAAAATAAAAATTAAGAATGCCAGAAACTATCAAAATGAAATTGCGTGATGCCAATATTGATGATTTGGAGTTGTTGAAATATTGGGATGAGCAACCACACGTTATTGCTTCTGACCCTGATGAAGATTGGAATTGGGAATATGAACTCAAAAGATTTCCAAAATGGCGAGAACAATTAATTGCCGAAATAGATGGTAGAGCGATTGGTTGTATCCAAATAATTGACCCCGCGGAAGAAGAAACACATTATTGGAAAAATGTGTCTAATAGTCTTAAAGCATTGATATTTGGGTAGGAGAAATAAACGACACGGGAAAAGGGTATGGAACTGAAATGATGAAATTAGCAATGAACAGGTCATTTGAAGATAGAAAGATAACGGACATTATTATTGACCCACTCGAAACGAATAAAGGAGCCATTCGCTTTTATGAAAGAATTGGTTTTAAGTTTATCGAAAAAAAGAAATTTGAAGAGCGTAATTGTTTAGTTTACAAATTAAGCCGACAATATTGGGAAGGAAAAATAGAATAAATATCAGATAACAATCTGCATAAAATCATAGTTTTTTTTGCCCGTGGCAAAAAAAACTATGATTCATACACGATCCGGTATATTATAGGGAAGAAAACTTTTGGAAAGTTTAACTAAGCATTGTCAATGGACAGACTCTATTTTATAATCTCAATTTTCCTGACTTTATTATTACTCCGGTCTCCGACATATATTGTCCCATCGGTATGCACAGTTATGCCAATAGGGAGATTGAATTTTGCATCTTCTTCCGTGCCATCAGAATAACCATTACCTATCCCTGCAACGGTAGTCACAATACCCTCAGGAGTAATCATTCTTATTTTATGATTATTAACATCGCATACCAATATATTTCCATCAAGATCAATGGCTACTCCTGCCGGAGCATTAAATTTTGCACTTGCCCCTGTCCCATCTTCATCACCAATAGAATTACTGCCTGCCAAAGTGCTTACAACACCTGCCTGCGTAACCTTTCGTATGGTATGGTTGTTGTATTCTCCGACATATAAATTTCCTTCGCTATCCATAGCAATACCATGTGGGCCAAAAAATTTTGCTTCCGATCCTGTTCCATCTTCATATCCTGGTGAGCTACCTGCAATAGTTGAAACCACACCCTCAGGGGTGACTTTCCTGACCCTATGACCAGTATAACCAACAACAAATAAATTTCCATCAGCATCAATAGTCAACCGCACGGGCTTACTGAAAGTTGCACTTATACCTGGCCCATCATCAACCCCCGGAAAGCCAGTTCCCGCCATGGTTATTACCTCACCTTCAGGAGAAATTTTACGAATGCAATGATTGTTCATGTCAGCCACATACACATTGTCAAAGGCATCAATGACTATATCTCCGGGGTATTTAAATTTCGCAGCTGAACCAATACCGTCTTCCAAACCTTCTTCACTTCCTGCAAAAGTGCTAACCTCTCCATCCGTGCTTATCTTTCTTATCCTATGATTATCCATGTCAGCGACAAAAATATTTCCTGCTTGATCTGTAGCAACACCCTGCAGGAATTTGAATTTGGCCTTATCGGCAGGACCATCAGTCAGGCCTTGCGAGCTGCCTGCTGTAGTAGATACTATTGTGCCTGATAAGACAAAAGTTTCATAGGTAAAATCAATTGACGTAAATACATGCTCTCCAATAGTTATGGTGAGTGGGCCCGTACCTGCTTCTTCTGGCACGATTACCTCCATCTGATTGTTACTAACTCTTCTCACAACTGCTGCGCTGTCCTTAAAGGTCACATCCACAATGGTAGCGTCAACTCCAAAATTTTCGCCATTGATGAAAACAATATCATTCCATGTACCTACATTAGGTGTGATATCGGTGAGTGTTGGTGTTGAAAGCACAGGTGGTGGCTCTTCTGTTTTGCAACTCAGCAGAACTGCTAAAAAAATTGTATATGCCAATAGACTAACTTTAGGCATGCGAAAAAATCTATTTTCAATTTGTGTGTATAATTTTTTCATAGTGTATAGTCAAATAATTTGATTAATGTTTTAATATAAATTCTGATGTTTAGGCACTTCTCGAAATTCAAATCACATTGAAACCATATAATCATTCCAGTAGGCAATACACAATGTTAGAATATTTTCCACAACATTAATTGAATGGCGTAATAAGTTAAAATAGATTTATTTTTTACAGAAACTATCTTGTTATGTAAATACACTTTATCGAGTAATTACCCCACAAAAATGAATTACACTCTCCAATTCAGTAAAAAAGCAACTATTTAATATTCGCTTTAAAAGTATCTCCCCCTGACCTGCCTGCGGTAGACAGGTCTCGTTGACTAACTCAGATAAAATGAATTCTGCGAAAATCTGCTGGAGTAAAGGCTATTACTCGGATGTTAGTAACTCTTTACAACAAATACGGTCCTGATGTCTCCGTCTCCCCTATCAGGTGGCTATCATCAAGGGAAATAATAATAAATTTTATCTCTGTCAATACTCATAAGTAAGGTCTTTTGATTATTATATTTCCACTAATGGTTTGCAACAGTTATTTGACCAAAAGCAGTACTCAATAATCCTAATAATGCAATCGGTAGTACTTTCTTGTTATCACCGTTTCTCCTCGTTATGCAATTATTTATACCCATCTTCTCAAATAAAGTTATTCATAGGGTATGATAGATAGCAACAACCTGTAAATAGCCTGATGAGAAAAATAATTCGAATATGCTACTGTACTTTTCCTATGTGCGTAAAATAAAGTTGCATTGATCCTGTATAAAAACTTTTTTTATTGTTTTCCTCTCCACACTCTGGAAAAACAATGATCATACCTCCATCTGGGTGAGCTGCAACAGCAGGGCTAGCACGATACGAAGTTCCATGAATACCTGATCGGGAGGTAATTCTTCTCCGCTCTTTCACTTTTTCACCGTTTTCTACCCGCATAAAATTGATCTGATTCTCGATAGAGCACCCATACGGATTTTCACCCTCTGCACCAAATTTTTTTTCATCATACGTTCCATTCCAATAAACCACATATTCTCGATCTGCTGTCACAAGATCACGTACAGGTTGTACTCCAGCAGCATGGAGGTTAGAAGTCTTATATTTTATGGGTGATAGGCCTGCATTGATTCTGCTGAGCGTCTGATACCAACCGTCTTTATGTGGATTATTCCATATAGGAGATGCTCCAGCAGCATGAATTTCCCCACTTTCGTCATATAGCCACCTTGGTTGTTCTCCTTGTTTTCCACTCAAAAACATAACCTCTTCTCCAATTGCTAGCATCGTAGTTTTATCCAACTGTTGTAAAACCCATTTTGCTGGCCATTTCCCACGTCCCTCAAAAACCCAAAGCTCATTACTGCCTTTTTTAAGGTAGGGGAAAGCAGGAGCGAAATTTGTTGTCAATTCTTTCTTCGCTACAATAGGAGTAGTATCTAAGTTATCGATGCGCACGTAGGCATTGGTCGGCTCATTAAAATCAATTATATAGGTAGTCATATAGGCCGTATTGTTTTCTATTACCATAAATGGATTAAATCCTCCATTCATTTTTTCTCCGATAATATCAAAGACGGTAAGCACATCTGACCACGACCCATTAATTCTATTGGTATATTTAATGAAGTGCCCCCACATATGATTTTTTCCAGAATGATAGGCTATGTGAGGCACATTATCCTCATCCAATACCAAGTTAGGTTGCCAGATAATATTTCCTGGCGAGCTAGTTAATACTTCTTCAAGCGCTTCAAAATTTCCATTTAAATCTCCCTTCCTGTATATTAATTTGCTGCCATCAATATAAGTCAGATGGACAATGCCATTATCATAATCAACGGCAATGGCAGGTCGGGCACCTGCTCCTATATTGATAGCCAGAGTAAATACATCGGCCGGATGAGGCGTACCATAGGTAAAACTTGGCCCTTCTACTTCTACGCCATCGACAGTCACCCTCACTAAACCTGTACCGCTCCCATCTGGCACGATTACCTTTACCACGGTGGCAAATGATGCGCGGATAATAGCCAGCTTACTATTGATGGTCACCGAAACAACTTCTTTATTCGTACCAAAATTTCCCCCATCTATCACCATCAGGTCGCCAAAAGTACCCGCGTCAATACTGGTAGAGCTAATCTCTGGCACGTTTACAATATATGTAAATTCAGGACCAATTAATTCTGTGTTTTGAACAGTTACTTTTACAAGGCCTGTGCCGGCATCTTTCGGTACGACAGCTTCTATTATGGTATCATTGAGGCTTTGTATCAAGGCCAGACTGTCGTTAAATGTGACCGTAACAAAGGAGGATTTATTACCAAAGTCTTTGCCTTTGATTTTGACTACATCACCTTTAGTACCCGTTTCTGGACTTATGGTAAAGGTAAGTTGAGCAACAATTTCCGACGGATCCTCCTTGCAAGAGACGAAAATCCATACAAAAAGAAGGGGGATAATGACGCCTAAATTTCCAGTCAACCTTCTGACAGACCAACTTGATTTCCATTTGTTCATGTGTTTCATATTATTTAATGTTTTTATACTGATGAACCCAAAGGACAAAATATGCTTACCTCTGTATAATAATTTTCGCCTTTGAGGTAATGCCTTTATCTATAATGTTAAGAATGTATGCGCCTTCCGGCAAATTACTTACCGAAACTCGGTTGTTTCTTAAAGCCTGAAAAAGCACTCGTTTCCCCATGACATCTATCACTTGAACCTTGGTATCATCAGAAAAAGCCCCTTCAATATAGAGCCAGTCTGTCACCGGAATTGGGTACATTTTTATAGTCAGTAACTCTTCTTTTATGCCCGTAATGAGCATCACTTCAAAAGAAGTACTCTTTGACGTTTCGCCATAAGTCTCATCGCCTGCCTGTATTGCAGTAACTTCAACTGTTCCTGCTGTGCCATCAAGTGTAATGGTCTTGCCAGAAATAGATGCAGGGCCGGACACTTCATAAGTTAATAGCAAGTCGGATGTTACAGTAGCTTCCGCATCGAAAGGGGGGTCATTGGTAAATTTATCAGGGATAGGTGTAATGGTGATTTTTTGATATTGTAGTGTCGTAGCTTCTACCGCTTCACTTGGTACAGACTCATTGCCCGCAATGTCTTTCGCCACAACGGTATAGCTGTAGGTTTTGCCAGGCACTAAAAGTTTGTTGTCAGTATATTCGATAATATTTGAAGAACTCAGCAGCACACCATTTTTATAAATATCATATTCGACCACACCAATGTTATCCGTAGATGCCGTCCAACTTATAGATATACTACCTGAAGTAATATCTGTAACGGTAAGCAAAGTTGGTACAGATGGCGCTTCGGTGTCTACTACGGTGATGCTATTCAGATTGAATCCACCTGCCACAACATCTACACGAAAGGTGTGCAATCCTGTAGCCAGGCTTACATTATTGGTAGAAACAGTCTGCCAGATTTGATCGCCTCCTGTGTTGGGGACACCTACAACTCCTGTAACATCCACACCATCTATGGAAATGCTGTATTGCCCACTACCAATCGATGAGGCTATACGGGCAGAAAGTGTATAGGTACCAGCATTTAATGCACTGATGCTGTATTCTAGCCATTCTCCAGATTCCATGTCGCCAACATGATATCCTCCCCCAATATCTCCGGCAATATAAATATCGACATTATCTGTGCGGTATTTTCCACCACTATTACCATTTGTCAGGTCGGAATAAGCGATGCCTTCTCCACCATTGTCATAATTTTCTGCTTCCACCACACCAGGCAATTCCCAGGCTTTACCTTCATAAGGGGTTTGACCTCCGGTACTTGCTATAAATTCGTATGCGCCCATATCGGGTTTACTGCCACTAAAAGGCAAAGCCACGCCAAGTTCCTGGGTCCAGGTGATACTTCGATCAACTGACAAGGTTTTGGTAGTATAGTCGATTCTATTTATTCTGATGGTTTCGCTCTGACCTTCTATTTGAATGATATCGCCACTAACCATACCAAATCCATCTATAAAAAATCCAGCATCCATTACCGTAAATGAGCTCCCTGACCCCGATGTGCTTGTAATGGTTGTTAGCCAATTGCCCGCATCAATCATAGGAGAAGATGCTTGCAAATTAAGGTTGGATTCAATGGGAAAAACTGCCTCATTCACGAATAACGAGTCGATATTCAGGTTAGAATTGTTGCAGGTGTTGTTGTTTCCAGGTCGAATTGGAGCACCTGCATCATTCCAGGTATTGTTATAACATATAAAATTGCCGTTTAAAGCCGGACCGCTGGTATTTAATTCAATTTGTACTGCCTTGGCTAAGATGTTATTCATAAATACTTCCCCATCATATTTGTATGTTGAGCTTGTCCCTTCCAACTTATAGTTTATCTCATTTTTATAAAAAATATTGTTGTAAACTCGTAAATCAAGAATGTCGGCATCCCAATTTGAAAAGCCCGATACGCCACCGTCAACAACGATATTGCCTCTTACAATTGTATTTTGCTGATTTGTTCCGCCCAATTGATTTTGTTTTTCCGGCGGCATTTCACGATCACGTGGTTGGCCGCAGAGATTTGTTTCCTTATCTCTACCCGACCTGAAAAATAAATTATTTTCCAATACATTATAATACACAGGGCCACCAGGTGGTACAATATTGAGGTTGCCATGCCAGGATGCATGAAATATGTTGCCTCAATATATGCAGTTGTTTGACTCACCCGTAATAGCATAATGCGTACCACCTAAGATAAACTCATTGCCTTCAATAAGATCGTAACCGGTATTGCTATGGGTGATAAAATCTCCGGGTCCACCTTTAGAGAAATCAGAACCTTGTCCGTTGGGAGGGTTGCCGGGAAATGGTGTATCTCTGCTGCACGTTCCTTCAAAATAATTATCGAGGATGGTATTATGATTAGTGCCAGCATCCAAAGCAACTCCACCCCAAGTAAAAGCGGTAACAAACCTACTGTTTTTGATAATATTGTAGGTACTTCCATTGAGGATATGTACCCAATTGGCGGTCGTTCTATAGCATGACATTCCATCTACAACTACATAATGAACATTGCTCAGTCTCACACAATTATCAATTCCGTCAAAAACAATATCCTCCTCCATATATCTCTGAAAGGTGATCGGGTTTCCGGATGTGCCGGAATTAACGGGTTCTACTTTGGTCAAATAATTACCTCCTCGCATATTTATTAAATCTCCCGCCTGGGCATTGGCATTGGCTTCTGCAAGGGTAGTGGCCGCTGCACCAGACAAGGGGGTATTGCTTTTAGCATCAGCCCATGAGGTCGTTCCATCATTATCGATCCAGTATATATTTTGGCTGAATGCTGGGCTAAGTAGCCCAAATAAAACGATGGCTAATAATACTTGTCTTTTCATCCTAATTTTTATTTATAATACTTTACATCAAATTCACAATAGCTCCGAGTTCCTGCCTTGCCGCCTGCCTGCCTGCCGGCCTGTCCGGTAGGCAGGCAGGCGGCAAGGCAGGCAGGCCTTATCAGATGACTCGAGGCTGGGAAAAATTACAAAACTTGACATTTTCATGCTAAACAGTGTTTTTGTATTGCATAGAAAAGCAGATAATTCAATCTAACTCCATTAACCAGTCTATGCAGATATCAGCCCAATTTGACAAACGACCTTTGCCTCTTGCAAAAGCAAAACCATGACCGCCATAAGGGTAAATGTGCAACTCTGCCGGTACATTCTTTTCTCTTAAGGCGTTGAAAAAGAGCAGGCTGTTTTCTACCGGAACACCTTTATCGTCTGCTGCATGAAAGAGAATTGTAGGTGGAGTATCTTCTGTCACCTGAAGCTCATTAGAAAAAAGATGGACTAAACTATCACTTGGATTTTCTCCCAATAGTGCTTTTTTCGATCCTTGATGGGTGCAGTCAGCTGTAAATGAAATTACGGGATAGACTAAAATTGTAAAATCAGGCCTACTACTTTGCTGTTCAATAGGATCGGCGGATGTTTGATCTCCATCATCGAAGTGTGTTGCTGCCGTTGAGGCAAGGAGTCCGCCTGCAGAAAAGCCCATGACACCGATTTTATCGGGATCAATATACCATTCATCAGCATGGTATCGTGCCATACGAATGGCACGATGAATGTCAAGAAGTGGGGTTTTGTGCGGTATAATATTGCTCTTAGAAATGGGCAATCTATATTTTAAAACGATCCCGGTAATGCCATTGGCATTCAACCATTTGGCCACATCTAAGCCTTCCCAATCATACGCCAAACCATGATAACCACCACCTGGGGCAATGATTACTGCCTCTTTAGTAGCATTTGCCCTTGAAGGGGAGTAAATGGTGATGGTAGGGATTTGCACATAACTAATGGAATAGTGATGATTCTCCCTTACCTTAACAAGCTCGACTTCATCTGTTTCACGATAGTTGGGAATCTCCTTTTCATATAATGGTATTATCTTTTCCTGAGCAGATGCTGTGTAGAAAAAATAGAAGGAGAAAAGAATAAAGAAAAAAACTGATTTAGATGATAGACTAAATAACATTATAATTGGATTTAATTTAAAATTTTAATATTGAGTCCGCTCCTAAAAAAGACTTGTTTTTCATAGAGACACTCACTATTGGGAACCTCTATAAGCTGGAGCAATAATTGCAAATATTTATCTCTGAACAATAATTTTAGCTTTTAAGGCAACGCCCTTGTCTGAAATATTCAGAATATATGCCCCTTCCGGCAAACTGCTTACAGACATCCTGTTATTTCTTAATCTCTGAAAAAGTACTTGTTTTCCCATGATGTCAATGATTTGTGCCATGGCATTTTCAGAATAATCTCCTTCGATTTTAATCCAATCTGTGGCTGGTATCGGGTAGATTTTTATATTGGGCAGTGCATCTTCAAGCAGGCCAGTAATGAGCATCACCTCAAATGAGGTCGTTTTTGAAGTCCTGCCGTAAGTTGAATCACCGGCTTGTGTCACTGTGACTTCTACCGTTCCTGCTGTGCCATCAAGTGTAATGGTATTGTCGGAAATTGCGGCCGGGCCAGAGACATCATAAGTCAGTAACAAACCAGAAGTGGCGGTAGCTTCCACATCAAATGGTGGGCTATTGGTAAACTTGTCAGGAATTGGGCTTATCGTAATTATTTGTTCTTGTAAAGTTGTGGTGTTCAAGGCATCACTTAGTATGGTCTCGTTGCCAAGCATATCTCTGGCCTTTACAGTAAAACTATATGTAGTAGCCTGCGTTAAAAGCGAATCTGTATATGCATTAGTGCTGACCGTACCCACATACGTTCCATCTCTGTAAATGTCGTATTCGGCAACACCAAAATATTCAGTAGAAGGATCCCAATTGAATGATATGGTAGTGGCGGTGCTATCAAAAGCTGTCAGAGCACTGGGTATTTGCAAGGGTTGGACGGGCGGTGCTACATCGTCATAACTACTGGTTTTGTCTCCTATGCGAATTTCATCATAGTAGACCTCTCCCGATCCCTCTCCTCCTGAATAAATTCCTACTTTTAAATTGTACTCTTTTGGTTTTAGTTTGCCAACGGCATCGTGCAGATGCACATTTGATCCGGTGACATCAATCTCCAATACACCATTTACCCATACCTTAAAAAATCCATCATCTCCATCCGAGTAGCGAAAATTCATCACCACATCAAACCAACGGTTATATTCTATCGGCCAGCTGTAAAAGATTTCAGTCCCTGCTGAAGTATTTGTTGGCCCGGGGTTTGCAATGGTAGCCGCAGCATAAAAATTTAAGCTTTCGCTGCCAGGCGGTATGAGTCGAATATCAAATTTTGTCTTATTATTTGATAGGTTGATGGTAAGTCCATTTGCTCCAGAAGAATAATTCCAATCGGGTTCATCTATTGGCCCAGGTACACCAAATTGCTGTTGCAGTTTATGGAGACCATTTCCAGGCGATGGTAAGTTAAAACTAAATCCGTGCCATATCTCTTCGTGCCAATAAAACTTACCCGGTTCACGAAAAGCCACTTCACATTTCTTGTCTCGATTGGGCAGCTTCACAAAGCGTGCGGCATAATCTCCGTCCCGAACCACGTCGGTTTGAATCTTGATACCACCCGAATAACACTTTATATTATATTCGGGGTTTAAGATTCCTGTTTCAAAATCTTCGATAAAATTTACCCCTATTTGGCTATAAGCCGGCACACACAGGGCGCATAAGAGTATGGATAATAATACTTGTTTTTTCATCATGATAATTATTTATGCCTAATTCAGTCGGTATAGCTCCAAGTTCCTGCCTTGCCGGCAGGCAGGCCTTATTAGATGACTCGGAGTGGAAAAAACCGTAATACTTTTTACCTCTGAATAATAATTTTAGCTTTAGAGGTAACTCCCTTGTCTATAAGATTGAGAATGTAAGTGCCTTCCGGCAAACTACCTACCGATACCCTGTTGTCTCTAAATTCTTGAAAAAGTACTTGTTTTCCCATGATATTGATTACTTGTACTTGAGCATTTTCAGAATAATTTCCTTCGATTTTAATCCAATCTGTGGCTGGTATCGGGTAGATTTTTATATTGGGTAGTGCATCTTCAATTAGGCCCGTAATGAGCATCACCTCAAATGTGGTGGTTTGTGATGTCAGTCCAAAAGTCTCATCGCCAACCTGTATTGCGGTAACTTCTACTGTCCCTACTGTATCATTTAGAGTAATGGTCTTGCCAGAAATAGAGGCCGGGCCAGATACTTCGTAATTTAATAATAAACCGGAAGTGGAGGTAGCTTCCACATCGAATGGAGGGCTATTGGTAAACTTGTCAGGAATGGGTGTTATCGTAATTGTTTGCTCCTGCAAGGTCGTGGCGCTCATGGCGTCGCTCAGTACGGTCTCGTTGCCAAGCATATCTCTGGCATTTACAGTATAACTATATGTAGTAGCCTGCGTTAAAAGCGAATCTGTATATTCGTTTGTGTTGGCCGTACCCACATATGTTCCATCTCTGTAAATGTCGTATTTGGCAACACCTACATATTCAGTTGAAGGATTCCAACTGAATGAT
>VAPL010291498.1_pt1 | contig 23758 bp, 23 predicted proteins | sample 3395061 | NCBI WGS metagenome assembly VAPL01 (sample SAMN08290444, study PRJNA428436) | hydrothermal vent metagenome | isolation source: Deep-sea hydrothermal vent chimney 2 | place: Pacific Ocean: Juan De Fuca Ridge | depth 2182 m m | reverse complement strand
GGTCGCAGCACCGGTCAAGGGGGCCACGCTGATCGGTGACGGGGCAACCGCCCTGCGCAACATCCGCGCCATTGGCACCGACATGGCGCTTGATCGCAGCGTAGGCACCTGCGGTAAGGCCGGCCAATGGGTACCGGTTGGTGTCGGGCAACCGACTTTGCTGATCGGCGGGTTAACCGTGGGTGGCTCGGCTATCTGATGGATTTTGCCCGGCGTTTGGCTTTGGTTCTGGGCAGCGGATTGATTTTTCTGTTCTTTTCAGAGTTCTATTTTGTCAATGAAGGACCGGTGGCGGCAATCCTTCGGAGCATTGACAACGCCACTATTCTGCTTGTCGAAATTGGCGAACTGGCGTTGTTTTACGGGTTTTTCGCCTATGTCTTTCTGATTGTTATGTCGCAATTTCGTGTCGGCACCATCGCCGCACTGATGCTTGCTGGATCAGTTTACGGCTGGGCCACCGAAGCCACGGTCATCCCCGTCGCCCATGGGGCGCCGCCGATCAGCTGGTTCTGGACCAGCGCCAGCTGGCATCCGTTGATTGACGTGATCCTTGGCTGGTATTTCCTGCGGCTGGCCATGCGAAAACTTTCGGGGGTCTGGCTGGTGCCGATATTTGCGGCTGTCGGCATTTTCTGGGCATTTTGGTCAACCTGGTACTGGGGCAACACCGAACCGGGCGGGCTGGCAGCGATGACATTCGCTGAGTTTCGCGGCTTTGCAATGCTCACCGGGTCAATCTGGATTACCGGGATGATTTTGGCCGATTGGGGCGCAACCCGCCAATTTAATCCGGGCCGGATTGAAACAACGGTGGTTGCGTTACTGGCGATTGCTTGGCTGTTTTTTGGCGGGTTTGCTTTTTTACCCTTTTCACTTGGGCTGGTGGCCCTGATTGCGCTTACCCTGTTCATCTTGTTTCGCGGCAGGAATAATTTCCAATCCGGTCAGGATATCCTGTCAGCCTTTGGTCCGCCGCCCCATTATACTACTTATCTGCTGGCCCTGATCATGCCGGTTTGCGCAATTATGCCCAATTGGCTGATCCTTGAATACAACCTTGCCCTGCCCGGCGATGATGCTGTTCTTTTAATCTTGATTACGGGTTTTCTTGGCTATTTCTTCGCTTTGTGGCGGGTATTCATCTGGCGTTAACCAAAGCACGTGCATGGTGATTCCTGTAAGAGACGGAAACAGAAATGACCAAGGATTTATTCCCTTCCCCACCCCCCCTCACCCCACCCCACCACGAGGAAGAATGGTTATCATGGCTCCGTCTCTTACGATCACGCCGGGTTGGTCCGGCGACATTTTTCCGACTTATGAAAGAACATGGCACGGCTGATGCCGCGCTAAAGGCTCTGCCTGAGATTGCCCGCGCCGCCGGTGTCAGGGATTATCGGATTTGCCCGCTGCCGGTGGTTCAGGCCGAATTGCGCGCCGGAAAACTGGCCGGCGCAAAACTCATCGCGACGGGTACACCCGAATTTCCGGATCTGCTGGCCAATATCAGTGATGCGCCGCCGTTTTTCTGGTGCCTTGGTCAGCCGGAAATTCTGAAAAAACCAATGATTGCCCTTGTTGGCGCACGCAATGCCTCCAGCATTGGCACCCGCATGGCGCGGCGTCTGGCCACTGATCTGGGTGATGCAGGATTTGTTGTGGTATCCGGTTTGGCGCGCGGTATTGATGCGGCGGCACAATTGGCAGCCGTTCCCAAGGGAACGCTTGCGGTTATGGCAGGTGGTGCAGACGTGGTTTACCCGGCTGAAAATGCCGTTTTGGCGCAGGAAATTCTGGAAACCGGCGCCCGCATATCAGAACACCCCATGGGGTTGCGCCCCATCGCGCGGCATTTCCCCCAGCGAAACCGCATTATTTCAGGATTGTGCAAAGGCGTCATTGTGGTTGAGGCCGCCCTGCGGTCCGGCAGTCTGATCACTGCGCGTTCGGCATTGGATCAGGGGCGTGAGGTGTTTGCGGTGCCCGGGCATCCGTTTGACGGGCGCGCCAGCGGTGGCAACGCCCTGATCCGGGACGGGGCGGTACTGGTGCGGTCTGCGGCGGATGTCATAGATGTTTTAAACGCAAGCCCCATCGACCAGCAGCCCGCCCCGCCGCTTGCCCTAAATCCAAAGCAGGCAAAACCAGGTACGGATTTACGCGATGTTACCCGGCTGCATACTGAGATTCTGTCGCGCCTTGGAACCTGCCCGGTGGCCGAAGACCAGTTGATCCGCGACCTGGATCTTGCCCCCGGCGCCGTTGCACCGGTGTTGGTCAATCTTGAACTGGACGGCAAAATCAGCCGTCAGCCCGGGGGCATGATTAACCTGACGGTTTAGACAGCCTGAAAATGCCATCGGAATCAGCACATCAATTGGCGCGCAAATTTTTGCCACGATCCCCGGTTAAAACATTTTCTGAAACCAGTGCATTGACATCCCACCCATAACCCCCGCATTTGTGCCCGCCATTACGCCTGACCCCGAGTCGAGAGGAAATTCATGCCCGTCGTCGTTGTCGAATCCCCCGCTAAAGCTAAGACAATAAACAAATATCTGGGGGATGATTTTACCGTTTTGGCATCCTACGGCCATGTGCGTGACCTGCCGCCAAAGGATGGCTCTGTCGATACAGAGAACGATTTTGAGATGAAATGGGAAATTGGCAGCGACAGCAAAAAACACGTCAAGGCCATCGCCGACGCCCTGAAAAACGACAACAACCTGATCCTCGCGACCGACCCGGACCGCGAAGGTGAAGCCATCAGCTGGCATCTGGAAGAGGCGCTGCGCAAGCGCAAGATCATCAAAAAAGACACGCCCGTCAGCCGTGTGGTGTTCAATGCGATCACCAAATCGGCTGTCACCGAAGCCATGAAAAATCCGCGTCAGGTGGATATGCCACTGGTGAATGCCTATCTGGCCCGCCGCGCCTTGGATTATCTGGTGGGGTTCAACCTGTCACCGGTGCTGTGGCGCAAACTGCCCGGTGCAAAATCGGCCGGGCGCGTGCAATCCGTTACCCTGCGGCTGATCGTTGAAAGGGAAATGGAAATTGAAGCGTTTAATGCGCGGGAATACTGGAGCGTCAAGGCGATCCTGTCGACACCCCGGGGCCAAACCTATGAAGCACGTCTGACCGTTCTGGCTGGTAAAAAGCTGGAAAAGTTTGACATTGAAAACACCACCCAGGCTGAACTGGCGGTGCAGGCAATCAGCAGCCGCGATCTAAGCGTCCAGTCGGTTGAAGCAAAACCGGCCAATCGCAACCCATCGGCCCCGTTCATGACCTCGACCCTGCAACAGGAAGCCAGCCGTAAATTTGGCTTTGGCGCGCGCCAGACAATGTCCACCGCTCAGCGTCTGTATGAGGCCGGATATATCACCTATATGCGGACCGACGGCATTGATATGGCGCCCGAGGCGATCACCGCCACCCGCGACGCAATTGATGCGCGCTACGGCAAAGATTATGTGCCAGCCAGCCCGCGGATCTATAAAAATAAGGTCAAGAACGCCCAGGAAGCCCATGAATGTATCCGCCCAACTGAATTGGCAAAATCCGCCAGCGATCTGAAAATTCTGGATGCGGATCAGCGCAAACTTTATGATCTGATCTGGAAACGCACCATTGCCAGCCAGATGGCCGCCGCCCGCATGGAACGCACAACCGTTGATATTGGCAGCCAGGATGGCCAGATCACCCTGCGCGCCACCGGGCAGGTGATGCTGTTTGACGGGTTCATGCGGGTCTATGAGGAAGGGCGCGACGATGTTGTTGTTGATGACGACGACAAGCGCCTGCCCCAGATTACCCAGGGCGAACCGGCCGAAAAAGGCACCATCACACCCGAGCAGCATTTCACCCAGCCGCCGCCGCGCTATACCGAGGCATCGCTGGTCAAACGGATGGAAGAACTGGGCATTGGCCGCCCGTCAACCTATGCGTCGGTGGTCACCACTATCCAGACCCGGGAATATGTGCGCAATGAAAAGAACCGCCTGATCCCGGAAGACAAGGGCCGGTTGGTCACGATCTTTCTGCTGAATTATTTTCGCAAATATGTCGGCTATGAATTCACCGCCAATCTGGAGGAAGAGCTGGACGATGTTTCGGCCGGCAAGCGCGATTACAAAAGCGTTCTGGCGCGGTTCTGGACAGATTTCTCCGCCGCCATTGGTGAAACCTCTGAGCTGCGTATACGCGAAGTGCTGGACAAAATTGATGAAGTTCTGGAACCCCATGTGTTCCCGCCCAATGAAGATGGCAGTGACCCGCGGGTGTGTAAAAAATGCGGCAATGGCCGTCTGGGTCTGAAAACCGCGCGTTCAGGTGGCGCGTTTATCGGGTGTTCCAACTACCCGGAATGCCGCTTTACCCGGCCCCTGAAAGCCCCAAACGGGGATGAAGAAAACGCCGTCGGGGATCGCGAGCTTGGGCAGGATCAGGGCGACGAAATATCCCTGCGCACCGGGCGTTTCGGCCCCTATGTGCAGCGTGGTGAGGCGTCAGAAGAAACCCCGAAACCACCCCGCGCCAGTATTCCCAAAACCTGGGACGCGGCCACCATTGATCTTGAAAAGGCGCTGATGCTGCTGTCCCTGCCCCGCGAAATCGGCCCCCACCCGGAAGATGGTGAAATGGTTGAGGCCAGCATAGGACGCTATGGGCCTTACGTGAAACATGGCCGGCTTTATGCAAATATCGGCGAGGTTGATGACGTTTTCACCATCGGCATGAACCGCGCGGTGGAAGAACTGGCCAAAAAACTGGCGACACGCGGCGCTGGTCGCGCGGCTGCCAAACCGCTGTTTGAACTGGGTGAACACCCGGAACATGGCGGGCCGGTCAATGTCATGGATGGCAAATACGGCCCCTACGTTAAATGGGACAAGATCAACGCCACCATCCCGAAAGAAACCGAGCCCGGTGATGTTAAGATGGAGCTGGCGGTTGAACTGATTGCCGCGAGGGCCGCGAAAAAAGGCGGCCGTAAGAAAGCCGTGAAAAAGAAAGCTGCGCCAAAGAAAAAGGCGGCGGTGAAGAAAAAGCCTGCGGCGAAAAAATCCGCCTGAGCTGATGTTGCGGGACAATATCTGCGCCGCGATGCAGCATTACAATTGACTTACCCGGCTTAATTTCCGAGACATCAGACCAACCAATAGCCGGGGAAGTCTGATGGATAAGGTTTTTGACACTGCACAAAGCGCGTTGGATGGTCTTTTGCATGACGGCATGTTCATTGCCGCCGGCGGGTTTGGCCTGTGTGGCATTCCCGAACTGCTGCTGCAGGCGATCAAACAGGCGGGCACCAAAAACCTGACATTCGCGTCCAACAACGCGGGCGTTGATGATTTTGGCATCGGTATTTTGCTGCAGACCAAACAAGTTAAGAAAATGATCAGCTCATATGTTGGTGAAAACGCCGAATTTATGCGCCAGTACCTGTCCGGAGAGCTGGAGCTTGAATTTAATCCGCAGGGCACCTTGGCTGAACGCATGCGCTCTGCTGGCTGCGGCATCCCCGGGTTTTACACCAAAACCGGCGTTGGCACGGTGATTGCGGATGGCAAGGAACACAAGGATTTCAACGGCGAAACCTATATTCTGGAAACCGGGTTATTTGCTGATCTGTCGATTATAAAAGCCTGGAAGGCCGATCCTACCGGCAATCTGGTGTTTCGCAAAACCGCGCGCAACTTTAACCCGCCTGCCGCCATGTGCGGCAAGGTCTGCGTTGTCGAAGTTGAAGAAATTGTGCCCACCGGCAGCCTTGACCCCGATGGCATCCACCTGCCGGGCATTTATGTGCATCGCATCATTCAGGGTGCGCATGAAAAACGTATCGAACAGCGCACAGTAAGGGAGGGTTAAATATGCCTTGGGACCGTAATCAAATGGCCGCCCGCGCCGCACTTGAGCTGGAAGATGGCATGTATGTGAACCTTGGCATTGGCATCCCGACGCTGGTGTCCAACCACATTCCGGACGGGGTAAACGTAACGCTGCAAAGCGAAAACGGCATGCTGGGCATGGGCCCGTTCCCGACCGAAGCTGAAATAGACGCCGATCTGATCAACGCGGGCAAACAAACCATCACCGAACTGCCACAAACCGCTTATTTTGACAGTGCGGCCAGCTTTGGCATGATCCGGGGCGGCAAGATCGCCATGGCCATTCTGGGCGCCATGGAAGTGGCCGAAAACGGCGATCTGGCCAACTGGATGATCCCGGGAAAACTGGTCAAGGGCATGGGCGGCGCCATGGATCTGGTGGCCGGCGTTGGCCGGGTAATTGTGGTGATGGACCATACCAACAAACATGGCGACAGCAAAATTCTGAAGCTATGCACCCTGCCCCTGACCGGTGCCGGTGTTGTTGACATGATTGTCACCAATCTGGGGGTTTTGAACGTAACCAAAGCCGGGCTTGAAATTGTTGAACTGGCACCGGGCGTCAGCCGCGATGAATTGGTCGCCGCAACCCAGGCGACGATAATCTAACGCAACAGCCTTGCCCAGATGCAAACCCTAAAGCGCTTTGCACGATTGTGTCATTCACCGTTCTAAATTCAGAAACAGTTTCATATTGTCGCCAGAATCTGCCACTAGCAGGGCCGGTAATGACAATGAGCAGTACGATTTCAAAGCAAGACCCGCAAACTGACGCCGACACCAAACGGCGTTGGTTCAATATTGCGTTGCTTGTCGCCCTGCTAATTTCGGTGATTGCCGGGTTGGCGGCACTTGCCTTTGCCACCGGCTGGCAAGAAACCATTGAACAAATCGCAAAACTTAGCTGGGGGCAATTCACCGCCCTGCTGGGTCTGAGCCTGATAAACTATGCCATTCGTGGCTGGCGCTGGCACCTGTTTGCCAACCGGCTTGGTCTGAAAACCGGATTTTTGCAGGATATGCGCCACTTTCTGGGCGGTTTTGCGATGATCGTGACACCTGCGCGCGTCGGTGAATTGGTGCGCATGCGCTGGATCAAACGCGAAACCGGCTGGTCGCCGGAAAAGTCCGCACCGCTGGTGCTGATGGACCGGGCCTCTGACCTGGCGGCGATGGCGCTTATTCTGGGTGTGGCGATCGCATTGTCCAAAACAGATATTCCCGGTGCCATTCCTGTTGCAATCCTGGCATTGATCGCCGCCATCGTCGCCACCCGTCCGCGCTTACTGATAACAATGGCAAATATCGGCTTTCGGGTGATTAAACGTGGGCCACGCCTGTTTGCGCGCCTGCGATCCGCCGCGCGATCGCTTGGCAGTTTTTCCAACCCTACCGTATTAACATTCACCACCCTAATCGGCGCCATCGGCTGGTTTGCTGAGGCCTATGCATTCTATCTGCTACTGGTCTGGATGGGCGCCGGCGTGACACTGGCAACCGCAACTGCCATCTTCGTGCTGGCAATTATTGTTGGCGGGTTGTCCGGCTCACCCGGCGGTGTAGGTGGTGCTGACGCGGCGCTGGTGGCGCTATTGGCCATAGAAGGTGTGCCGCTGGATATCAGCCTGGCGGCCACGGCCATCATTCGGATAACAACGCTGTGGTTTGGAATTGCCATCGGCATAATGGTATTTCCCATAGCAGAACGAGTTTCAAAAAGGGCCGCAAATGCGCTGGAAAAAGACTGAATATACCGGCTGGGGGCGCGCGCTTAGCGCCACGGCTGAACTGGCACGCCCGGAAAGGGCATCGGCGCTATTGGCATTAAGTGCAGAGCACCCGGCCCCGGCCATCGGACAGTTGCGCTCCTATGGCGACGCGGCCCTGAATGACGGCGGCCACGCCATTGATATGACCCGTCTGAACCGGATCATCGGTTTTGACGAAAAATCCGGCATCGTCGCGGTAGAGGCTGGCATGTCGATCGGTGATCTGGGCCGCCTGTTTGCCCATCGTGGCTGGATACCACCGGTGATGCCGGGCACTGGTTTCGCCACCATTGGCGGGTGTATCGCCAATGACGTTCACGGCAAGAACCACCATGTTGTCGGCTCATTTGGGCAGCACGTTACGGAAATTACGCTGATCCAGAACGGCAAACCGAAAATTATCACACCGGATAAGGGCGTTGATCTATTCCGTGCAACTGTTGGTGGTCTGGGACAAACCGGGATCATCGCAAGTGCCAATATCCAGCTTGCCCCCTGTAAGGGCGACATGATGGTACTGACCGAACGCCGGGTGGATGACTGGGATGAATTCCTATCGCTTCTGGACAGTTCAACGGCGGATTATAATGTCGGCTGGATTGATGCGACCGCCACGGGGGAAAACCTCGGGCGTGGCATTTTGGAAGAAAGTGAGATCACTTCAGGTGTTTCACCTTCAAGCGGTAAATCACGCGAAGTACCGTTTAACGCCCCGCACTGGGCCCTGTCCGCCCCCATAGTTCGCATGTTCAATGCGGCCTATTTTCGCCGGGTTCCGGCCGCGGGCCGAACAACCGTAAAACCAATCACAGAACCATTTTTCCCGCTGGATAAAATCCACAACTGGAACCGGTTATATGGCAAGCGGGGGTTTCATCAGTTTCAATGTGTGGTCCCCATTGATCAGGCCCCGGCCCTGCGCAAAATGTTGGAAATTATTGCGAATTCGGGCCTTGCTTCACCGCTGGCGGTCCTGAAACGCATGGGCAGCGGGCGCGCCGGCTACATGTCATTCCCGATGGAAGGCTACACACTGGCGGTTGATTTCCCCAACCGGCCAAGGGCGGTTTCGCTGATCGAACAACTGGAACGCCTGACCAGTGACGCTGGTGGTCGAATATATTTTGCCAAGGACGCAACCGGCACCCCCGGCTCCGTCGTAGGAATGTATCCGGAGCACGGAAAATGGCTAAAGGCGGTCACCAAAGCTGACCCGGACGCAGCCCTGACAACTGACCTGATAAGACGATTGAAATTAAGGGACGCGACATGACCGAAACATGGATCATACTTGGTGCGACATCTTCCATGGCGCGCGGCTTTGCCCGTGCGGTGGCCGACAATGGCGATGCCGTATTGCTTGCCGGTCGCGATATGGATGATATCAGCCAAACGGCTGCCGATTGTCTGGCCCGCGGTGCCAGACTGGCAGAACCTGTCAGGTTTGACGCGCGCAAACCCGCCGGATTTGCCGCTATCATCAAGCGTGCGGAAGCTGAAGACGGCCAGATAAACGTGGCCGTTTTTGTCGGCTCAATGCCAGAGCAGGACGCGATAGACGCCGATCCGGCGTTGATTGACGGCACCGTTATTGACAATTTCGCCGGCCCGGCCCGGTTTCTGCAAATGCTGGCCCCAGTGTTAGAGGCACGCGCGGGGGGCACTGTGGTTGGCGTCGGCTCGGTTGCCGGGGATCGCGGACGGATTGGCAACTATGTCTATGGATCAGCCAAGGCCGGGTTTCACACCTATCTGGCGGGTCTGCGTAACCGGCTGACACGTTCTGGTGGGCATGTGGTTACGGTTAAACCCGGTTTTGTCGACACGGCAATGACCTGGGGCATAGAAGGTATGTTCCTTGTCGCCACCCCTGAAAAGGTGGCCGCAGATATCCTGAAAGCCGTGAAAAAGAAAAAGAATACAATCTACACACCGTTCTTCTGGCGCTATATTATGCTGATCATCACCCATATCCCGGAATTTATTTTCAAGAAACTGTCGGTCTAGGGCGAAACCGCCATACCAAACCATTGCTGCCAGAGCCCGGCGGCGTAAAACATCATCGACAGGGTGATCAGCAGCAAGCCAATGCCGCGTTTGTCGCGCAGGGCAAAAACAATCGGGTCATAATCCTGTTTGCCAATATACCCCAGCCGCAGCATGCGGATCATCCACATGGCGATCGGGATCAACGCCAGCCACAATATCCATTGCGTTGGATAAAGTTCACGGGCCTGTTCTGACAGCGAATACAGGAAAAAGATCACCAGCGCGCCAACGATGCCCAGTATGCCCACATTGCGCAGATCCCCCCGGTCCGGCTTGCCATAACCGCGCCCGGGCAGGCGTTCGTCATTTGTAGCTTTGGACAATTCGGTCAGCCGCTTAACGCATCCTAAGGTGATGAAAATCGGAAATACAAACAGCAGCATGAACCCGGATACAAAGACTGACCCGGCGGCAGCCCCGGCAATGACCCGGGAAGTATATAGCGCGGCAAGGGTGGCGATATCGATCCAGCGCAAACGCTTAAGGCGCAGGGAATAGGCCAATGACAGTACCATGTAGCATGCAACCACCGCCAAAAATACCGGGTTCAGAAAAGCCCCCAGCCCAAGGGCCAGCACCCCAAGCAAAACGCCGGTGATCATCCCGACAGAAATCGGCACCGCCCCACTGGCGAATGGGCGCCCGCGTTTGGTTTCATGTAAACGATCCGCTTCCAGATCCAGCAGATCATTCACTATATATATAGATGAAGCGGCGGCGGAAAATGCGATGGCCCCTAAAATAACCATTAACAACACCTGCACCGAAAACTCATGCGCGGCCAGCATCGGTAAAAACAGAAGCACATTTTTTACATATTGATGGGGGCGCATTGCCCGCACCAGATCTTTGAAACGCCAGTCCCCGGCAAATTCGGTTACACCTTTGCCCAGACCCAACAAATCACGTTTAATTTTCGGATGGTCACCGACAATCAGCACGTTTTCAGAAACCTGCCAAACCGGGATATCGGTTTTTTCGTTACCAGCGTAATCAAAACCACCCTCACCATAGCGCTCAACCAGTGCCGCGGCTTTTCTGCTGCCCTTCAGGTTTGTATTTCGATCCGAGGCCAGTACATCGCCGGACAACCCATGATCTGCGGCCAATTGCTTAACCAAAGCATTGTCCGAGGCAGATGCCAGAATGACATCCCGACCATTGACCATTTCACCGTCCACAAATTCCATTAGCTCAGCATTTACCGGCAACAGATCGGTGCGTAGCCCAGCCAGTGCCACCAGTTCATTCTTTAATATCTGTGGTTGTCTGAAGTTTCGCACAGCGACGCCCAGCGTGGCCATCGGGTTTTTTCCCAATCCAGCCCAGAAACATTCAAACAACATGTCGGTCTTAAGAAAAGTCCCGTCGACATCCAGAACCAGTGGCTTATTTTCACTCATACTCTATTGGTTCCTTCGTTGGGTAAACACACAGCCATCTGACACCAGCTCTGGCGGGGTGATACACAGACCGCGTGCCACTGACCATGCCGCTAACACTTTGGGAACGTACTTCCGGGTTTCGGGGAAATCCGGAACACCATCGCGCTGTTTAATTGCATTTTCACCGGCATTATATGCCGCCAACACGATTATCGGGTCTTCATTGAATTCTTTCATCAGCCAATCCAGGTATGCAACGCCACCACGAATATTATCTGCGGCATTTTTTGGATCGCGCACGCCAAAGCGCTCTGCAGTTGCCGGTATCAGTTGCATCAGCCCCTGTGCACCAGCAGAACTGACGGCATCTGTCTGTCCACCGCTTTCCACGCCAATGATGGCCAGTACAAATGCCGGGGAAACCCGCGTGCCAACGGTCGCCAATAAAATGTCCTTCCCATAGCGTTCAGCAAGGGACTGCATGCTTTGTAATCTTGGCTGCTGTAATCCATTGCTTTGCCCTGCAGCCGCCAGATGGATCACCGCCTGTTCCATACGCTTAGCGCCTGCCTGCGTCCGTGCGGGGGAAATCTGATCCCAGAACCACGACGCGGCCCCGGCTGAGGCTGCCGGCGGTTCTTCAGCTTCCGGTTCCTCCGGAACGGCCTCTGGAACTTTAAGACGCGCCGCCTGTTCAATGGGATCAATCTGAATGTTGATCCGACCAATTGATCCCGCTGGTGGAATTTTCACCCGTTTAAAAGTGAACTCCGGAAAAGGAGTCGCTTCCTGAGCCCCAGAGTATACAGGCCAGCTAATAGCTAAACCCAACCAGAAACATATATGTTTGATATAAATTGAACGCCCCATCTTAATTTTCTTCTTACCGGAAGTTATTTTTTTAAAGTATTCGCAAAAAATTGTCCGAAAATCCAGAAGTCTGTTTTTGAATTGAACTAAATAACGCATAATATGATGTCATTGTTCGCGCATGCAAATCAATCAGAAGAGTCAAAAACACTACTATATTGTTTAATTTCAATAACTTAAACCTGTTTTAACGAGGTTTACAAGGTGTTTACAAAATTACCCGAACAGCGCCGCACTGTCGCCCCAATCAACCGGCTTATTAGCGTCATACCAAGTCGGGGATTGGACCAAACGATCGGTCCGGGATGATCTGACAGGGTGACTGAAAATTGAACAACCATGTCGGAGGGACAAAATGAAACTGTTCAAACTAATGCAAAACTTCAAGCGCGATGAAGATGGCGCTGTAACTGTTGACTGGGTCGTTTTGACCGCTGCTATCGTTGGCCTCGGCATTGCCGTTCTGACATCTGTTTCCGGCGGTACAACCAGCCTGGCAGACAAAATCAGTTCTAATCTCGCGACGATGACTGTCGCAACTTACTAATACGCATTTCGCGTTTCAATCAAATCCTGGAGAAATACAATGACACTTATTAACTTTATCAAAGACGAAGACGGCGCCGTAACAGTTGACTGGGTCGTTCTGACCGCAGCCATCGTTGGCCTGGGCATCGCAGTTCTGACATCTGTTTCTGGCGGTACAACTAGCCTGGCAGACAAGATCAGCTCGAACCTGGCGACCATGACTGTTGCGACTTACTAATATCTAAGTCTTTCGAACAAAAGGGGCCGTGCATTAACTGCGCGGCCCTTTTCTATTGGGCAATCGTAATTAATCATCTGGTATTGTTTCCGCCTGATACATTTTTTTCCCTTTTGCCGCCCTAATTCCGCCGTACTAAATACCTAGTTTCAGACAAGGTTTTGAAGTGCTTGGAATACCGGGGCAGCAATAAATTGGAGGACTAACATGCGAAGCAATTTTAATCGCTTTGTGGCAGATGAAAACGGCGCCGTTACAGTTGACTGGGTCGTATTGACCGGCGCAATCGTTGGCCTGGGTATTGCTGTCATTACCACGGTTAGTGGCGGTGCGCTGGACCACGCAAATGGACTTGGATCAAACCTTGAAGCCAAAGACGTCTCCAGCTACTAAAATCAAACATTCTGGGTGCCCTGCTGCAATGCTCGGCACCCTTTTCATGCCGACTTCAATTGTCTGCAATCTTACAAAAATCCTCTCATCAGACATTCTTTGTACACGGTTATGCCGCAATTTGCGGTTAGCCATGGGCAGGAAAATATTTGTGTTTCGTCATGATCGCCATGTGGCACTGACGTAGCAAATTCTGAAAGGGCTGTGAAATGCGATTGGTATTTGGATTGGTTTTAGTATTGGGAATGGGGTTGGCAGGTTTTGCCGTCTACATGGCCCGTGGATATATTAGTGAACAAAATGCAGCACTTGCCCTTGAACGGGAAGCGCGCTCGCAGATGATCGAAACGGTTAGCGTTTATGTTTCAAAGCGCTCCCTGAAATACGGTGAGCGGTTGCGCGATGAAGATGTCCGGGTTGTTCGCTGGCCGGTTGAATCACTGCCGGAAGGCGTTTTCCACAAACCAGAGGCCCTGTTCCCTAAAGGCACTGCCGACAATGATCTGCGCACAGTCGTGCGCGCCATGGAAAAGGGTGAAGCAATCCTGGCCATCAAAGTAACAGCACCTGGCGAAGACGCCGGCGTGTCATCGCGCCTCGGCAAAGGCATGCGTGCTTTTGCCCTCAAGGTCGATGTTTCCTCAGGTGTGTCTGGTTTCCTGCGCCCCGGTGACCGCGTTGATGTCTATTGGACAGGTCAGGGGGTAAATTCTGACAATGAACGTGGCGGTGGTGAGATCACTCAGTTGATCCAAACAGCTGTTAAACTGTTGGCGGTCGATCAGATTTCCGATGTAGACCGAAATACAACCAGAGTAGCGCGGACTGTAACCGTTGAAGCCACACCACAACAGGTTGCCGCATTGGCACAGGCCCAGGCCACGGGCCGTCTGGCCCTGTCATTGGTTGGCGCTGAAGAAGATTCAACAGCCGAAGCGGTTTCAATAAACAACCGTGATCTGCTGGGGGTTCAGGCCCGCCAGTTAGTTGAAGCTAAGGTTCAACGCGTCTGTACAATCAAGACACGAAAAGGTGCCGATATCATCGAAACACCGGTTGATTGCCCGATCGAAAACTAATTTCTGCCGAAAAAATCAGGAAGTGCAGTCCAAATATGGTCTGCGCTTCCGCAGAGAACGGCAACATATGGTAGGGGTGTTGCGACTTATCCACATAAGCACTGCCGTCTAGTAGATTGATTCTTGCAATAAAAATCTGATTCAAGCATGGTGCGGACAAATGGGCGATTTAAATGACCCATAATGAGGCGTGATCGGAGAGGCAGGTCATATGAAAATCGATAGATTCGTAAAAGCCGTAATTTTAGGCTTTGCAATTTCACTTGGCACAACGCCTTCGGGCAACTCAGAAGTCTTGCGCGTTATGCAAGGTACTGCGTCCAGTGCTTTAAAAGTAGCTATGAACCGTGCGGTGGTCGTCGAGTCTGACGAACCATTTGCAGAAGTGTCCATTGCCAATCCCGGGATCGCGGATATTTCCACGCTTTCGGATCGCACATTATATGTGTTGGGCAAGGCACCGGGGCGCACGACGTTAACCCTTTTGGGCCCGGACGCGCGCTTGATCACCAATGTAGAAATACATGTGACGCCGGATATCGCAGAATTCAAAGAGCGTCTGCGCCAGATATTACCAAATGAACGCATAGAAGTACGCACTGCCAATGACGGTATCGTACTTTCAGGCACCGTTACCAGTATTCAGCGCCTTGATCGCGCTTTGGATCTGGCCAACCGGTATGCACCGGATCGTGTTTCTAACCTGATGATGGTGGGTGGCACACAGCAGGTAATGCTAAAGGTTCGCTTCGCCGAAATGAGCCGCTCAGTATCAAAAAGCCTTCAGGGTGGTCTGACAGCTGATTTTGTCGGCGCAAATGTCGGCCTTGTATCTGGTGGCGGTAGCGGTGGTCTATTTAACAGACTTCCCGGTGCCGACGGCGTTGGTACAATTGAAGCCGTTAGCACACTATCGCCGGGTGCCGTTGGTGGCGCCAGCATCGGCTTTTCGATTGGCGGTGTTGAACTTAGCGTGATGCTGGAAGCCCTTGAAAGCAAGGGTTTGGTGCGCACACTGGCCGAACCCAACCTAACAGCACTATCGGGGCAGCAAGCCAAGTTTCTTGCCGGTGGTGAATATCCTGTTCCCGTAGTAGACGATCAGGGCCGGATATCGGTTGAGTTTAAACCCTTTGGTGTTGAACTGAACTTTACCCCAACCGTTGTTGATGGTGACGTCATTAATCTGGAACTGGCAGCCGCCGTTTCCGGGATTGACCCGACCAACTCTTTTCAGGGTGACGGATTTTCAATCAGTTCGTTCCAGCGCCGTGAAACAGCTACAACCGTGCAGATGCGCGACGGTGAAAGCTTTGCCATCGCCGGGTTGTTGCAGGATGACTTTGTCGATCTGGCGGGTCAGGTGCCATGGCTTGGGGATATCCCGATCCTGGGTGCCCTGTTCCGCAGCTCTGAATATGAACGCAAACAAACCGAGCTGGTGATCATCGTAACACCACATCTTGTCTCCCCTACCCGTGGTGAAGCTTTGGCCCTGCCAACAGATCGCGTTCGCCCGCCAACCGAAGCAGAATTGTTTCTGTTCGGAAAAACGGCGTCAATCAATCGTCCTACATCCGGCGCAGCCGGGGAAGTCGCTAAGCAAGACTTCAGTGGGTCCTACGGCTACGTAATGGAGTGATCGACATGATTGGGAATAAAAAAGCACTATTTGCGGCAGCAAGCCTTATGACACTGTCCGCCTGTGGAGGCGGTAACGTATTCGGTGATGGCACGGTGTTCGACAGTTGGAACCAGGAAGCCGGATCGTTTGTGGACGAAGGCCGTTTCGGCAACCCAACCATGCAAAACATGCTGGTTCAGACCGGGCAACGTAGTTTTGTTGTTGATCTGAACCTTCGTTTTGCCGGTGATGTACCGCCAATGGTGAATTTCGCCTTTGACAGTGCCCGTCTGGACGCAGGCGCAAGGGCGATACTGAACAGGCAGGCCAGCTGGATCAAACAGTTCCCAGAAGTTCGCTTCAAGGTATTTGGCCACACTGATCTTGTCGGCTCTAACGCGTATAATAAGCGCCTTGGATTACGCCGTGCCCGCGCAGTTGTTTCTTATCTGGCAAGCCAGGGTATCAGTCGGTCACGATTGCAGGCGGTTGCCTCATTCGGGGAAACTCAACCACTTGTGGTAACCCAGGACCGCGAACTCAGAAACCGCCGCACGGTCACCGAAGTGTCCGGACTGGTTGAAAAGAACCCTGCCCTGCTGAACGGAAAGTATGCTCAGGTTATTTTCCGTGAATATGTTTCCAGTGCTGTTCCTGTCCCTGGCTTGGACACGACACAACTGCAGGAATCCGGAAGCGCAAACTAAGTGTAAAAGACTACAATTGGGGCCAAAAGACCGAACAATAACGGTTTTTTGGCCCCAATCTTGCCCAGATTACCCATCAAATTCCCTACAGGAGCAGTGTGACAAGTATGAGTCGCACACAGCACCGGCGGTGGGACCCGAACAATAAAGTCATAAGTCCCTTCCGCCACATGTGTTGGAATTTGGAAGGACCACGGCAATGACAAGTACTGCAGCTTTGCAGCCAGAACCCGCCCCGATCGTCGCGTGCACGATATCACGGGACGTCCAGAACTTTGATCTGTTGATCGAAGATATGGAAAGTGAACTTGGTGAAAGCTGGGGCGATCTGTCGTTTGAAGACGCAAAACAATTTTTGGCGCAACCGGATTCAGCCAGTCTGGAATTCGTCGCAATTGCGATGGATGCAGAAGATGAAACCGAGCTTTCCAAAATATCCGAACTGATACGCGCAGCAAACGAACAGAAAATCAAAGTACTGGTTATCGCCGAAGAAGTTAGCCCAATTGCCCTGCACCAGTTGCTAAAGCTGGGCGCAGAAGAATTCGTTCCCTACCCGCTTCCGGATGGGGCATTGCACGATGCAATTGAACGCATGCGTGCGCCCGAACCCGAATTGAACACGGCCCCTGTCAAAAGCGGCGGCGGTGATTGCGACGGTGTGGTTCTGGCGGTTCAGGGGTTGGCCGGTGGTGTCGGATCAACGACTTTTGTCACCAATCTGGCTTGGGAACTGGCAACAATTGATAAAAATACTCCAGCCAAAGTTTGCATCCTTGATCTGGATCTGCAATCCGGCTCAGTCGCAACCTATCTGGACCTGCCGCGCAAGGAAGCTGTGTTTGAACTGCTTTCTGATACTGATAGCATGGACAACGATTCATTCTTACAAGCGCTTTCTGTCTATAACGAAACAATGTCTGTCTTAACGGCACCAGCTGAGATGCTGCCGTTGGATATCATTACTTCTGAAGATGTGCAGCGCTTGCTGGAAATTGCAAAGTCAAACTTTGACTATGTTGTTGTGGATATGCCATCAACCGTCGTTCAATGGACTGAGGTCGTGTTGCATTCCGCCCATGTCTATTTCGCACCATTGGAACTTGACATGCGCTCTGCGCAAAACGCATTGCGTATGATCCGGGCGCTGAAAGCCGAAGAATTACCTTTTGAGAAACTTCGTTATGTCATGAACCGGGCCCCTAAATTTACCGATATGAACGGTAAAAGCCGGGTAAAGCGCATGTCCGAAAGTCTGGATATCGACATCGAAGTAATGATCCCGGATGGCGGCAAGCAGGTAATGGAGGCCGGTGATAACGGTAGCCCGCTTGCTGAAATCGCACCCAAAAATCCGATGCGCAAAGAAATCAATAAACTCGCCGTATCTGTCCATGAACTTAATCTTTCAGTCGCACAGGGCGGATGAAAAAGGGGTAACAATTTATGTTTTCGCGCTACAAAAAATCCGATGAAGGTAAGCCACAGCTGGTAGAGGTGCCCGCGGGTGCTGAAGCCAAGCCACAAGGTGCCGCTGCTTCTAAGCCAAGTGCAAAGAAAAAACCCGCGCCAACTCAGGCGGGTCGTGTTGTGCCCATGGACAAAGAGAAAAAGCGCAAAGAGCGCCTTGGCGAAGTTAAGGTTGAACTGCATAAACGTCTGTTGGACAACCTGAACCTGGCCGCCCTTGAAGGTGCCGCTGAGGCGGATTTGCGCGCTGAAATTTCGGCCATCGCCGGCGAAGCACTGGAAGAAATGGCCGTTGTCCTGAACCGGGATGAACGGGCACTACTGAACCAGGACCTTTACGACGAAGTCACCGGGCTTGGCCCGATTGAGCCGCTTTTAAAAGACGAAACCATCAACGATATTCTGATCAATGGTCCACACCAGGTGTTTGTGGAAATTGATGGTAAGCTTGAACTGACTGATACGGTTTTCAAAGATGAACGCCATTTGTTGCGGATCATCGACAAAATCGTGTCCGCTGTTGGCCGCCGGGTTGATGAAAGCAATCCATATGTGGATGCGCGTCTTGCCGATGGCTCTCGTTTCAACGCCATGGTCCCGCCTATTGCGGTGGATGGTTCACTGGTTTCCATTCGTAAGTTTAAGAAAGAAAAACTGGCGATTGATGATCTGGTTACATTTGGTGCCTTCACCGAAGAAATGGCCGCCTATCTTCAGGCGGCTGTGTCCACGCGGCTGAATATCATCGTTTCCGGTGGTACAGGTTCCGGTAAAACCACTACCCTGAATGCGCTTTCATCGTTTATTGATGATAGCGAACGCATCCTGACAATCGAGGATACGGCGGAACTTCAACTGCAGCAAACCCATGTTGGCCGGATGGAAAGCCGCCCGCCAAATGTGGAAGGCAAAGGTGCTGTTTCCCAGCGTGATTGTCTGAAAAACGCCCTGCGGATGCGCCCGGACCGGATTATCGTGGGTGAAACCCGGGGTGAAGAAGTTATCGACATGTTGCAGGCCATGAACACCGGCCACGACGGATCAATGACCACAATTCACGCCAACTCGGCGCGCGATGGTGTGTCACGTCTGGAAAACATGATCGCCATGGCCGGTATTGAAATGCCGCTAAAGGCGGTGCGTGCGCAGATATCATCAGCCGTTAACCTGATCGTACAGATCAGCCGTTTGCAGGATGGCTCGCGCCGCATGACCTCAATCACCGAGATCACCGGCATGGAGGGCGAAGTCATTTCCATGCAGGAAGTGTTCCGCTACCAGCGCGTGGGTCTGACGCCAGACAACAAAATCATCGGTCATTTTACGGCCAATGGCGTGCGCAGCCACTATTCGGAACGCTTCCGGATGTGGGGCTATGATCTGCCCGCCAATATTTTTGAACCCTTCGAAGGATAATATCAGCTATGGTTATTAGCGCAGAACCCCTAATATACGGCCTGATATTTATCGCCGTGCTGGTGCTGGTGGAAGGCATCTATCTGACGGTTTTTGGTAAATCCATCAGCCTGAACAACCGCATTAACCGCCGCCTTGACCTGATGGACAAAGGCGCCGGTCGCGAACAGGTTCTGGAACAGCTCCGCAAGGAAATGGGCCAACACCTGAAATCGCGCTCCATTCCGATTTACTCAATTCTCGCGGCGAAAGCACAAAAGGCAAATATCGCTTTTACGCCACCGCAATTGATCATTCTGATGGGCGTTCTTGGCGTTGTGGCTTTTGTTGGTCTGACATTCGCCACCGGTGCCAGCCTGACCATTCGCATCTCAATTTCTGTCATGATGGGTATTGGTGGTGTGTATGTCTGGATAAACAACAAAGCCAAAAAACGCATTTCAATGATCGAAGAACAACTGCCCGACGCGGTGGAACTAATGGTGCGTTCCCTGCGTGTGGGGCATCCGTTTTCCGCAGCCCTGACCATTGTTTCAAAAGAGGTGCCTGATCCGCTTGGCTCTGAGATGGGTATTATTTCGGATGAAAACGCCTATGGCCGCGATGTCGGTGAAGCGTTAAAGGCCATGGCCGAGCGTCTGGATCTTCAGGATATGCGGTTTTTGGCCGTGGCCGTGACAATCCAACAATCCTCGGGTGGTAACCTGGCTGAAATTCTGGACGGCTTGGCCAAGGTGATCCGGTCGCGCTTTAAACTATTCCGCCGGGTCAGCGCCATTACTGCTGAAGCGAAATGGTCGGGTATGTTCCTGTCGGTATTCCCGGTCGGGGCGCTGGTGATGATCAATGTTATTCAGCCCACCTATTTCGACGAAGTAAAAGAAACCGCCTATTTTATCCCGGCTGCACTGGTTGTTGCGGGATTTCTGGTGGTCAACGTTTTTGTCATGCGTTCACTTGTGAACATCAAAGTGTAAGGGGCTGTTATGCTTGAGAACATTCAAACAACACTAACGGATCAACTTGGTCCATTCGGCCCGCTATTGGTGGTGGGTATATTGGGCTTGTTCCTGATACTATTAACCCTGCCGATCCTGCTGAAAAAGCGTGTTGATCCGCTGGACAAATTGCGCACAGGCGCGACCAGAACCCAGAAAGTTACGGAAGAAACCCAGAAACTGCGCCATGGCAATGGCAAGGATAAGCTGGAAAAGTACCGTGATTTCCTAGAGCCTAAGGACGAAGAAGAATACTCGGCCGTCAAACTGAAACTGCTACAGGCTGGCTATCGCTCCAAGACTGCGGTTCGCACCTATCATTTTCTGCAGTTTGCCCTTGGTATAGCCCTGCTATTGGTTGGCGTAGCCCTCGCAATATACAGAAGCTCCACCGGCGAAGTGACCACGCAAATTATGCTTTTAACAGCTTTGGGGCCCGGATTGGTTGGCTACATGCTGCCGAAATACTGGGTGACAAAACGCCAGCAAAAACGGCAGGAAGAAATCATCAACGGTTTCCCGGATTCGCTGGATATGATGCTGGTTTGCGTTGAGGCCGGGCAATCACTTGACCAGTCCATTGTCCGTGTTGCGGCTGAAATCAGATCCGGTTTCCCGGATCTGGCCGATGAATATCAGATGGTCGCCCACGAAATGAAGGCCGGTAAAGACCGGATTCAGGTTCTGCGCGACATGTCAGAACGCGCCGGTGTGCCGGATGTATCCAGTTTTGTGACGGTTCTGATCCAATCTGCCAGCTTTGGTACCTCGGTTGCTGATGCGCTGCGGGTCTATTCGGCCGAAATGCGTGACAAACGTGTGATGCGCGCCGAAGAAAAGGCAAATACTTTGCCGACAAAGATGACACTGGCCACAATGATGCTTACAGTGCCCCCATTGCTGATCATTCTGATTGGCCCGTCGATTTATCGGATCATAGAAACGTTCAAAACAGCGAATTTCTAATGTAATGCCAAAATTAAAATGGATGGGGATCACAGTTGCCTTCGGGCTATTAGCCGCTTGCGAAAACGCAGGCGGCTTTGCTGGGCGCGATGGCAACCCCTTCGCCCCCTCCGGGTTTGCCCAAAATCAGGCATCGGTTGACGGGTTGCTTGTTGGTCATCGACTGATGGCCGCCGGCGAATATGAACTGGCGCTTAAATCTTACCTGCGCGCAGGTGGCGAACAGGGCTTAAATGTTGATGTTCTTTCCGCGCTGGGGTCGGTCAATCTGAAGCTTGGCCGCCTTGGGCAGGCCGAAACCCTGCTACGGCGCGCCGTTGCAAAAGACGAAGGGTTTCCACCCGCCTGGAACAATCTGGGCGTCGTCCTGATGGAACAGGGCAATTTTGGAGAGGCCGAGCGTGTCTTTCGTACCGCATTTGCACTGGACAGTGGCGAAAGTGTCGAAATCCGCGATAATTTGCGCTTAGCACTCGAAAAACTGGAAACACCTGACTATTCTGAGCCCAATAATTATACGTTCGCACTGGTGCGACGCGGGCCGGGAAATTACCTGCTTTTGTCGACACCATAAAAAAACCAGCGAACACCATTGAGCAGTTAGAAGGACGCAGGCAAATGCGCCATAAATTATTCGTTTCGCTGTGCCTTGGCAGCGCCGTCGCGCTATCAGCGTGTGCACCCAACTCACCGGATTCAGAAGTCGAACGCGCCCTAAGGGGGGTGAATGTCATTGATGAAAGCAATTTGAACGACATTATGCTGTCATCGGCTGATCCGAATGAAGCCGTCACATATTTTCGACGCACCTACGCCGAATATCCGGATCGGATAGATCTGATGCGCGGTCTGGCAAATTCTCTTGTCAGGGCTAAAAAACCAGGGGAAGCAGCTGGCGTCTGGGCCACAACCATTCAGCACCCAGAGGCGACGGATAATGATCGGGTGAACTATGCCGATAGCCTGATCCGGGCGGGCAAATGGGATCAGGCCGAAACCGTTCTGGACGGCATTCCGCCGACATTTGAAACTTTCAAGCGCTACCGTCTGGAAGCAATGATTGCAGATGGCAACGAAGAATGGGCCAAAGCCGACAGTTTTTATGAAATTGCCATTGGTCTGACCACGCAGCCCTCTAATGTACTGAACAATTGGGGTTATTCCAATCTGACACGGGGTAATTTCACCCAAGCCGAGGATCTGTTCGGTCAGGCGCTTAAGTATGACAGTGACCTGTTTACCGCCAAGAACAACATGGTTCTGGCCCGCGGTGCGCAACGCAATTATGATCTGCCGATCATCCCCATGTCACAAATTGAGCGGGCGCAGTTGCTGCACACGCTGGCTTTGGCGGCGATCAAACAGGGCGATGTCATTACCGGCAAAGGCCTTTTGCAGGAAAGCATTGACACCCACCCGCAGTATTTTGAGGCCGCCGTGCGTTCGCTGCGCGCCCTTGAAAACAATGTGACCAACTAAACATGGCCATTACGGCCCTGTCGGCATACTGGTTTCTGCCGTTCGCGCTGCCCATTTCAATATGGGTGGCGTGGAATGATATGAAATTCATGAAAATCCCCAACAAGGCGGTTCTGTCCCTGATGGTGGTCTTTCTGGTGATCGGGTTGATTGCCCTGCCTTTTGGTGAATATGCTTGGCGGTTGCTGCATTTCGTTGTGATCCTTGGCATCGGTTTTGGTTTGAACATGATACGCGCCATTGGCGCCGGGGATGCAAAATTTGCCGCCGCAATGGCGCCGTTTATCGCCCTGGGTGATCTGCGCAACCTGTTGTTTTTATTGGCAGCTGTCATTCTGGCGGCCGTTATCACCCACCGGGCATTTCGGCGCAGCGAAGCGGTAAAAAAGCTAACACCTGATTGGGAATCCTGGACCAGAAACGACTTCCCGATGGGTCTGGCACTGGGGGGGGCGCTGACAATCTATCTAATTCTGGGCGCGCTTTACGGCAGTTGATCAGACTTAACCACCTGTTGGTTGATACAGAACATACAATTGCGTGCGGCGGATTTCAGTAAATTCCAGCCCGGCTTGGTCAATCTTGGCCAATATCTTTCCGCGCCAACCCTGCGTCAAAGGACACAAGGGAACCAATAGGTAGTCTGCATTTTCAATCCCCGGCAGGCCACCATAGTACCAAGGCGCCCCGCCCTTCAGGGGCTCCAGATCGCCAAACAACCAGTAGGATGAAATCAGATCGGCTGCAAAAATTGACTTGCCGGCGGTCAGCCCTGCCCCGTCCAAATCACCTGCAATCGTATCAAACCAGGCTGACATCCCCAGCGATAGTTCACAATCCGGCAAGGTTTCTCCATTAAAAACTGTTGGCTCTTCCCTTTGTGCCAT
>VAPL010477336.1_pt1 | contig 23774 bp, 25 predicted proteins | sample 3395061 | NCBI WGS metagenome assembly VAPL01 (sample SAMN08290444, study PRJNA428436) | hydrothermal vent metagenome | isolation source: Deep-sea hydrothermal vent chimney 2 | place: Pacific Ocean: Juan De Fuca Ridge | depth 2182 m m | reverse complement strand
TCGTAAGGTTCTAAACGTTTGCCATCGACTTCTTTAAAAATAACTTCCGGGCGTGATACGCCTAGCTCGAAACCTTCGCGGCGCATGGTTTCAATTAAAATGGATAAGTGTAATTCACCACGGCCAGAAACACGGAATTTATCCGGGTCGTCTAACTGTTCAACACGCAGGGCAACGTTGGCAATCAATTCGCGATCAAGGCGTTCTTTAATCTGCCGTGAAGTTACAAACTTGCCTTCTTTACCGGCAAACGGTGATTTATTTACCTGAAAGGTCATGCTGACTGTGGGCTCATCAATTGATAATGGAGGCAAGGCTTCTACATTGTTTGGGTCACAAAGCGTGTCTGAAATATTCAGGCCATCAATACCGGTGAAAGCAATAATATCACCCGCCGAGGCTTCAGGAATTTCAGTTCGTTGCACACCCATTAAGCGCAATACTTGCTGAATACGTGCATTGCGTGTTTTGCCTTCGGTATTAATTAATGTGACGGCCGTATTGGTGGTGACTTTACCACGTGCAATACGGGCAATACCGATAACACCGGTATAGGTATTGTAATCGAGTGAGCTGACCTGTAACTGCAATGGGCCTTCGGGATCAACATCCGGCGCTTTCACATGCGAGACGATCGTTTCGAACAAAGGTGTCATATCGCCTTCACGAACGGTTTCTTCCAGACCTGAATAACCGTCGAGTCCTGAAGCATAAATAACGGGGAAATCCAGTTGTTCATCGGTTGCGCCGAGGCGATCGAATAGCTCGAAAGTTTGGTCAAGTGCCCAGTGAGGACGTGCACCATCACGGTCAATTTTATTCACCACAACAATCGGCCGCAGGCCGCGCGCCAGTGCTTTTTGAGTGACAAAGCGGGTTTGCGGCATCGGGCCTTCAACCGCATCCACAAGTAATAAAACAGAATCAACCATCGACAATACACGTTCAACTTCACCACCAAAATCGGCATGGCCCGGTGTATCCACAATGTTAATTCGGTGGCCGTTCCATTCCACTGCGGTGTTTTTCGACAAAATAGTAATGCCGCGCTCTTTCTCGAGTTCATTCGAGTCCATAATGCGTTCTTGTGCTTCGCCGCGTGTTTCGAGTGTATGGGTTTGCTCTAACAGCTTGTCTACTAAGGTAGTTTTGCCGTGATCAACGTGGGCAATAATGGCGATATTTCTTAAGTTCTGCAGTGAATCCACAAGCGGCTCCGAGTGTGTGTATGAAATTGTGTTACTGGAAATCGTGCCCGGATCATTCCAGGGAGGTAAAAGCCGCGCATTATACCCTAATTGAGCAAAGATTAAGGTTTTTTTGTGGCCTACCGATAAAGTAAGCCTAAACAAGCTATTTGAGGGAAGCAAAATGAGCAATTCCGGCCATAATTTTGAGGGGCAACAGGAGCCACAAAGTGATGAAAAGCCTCTGGACTGGAGTCATATTCGGGAAACAGTCAAAATGCTCAATTTATCGGTTGCTCGGCTGGAACATGCCATGTCCGATGGTGAAGACTCGGTGGGCACCTTAACCCATTCATTCACCTCGCTAGCTGCGAGCATTTCAACCATGGGTACGGCCGCCAGTGATCTGGAAGACAGCAGTATTAAAGACACCATTTTGCGCAACTGGACGGCTGTTTCAACAAAAGTAAATGAAGCGATTATTGCTTTCCAGTTTTACGACAGGTTAACGCAACGACTGGTGCATGTGTCGAAAAGTCTGGCTGAGATGACCGCGCTGGTGGATAACGACACCCGTATTAATGACCCTTATGAGTGGAAAGGTTTACAGGAAATGATTAAATCCAAGTACACGCTCGACTCTGATTTAGCCATGTTTGATGCCATTCTGGCGGGTAAGTCCGTTGAGGAAATTTTAAAAGAAGCACGTGAAAGCTATAAAGAAGATAACGATATTGAGCTTTTTTAGGATTATACACAACAGTTGCGTGCACTAATTCAAAAATCGTGAACGAAGGACTTTACCTGCTGTCCTAAACTCCCTATTATTCGCCATTTTATACCTTATATATAATTATGTATAATTCACCCAAATGTAAGATTTACCACTGCGGAAAAATAACGGGCATCCTTGCGGGCTTTATTTTGCTTGTGTTTACCAGTAGCTGCTCTTATATTATTTCACCGCTCACCAGTAAAATGGCGCAAAATTTATCAAGCACCATTCTTAATTCTGATGATCCGAAGACAGTGGCTGATGGTGCACCATCATATTTATTATTAGTAAGCAGTTTTTTACGGGATGGTTCAGGTAATGAATCCCTGCTTCGTTCTGCTGCTGTGTTGCACAGTGCCTATGCAGGTGTTTTTGTAAAAGATGCAAAACGCGCGAGTAAGATGTCATCACATGCATTGAATTATGCTTTACGAGCCGTTTGCGTCAGCGATTCAGATTATTGTAACTTGCGTAAAACCACCTTTGATGAATTCAGGAATTTATTATCAACGGTAGGCAAATCGGATGTTGCTAACTGGTATGCACTTGGTACAACCTGGGCCGGATGGATACAAAAAAACAGTCAGGACTGGAATGCGGTTGCCGAACTGGCTCGGGTTAAAATTATTTTCAAAAAATTACTTGAGCTTAATCCGGACTATAAGCAAGGTGGCGTACATTTATACGCCGCCGTTTTATCCACTTTATTGCCCCCGGCATTAGGTGGTAAACCTGAGATTGGCCGTAAACATTTTGAGCAGGCCATTGTTTTATCGAAAGGTAAAAACCTGATGGCCAAGGTATTATATGCAGAGAAGTATGCGAAACTTGTTTTTAATAAAAAATTACATGATAAATTGCTGAATGAAGTTTTAAAGTCAGACCCTGTTGTGTATGAATTAACCTTAATGAATACACTGGCCCAATCCAGAGCAAAAGAGCTGTTAGCAGCCAGTGATGACTACTTTTAGCCACGGCAATTTTTAAAGAATAGTAGAATGGAATAATGATGAAACGAATTTATATTTTAATATTAAGCGTGAGCATTGCCTTATTTGCAAATGCCGCGCAAGCAGTTACGTTTAAAATGGCAACCCTGTCGCCCGATGGTTCTGTCTGGATGAGCAAGTTAAGAGAAGGTGCAAAGGAAATAAAAAAACGTACGGATGGCCGAGTGAAATTTAAATTTTACCCCGGCGGTGTTATGGGAGACGGCAATGCAGTGTTACGTAAAATTCGTATTGGTCAGTTACATGGTGGTGCTCTAACCGGTGGTGTGATGACCCGGTTTTATAAAGACAATCTGATTTACTCCCTGGTAATGAAGTACAGAACACCTGAAGAAATAAAATATGTGCGAAAAAATCTCGATGCAATAATACAAAAAGGTTTGAAAAAAGGTGGCTTTACCACTTTTGGTTTTGCCGAGTCAGGTTTTGCATATGTGATGTCATCAAAAAATCCGGTCGACAGTGTTGAAACATTGCGTCAGCAAAAAGCATGGATACCGGCCAATGATGAAGTTGCACTGGAGGCAGTGAGCGCTTTTGGTGTTACCCCCATTCCTTTACCTTTAGGTGATGTGCTTGCAGGTTTGCAAACAGGGTTGATTGACACGATTGCAGCATCCCCCATTGGTGCGCTCGCCTTGCAATGGTATACACAAATTAAATATATTACTGAACTTCCTGTGCTTTATTCATATGGTGTACTTGCAATTAGTAATAAAGCTTTCAAAAAAGCAAAGCCGAATGACAGGAAAGTAATCACAGAAGTTATGACGCGTATTTTTAAAGAGCTGGATGTGATTAATAAAAATGATAATAAGTCGGCGCTTGCTGCACTTAAAAATCAAGGGGTAAAATTTATCAAACCTTCAGCCAGTCAGGTTAAAGAATGGTTGATGTATGCAAAAAAATCACAACAGAAAATGATAGAGTCTGGCCGAGTTAGCCAGGATATTGTAAATAAAGCAGATGCCTTGATTAAAAAATTTCATACGAAATAATTTAAAGAGCACGCGTGTTAAAAACCTTAAACTCAGCAAGAACAGCATTACTAAAACTGGAAGACTTTATTCTGATAGGTATGTTGTTCACAGCCATTGTGCTGGCGATAGCTCAAATATTTCTGCGTAATTTTTTTGATTCCGGTATTGTATGGGGCGATGTCCTGTTACGTATTATTGTATTGTGGATAGGTATGTTTGGTGCAATGTATGCCAGCCGCAACAATGAACATATTAATATCGAGATTGGCCTTAAGTACTTATCTGAAAAAGCAAAGCCCTATGTGCAGGCGGTTGTATTTTTATTTACTGCGGCAGTTTGTGGCATTGTCGCGTGGTACAGCGTTGGTTTTATAATTATCGAATATCAGGATGGAACGATTGCCTTTGCAAAAGTACCGGTATGGGTGGCAGAAGTAATTATTCCCATTGCTTTTATTAATATTTCGTTGCGCTATCTTATTTTAACTGTTTTGCTATTCCTGAATAAACCATTATGACCATTGCAATTATAGCCTTGCTGCTGATTGTAATGGCGTTTTTTGGTGCGCCATTATTTTCTATTATATTAGCAGTTGCGATGCTTGGGTTTTATTCAAGTGATGTTGAACTGTCTGTTATCACTATTGAAATTTATCGAATTACCAATACGCCTTTATTATTGGCATTGCCATTGTTTACTTTTGCCGGTTACTTGCTGAGTGAGTCAAATACTTCAAGTCGTCTGGTTCGCTTATCAACAGCTTTGTTTGGCTGGGTGCCTAATAACCTGTCTTTTGTTACCTTAACAGCCTGTGCATTATTTACTGCTTTTACAGGGGCGACGGGTGTCACCATTGTTGCACTGGGTGCCTTATTATTACCCGCGCTGAGGCAAGCAGGCTATCCGGGAAAATTCAGTTTAGGGATGGTAACAACATCCGGTAGTCTGGGTTTGTTATTGCCGCCTTCCTTGCCACTTATTCTGTATGTGGTGATTGTGCAGCAGCTTAGTCTTGAACAAACGGTGACTATGGAAGAGGTTTTTCTGGCTGGTCTGTTCCCCACGGTATTAATGATCGCATTACTGGTAATGTGGAGTTTATGGGTAACGCGGAAAGATCCTGTTCCTAAAAGCAAGTTCAATATAAAAGAACTGTTAGCTGCTTTAAGTGAGTCAAAATGGGAAATACCTTTACCTTTTTTTGTACTAGGCGGGATTTATTCAGGGTTCTTTGCTGTGTCGGAAGCGGCCGCGGTTACTGCGCTTTACGTTATTATTGTTGAGGTTTTTGTTTATAAAGAAATATCACTAAAACAATTACCTAAAGTAATGCATACCTCGATGATTATGGTTGGTGGTATTCTGATGATTTTGGGTGTGGCTTTAGCACTTACCAACTATTTAATTGATGCTGAAGTGCCGGCCCGATTATTTGAGTGGATAAAATCAAATATAGACAGTAAGTATACTTTTTTAATACTGCTTAATATCTTTTTATTGATACTGGGTGCCATTCTGGATATATATTCTGCGCTGGTTATTATGATCCCGTTAATTACACCCGTGGCACTGGGCTTTGGTATTCACCCGGTGCATCTTGGAATTATATTTCTGGCCAATATGCAGGTTGGGTATTTTACTCCCCCAGTTGGAATGAATTTATTTATTGCCAGTTATCGCTTTAAAAAACCGATTACCGAAATTTACCACGCTACCATTCCCTTTATGTTTATTTTATTATTTGCGGTGCTGGTTATTACCTACTGGCCTGCTCTAAGTTTGTGGCATCTTGAATAATGTATCGTGGTGGATGTTATTGTGGTGCGGTGCGTTTTGAAATTACTTCTAAAATAAGTAATATTATTTATTGCCATTGTTCTCAGTGCCGAAAGCTGCAAGGCAGCGCTTATGCAACTAATGGTGTTGTTAATTCTGAAAATTTTAAACTGGTATGCGGTGAAGAGCTGTTAACCAGGCATAAATTATCTGCAACACAAACACGTTATTTTTGTCGGCATTGTGGTTCACCTATAAAAAGTGAAAATACAAAAGTACCGGATAAGGTGCGTGTACGTTTGGGAACGATTGATTCAGATATTAAAGAACAACCACAGGCACATATTTTTGTGGAGTCAAAATCGAATTGGGATATTATTTGTGATGAGCTGCCGCAATATAAAGAATATGAAGTGGATAGATAATATTTGTTATTGTTACATTTCTGTATTAAAGCATCAAAAAATCCTTAATTTCATCTTTTTTGGCAATGGTATCTTCAAATCCCAGATCAATTAAATCCCGGCAATAGCCTTTTTCAAATAGCAAGTAACTCATCAGGCTGGAGCCTTCGGTGCGCATTGCGCCAATACCACGAAGTAGCATACGTATCGATACAGGCATATCATTGGCATAGGGGGCTGCAAGTTTGCCAATGTCTTCGCTGGGTGAAATCATCAGGGTATCAATATTGCGCAGGGGTATATCGTGTTCAATAATGGCGTGTTCCGGAATTCTGCTGACGGTATGATTAATCCGGGTCAGGCGTTCCAGATCGGCTTCCAGGCTATCAAGAAAAATACTGTTTAGAACATGAGATGCAATTTCGGCAAAACTGGGAGAATGTTGCTGATTAATACGTTGAGTTGAGTCATCGTCTTCTTTGCGATTGCCTATAATCATCAGTCGGTCGGCTCCTAAATGTAATGAGGCGCTGAGCGGTGCAATAAGGCGTATCGAGCCATCACCAAAAAATTCACGATTAATTTTTTCCGGGCTGAATATAAAGGGAATGGCCGACGATGCCATCAGGTGGTCAACATTAATTTTTTCACGGCAACCTATACGGCGGGCACGTTTCCAGCTTTCTATTTTTGGGTCACCCTGGAAAAAAGTAACATTTTGCCCTGATGAATAACCCGATGCGGTTACGCTTACCGCATGCAGGTGACCATTATCAATATTGCGCTGAATGCCACGGGTATGTAAGTAGTTACTTAGTAGTTCATTTAAGGGGGTGCGATCCAGTAAATACAGGGGTTTGTTTTTTGCAAAGCTGGCAAGCATCATACCTATTAGCCATTGGGCACCGGTTTTCATAATGCCACTGGCATTGGTATAAAATATCTGATCGCAATGAAAATTTCCCCAGATGGTAAGCAGCCGAAACACAGCTTTTTGGTAGTTATGAGCGGCGCTGGCCAGGGCTGCCGCGTTAATTGCACCGGCTGAAATCCCCGAGATAATTTTAAACGGGCTGGGTTCACCTTTTTTGACCAGTTGTGCGACACCTTTTAATACACCAACCTGGTAAGCTGCACGTGCACCGCCGCCCATCATGACTAAGCCAATTTTGGGGGTATTGGTCGTTGTACTAGCGTTTGATTGGTTATTTTTTGAGCTAATATTTTCGACATCCATGCTCTAATATTAGCTTAAAATTTATTTTAAGCTCTTTAATAATCTGTGTTACTGCCGATATAGAGGCTATGACACTGGTTACACAGCTGGAATTGATAAAACCCACCGATTTGCCTGCACCACCACAAGCTGCGCTGCAAATTATCCGTGCCTGCGCGCGCGAAGAAGTCACCAGTAGCGAGATTTCAGATATTGCCGAGACCAACCCGGCGCTCACGGCTGAATTATTGCGCGTAGCCAACTCGCCTTTGTATGGTATTTCCCGTGAAGTAACATCAATTAGCAATGCAGTTGCGGTACTTGGCTTACGTGCCCTGCGTAACCTGGTGCTTTGTATTTCGATACACGATGCAATAAATAAAGAAGCCATTCCCGATTTTGATGCTGAAATTTTCTGGGAAGATTCCTTGCGCAGAGCTATTATTGCAAGGCAGCTCGCACCGTTGGCTAAACAGGATCCGGATGAATGTTTTACTGCCGGTTTATTGCAGGATTTTGGTCTGCTTATTCTTTTTTATCTTCATCCAGAGCAAACCAGTGAATGGAGAAGGTTACGCTGTTTATCACCGAGCGAACGCTTACAGCAAGAACAGGCTATTTTTTCCGTCACCCACACTGAGATAGGAAAAAAGCTTACTGAATTCTGGGAATTACCGGAATCATTAGGCGTAGCGATTGGTGGGCACCATGCACATATTTATTCCGATAGTGAGCAAGGCCCGCTATCGGCGATATTACAGGCAGCCGACTGGATAAATAGTGTATTTGTTACCAACAACCCTTCGCAGGCATTAATGGACGCGATAGCACGCTCGACACAGGCATTGGATATTGATGAGCAGGCTGTACGGGATATTTGTGAAGCTTTACCGGCACTGGTTACCGATGCGGCGATCAGTTTGGGTTTAAAAATCGACCAGCAAGTCGAGTTTGAACAGGTCATGCGTGATGCCAATGTACGGCTGGCTGAAGAAAATACCAGCTATCAGGAACTTACCTGGCAGCTGGAAAAAACCTTGCGTGAACGGGACGCTTTGGCTGCGGCTCTTAATAATGAATTAGAGTTGGCACGAGAAATTCAGGCAAGTTTATTGCCGGCGGATAATGTTGATACACCGGTGCATGGTGTGAATATATCAGCAAAAGAATTATCCGGTGATTTTTATGACTTCTTCAAACTGGATGACGGCAGAGTAATGTTTAATCTGGGCGATGTGTCGGGTAAGGGAATGCATGCCGCATTGCTGATGGCAAAAACCAGTAGTTTATTTCGCTGCCTGGGTAAAAAGAACCACTCACCAGCAGAATTACTCACAACCATCAATCGGGAAATTTGTGAAACCAGTATTCGTGGCATGTTTGTCACGATGGTAGCGGGCATTTATAACCCGGCAGATGGTAACGTAGTATTGGTAAATGCGGGTAATCCACCTCCTGTTTTGTTTAACCCAAAGGCCAGCGAGAAAAAAATAAAATTACTGGCAGCCGATACACCGCCTTTAGGAATTATACCCGATCTGCATTACGAAGAAATTTCGATTAATTTGCAACAGGGGCATTTGTATATTTACTCGGACGGTATTACTGAAGGCTATGCACCGAATGATGAAGAGCTAGGTGTTATGGGGCTGGTTTCGTTAATTGCCAATCTGGACAATATGCCGGTGCAGAAGCGGCTAGACTCAATTATTCACCACTTGTCTCAGAGCAGTAAAGGCCAGCGTGACGACATGACCTTATTAATTTTAGAATAAAGAGAAGCAACCTGTGTCTTTTAGCGTTATTTCACAACTTGAATTTGAAGCCAATGCAATTAACCTGCAGGCCATTCGTAATAATTTACGGCAGATTTTTTCACAACATGATGTGCCCAAAACGATAGCCGATGAAATGGTCATTGCGCTTAATGAAGCCTGCATGAATATTATTCAGCATGCTTATTTTGGTGTGGGCTCTGGAGAAGGTGATGGCAAGATATTAATAATAATAGAAAAAAATAATGATAAATGGCGTTTTGAGCTTATAGATTTTGCGCCAGCGGTCGATATAAACAATATAAAAGCAAAAGATCTGGCTGAAATCCGGCCGGGTGGTTTGGGGCTGAATTTTATTCAGCAGATAATGGACAGTGTTGTATTCGAGAATATTAATGAAGATACACAGCTGGGTAACCGGTTGACACTAACAAAAAAAATATAAGAGGGACAGGGCTAATGGAATGTACAACAAAAACCGAGGGCAACTTTAGTGTTATATATTTAGCTGGTGAGATCGATTTGTATTGTTCGGCAGATGCACGCAAGGAAATACTGCAGCAGTTGTCGGAAAGTAAACCGGTTATAGTCGAGCTGTCCAAAGTGGAATATATTGATAGCTCGGCCATTGCCAGTTTAGTGGAAGGTTTGCAAATGGCAAAGAAAAGTAATTTAGACTTTTCTCTGGCGGCGGTAAGTGAGGCGGCGATACAGGTCATTAAACTGGCACGACTGGATAAGGTTTTTACCATTCATCCAAGCGTTACTGATGCAGTTAATAGCTAACAACCGTATGGCATCCCTTACACACAACATAGAAGCACTGGGCCGAAAAACAGTAAGCAGTATTGAGGAATGTGGCTATATAGCAGCATTATTTTTTGAAAGTATTTACTGGCTTGTAATGGGTAAGCGCCGTAATCAGGTAATTCGCTTCAACGCCATTATTAATGAAGCAAAAAAAATTGGTGTTGATGCGGTGGGTATCTCGGCGGTACTGTGTTTTGCCATTGGTATTATGCTGGCTATTCAGGGTATTGAAACACTCAAAACATTTGGTGCGCAGTCACAGGTTATTTTAGGTATTGCACTGTCTGTGACACGTGAATTTTCCCCGTTGATTATTGGGATTCTGGTTGCGGGCCGATCCGGTTCATCGATTGCTGCACGTATTGGCACTATGAATGAGTCACAGGAAATTGATGCACTGCAAGTCATGGGGATTAACCCGGTGCGTTATCTGGCATCACCTATTCTAATTGCAATGTTAATTATGTTGCCACTACTGGTTATTCTGGGTGACTTTATGGGGCTGTTAGGTGGTGCGTTATATTCCTATATCGATCTTAATATCAGTTTTGCTGCCTATGCCGAACGCAGTTTTGAAATTCTCAGTATTGATGACATAAGCCAGGGGCTTATTAAAAGCGTTGTATTTGCCGTTATTATTGCATTGGTGAGTTTAAGTAATGGTTTTCAGGTGTCCGGTGGAGCAGAAGGGGTTGGTAAAGCAACGACACGTGCAGTTGTTATGTCGATAAGCCTTATCGTATTGGCAGATATGATTTTTACCTACTTTTTAAATCGATAGCTATGGATAATACACCTGCGATACAAGTTGAAAATTTAACAAGCCATTATGGTGAGCGTGAAATATTAAAGGATATTTCACTTGAAGTGCCCCGAGGCGAAATTTTAGTAATTATGGGTGGCAGTGGTTCAGGTAAGAGCACTTTCTTAAGAAGCCTGTTAGGCCTAAAAAAAGCAACATCGGGTAAGGTTCAATTACTGGGTAAAGATATTTTACAAATGAATGAGTCTGAAATGTACACCATGCGTAAGAATATGGGTGTGGCTTTTCAGGGTGGTGCATTGTTTAACTCCTTAACCGTGGGTGAAAATGTACGTTTGCCACTACGTGAACATACAGAACTGGATGAGTCCACTATTAATATTATGAGTCGGATGAAACTGGAAGTGGTTAACCTTGCGGGTTTTGAAGATTTAAAGCCTGCAGAATTATCGGGTGGAATGATTAAGCGTGCAGCGCTTGCACGTGCCATTGTAATGGATCCTAAGTTGCTCTTTTTTGATGAGCCGTCTGCCGGTCTGGATCCGGTTGCAGCAGTGGAACTGGATGAGCTTATTTTAACATTAAGAGATGCAATGCGCATGACCATTGTGGTCGTTACCCATGAACTGGAAAGTGCCTATAAAATTGCAGACAGAATAACAGTACTGGACCAGGGCAGGATATTAATGACAGGTAGCGTTGAAGAAGTTAAAAATTCATCGAATAAACGTATTCAGAGTTTATTGCACCGACAGGCGCGTAATGAAGATATAGATGCGGACGAATATCTCAAACGCTTAACAAGACAGTCACCCATACATTAAGGGAACAGTTAAAGACAAATTATGAAACGTGACAATATTAATTATTTTTATGTAGGCTGCTTTACTCTGACAATGCTGTTATTGCTGGTTTTTGCCTTGTTAAAAATAACTGGGCGAGGCAGTGATGCAGATTTTTATTATAGCTTTTATAATAATGTGTCAGGTATTCGGCAGGGAACAACCGTTACTTATGGCGGCTTTAAAGTGGGGCAGTTGGTCGACATTACACCATTGCGAGAAAATGGCAAAACAAAATATAAATTAAAATTATCAGTCAAGTCTGGCTGGCCTGTTCCAACAGATTCTTTTGTGCGGGTCGTATCGCCTGGTTTGCTGGCCGAGGCACAAATTGATATTTCAGAGGGAACGGCTACCGAGGTGTTGGCTCCGGAAGGCATACTGGTTAGCAGGCCATCACTTGATATGATGGCGGTACTGAGTTCAATGGGCGGTGAATTCTCGAATTTGAGTAAAGATGGTCTTATCCCGTTGCTTAAAAATATTAATCAACAGGTTGATGGTTTTGGAAATCATATTCCGGAAATTGTGGGCGACTCAAGAGAACTGGTTGCCTCGTTAAATACGGTTTCACAACGGCTGGCCAACTTGTTAACGGCAGAGAATAGTTCGCGTTTGAATAATACCATTAGTAATACCGACAAGATTACAGAAAATCTGGTCAGCCTGTCTTCCCGTTTAAATAATATTACCGAGCAGTTGCAGGGACTGGTTACTAATTCTAATCAATTGCTGGCTGATAACAGTGATGATATTCGTCAGTCCATGCTGGATTTACGTAAAGCACTTAATAGTGTTTCCCATAATATGGAAACGATTATGTATAACCTGGATGTTTCCAGCCGCAATATTAGCGAGTTTTCCCATCAGATACGCAGCAACCCAGGTGTGTTGTTAAATGGCAAGCCGGTTAAGGACGAAGTTAAGTGAGAGCAATAAAAAAAATCAGGTTGAGCTTGTTGATTGTGTCGGGTTTATTATTAACGGCTTGCTTTGGTAGCCCGTCAAGTGTGCCGGAAGACAGGTTTTATACTTTAAAAATTTCTGCCGCCGAAAAAGTGACAAGAAAATATAAACGTATTGCCATTACTAAAGTTTATGCGCATGGCCTTTATAACGAGCGTGCATTGCTTTATGCCAAAGCTGAACTGCCATTGCAAATAAAACGTTATCATTACCATCATTGGGTAATGCCGCCAACACAATTAATTCAGCATGCTTTAAGCGATTATTTAAAGCAGAGCAATATTGCTAAAGACGTTATGGTGCAGGCTATCGGTTCAGATGAAGATTTACGGGTGTCAGCTCAGCTACTTGCTTTTGAACGTGTGCTTCAGTCAGAAAAACAATCGGTGCGTGTGGAGCTGGAATTTACAGTACGCCTGGCGAATGGCTCATCTCGTGTTTTTAACTATATACAAAATATAACAACAAAAAAGAATACCCTGCACAGCGCTGCCGAAGCTTATGGTGTCGCACTGGCGGTTATTTTTAAAGCATTTCTGGCTGATTTAGATCGTATTGGATAATTTATCTGGCTTGTATTAGGCTATTTTAAATAATTCACATATATCGGTAGAAAAAAAGGCTAAACTCATATCAATATTTTATATTTTCCAGGCTGATTACACGGCATCTTGTCAGAATATCCGGAGCATTATGGCGGGCTTACGGATAATAAAATATTAATCCTGAACAGAGAAACGGGTAATGATGATGAATTTGATACAGTTGTTTAATCAATAATATGCACAAGAGATTACATGGGCATATTTCGTAAATAGCTCAACAAAAACAATGCTTGTCAAAAAATCTGTTACAAAAACCATATGACGCGCAAACCCTGCTAAATAGAATACGAAATATATTGCAGTCGTGAGCTGCTGGATTGTGAGCGATATTTTATTGGGAATTTGGTAGTCACGAGTGGATTCGAACCACCGACCCCCACCATGTCAAGGTGGTGCTCTAACCAACTGAGCTACGTGACTATTGCGTTAGCAGGGGGGCATTGTATCGGTTCGGGGAAATTTGTCAAAGTAGATTTGATGCCTGGAGAGGTGATTTGTCGAATTCTAAATTCCGGCTAAAGCGATACCTTAAATAATGGTATTTTTTGTATTTAGTTAGTAACCGGATGAAATGTAATCCGGGAAATAATGCATTAATACTCCCGGATTTCGCTGCGCTGCATCCAGGCTACATAAATAAAAAAGATGGAATTGACAGTCTGCTTACGCAGGGGACTGGAAATATTTTTATTTGAACAGGAAAGTATGGCGCGCCCGGAGAGATTCGAACTCCCGACCAACTGGTTCGAAGCCAGTTACTCTATCCAGCTGAGCTACGGGCGCTGGGTTTGTTGATTCTAGCATGAAATTTATTTTTGATGTATTTCGAAGTGTTAATTATTTTGCCTGCATGTAGTGGTCTATCATAGCGACAACGGTATTGCAGAGTTGTTGTGCCTGTTGTCGATTATCAGGATCAAACTGTGCCGGATCGAGGTCGGGCACCTGACAAACGGTGATGCTATTTTTTTCTGCAGTTTGTATGTCAACAAGGTTTGTATCGGCATTGGCAATAATTAAAAGTTCCAGTTTTGTCATGCTGTTTATAAGCTCGGCATCCAGTGGTGTATTGAGGGTAACGACACAGTGGCTACGCCAGCAACGTTCTTTTAATTCGTCACGATCCAGCCCTAAAAATTGCTGCCAGCCAAATTTATTGGCGGCGAGTGGTGGAAACTCAACATCGGCAGGTAAAAGCTGGCTATCGGGAACAACTATATTCATGGGCTTCTCTTTGTTGGCTTTTATTTCTTGCGGCGCTGTTGTACGGCAATACTCAGTTGCTGTAATACTGGTACAGTGTTTTCCCAGCTAATGCAGGCATCGGTAATGCTCTGGCCATAAACAAGTTCTTTTCCACTGATAACATTTTGCCGGTCTTCAACTAAATGGCTTTCAAGCATTACACCCATTATGCGCTCGTCACCATTTGCAATTTGTTCGGCAATATTTTTACTGACATCAATCTGGCGCTGGAACTGCTTTTCGCTATTGGCATGGCTTGCATCAATCATTATTTTTTCAGGTAGTTTGGCCGCAGTTAATTGTTCTGCTGCAATGTTGACACTGTCGGCATCATAGTTGGGCTGTTTGCCACCACGCAAAATAATATGCACATCATCATTACCGGTGGTAGTGAAAATGGCAGAGTGGCCTTGCTTGGTAAGAGACAAAAAACTGTGTGGCTGACTTGCGGAAGTGAGAGCATCAACGGCGACTTTTAAAGTGCCATCGGTACCGTTTTTAAAACCAACTGGGCAGGACAGGCCGGACGCTAGCTCGCGGTGTACCTGACTTTCGGTGGTGCGTGCGCCAATGGCTCCCCAGCTAATCAGGTCAGCAAGATATTGCGGGGTAATCAAATCCAGAAATTCAGTACCTGCGGGAACCCCCATATCATTAATGTCGGCCAGCAGGGTTCGAGCCAGATGCAAGCCCTTATTAATTTCGTAACTGTCATCCAGACCGGGGTCGTTAATTAAACCTTTCCAGCCAACGGTAGTACGGGGTTTTTCGAAGTACACGCGCATAACAATAAGTAGATCTTTTTTGTGCTCTTTGCGTGCCTGTTTTAAATGTTGTGCATATTCGACAGCCGCTTTTGGGTCATGCACGGAACAGGGGCCAACAATAATCAGGATACGATCGTCTTTGCCCGTCAGGATATTATGAATGGCATTACGGGTCTCAAAAATGGTTTTGCGACCTACATCGCTTACCTTTACATCATCCAGCAATTGCTGTGGCGGGATAACCTCCTGCAGACCGGTAATGCGCAGGTCGTCTGTTTTGTACTTCATTGTCATAATCTTAAATGTCTTGTGCTTAGCTAATGCTTGAGAGCCGAATTTTAGTGATACCTTATATAATATCATTATTTACGCGAAAGCTGCGAATAGTAAATACACCTTTAGGCCTAATAAATTAACTGAATTTCAATGAGTATATGGGAGTTGCGCCTTTTGGGTGGGTGGAGTATGTTTTGAATGAAGATGGATGAAGTTTAATGCCAGTATAAAACAGAGGAGTGGTTAAATGATTGGACAAAAAAATATCGCATTTGGATTTATTTATTTAGTATTTACGGCCTCATTAGGTATTGTGATGGTCGATAAATACGAGGGCTTTGGTAAAGCTGCGCAGGAAAAACAGGCCAGCGTGGGGCGTTTGCAGGCTCTAAAAGGCAGTGACTTTGAAGAAGAGCTGGAGCCGCTCAGCGCCATGCAAATTGCAAAAGCCAATACCGCCGGTATTTTAGGGATTAATAAACTCAACAATACTGAGGCAGAAATTGATGCAATTAAAGGTGGCCCACATGCACACGGTAATCTGGAGTCGGTGCTAAATATTATTGCTGGCCTCACACTTTGTTTTATTGCTGCCGCTGCGTGGTTAAAGCAACTTATTAGCTGGTTGTTTATTATTGGTACAGTGATGCATTCGGGAATGTTGTATCTGGGAACGGTATTTGGGCTTTCATGGGCAACTACCTTACTTGATACCGGTATTGGCCCCTTTGCTATTTTAATTGGCCTGTTACTGATAGGGCTTGTGAGCATCAAAAATTTTAGTAGCAAAATGGTTGTTGATTAACGATGCGTATTTTTTACCCAAAAATTCAGCCTTACCAGACACATCGTTTAAAAGTGGATGATGTGCATGAACTGTATATTGAAGAGTCGGGTTCGGCCGATGGCATCCCGGTTGTATTTATTCATGGTGGGCCGGGTGCGGGTTGTGCTGAGTGCCATCGGCGTTTTTTTGATCCGGAAAAATATCGTATTATTTTATTTGACCAACGTGGTGCCGGCCAGTCGACTCCTCATGCCAGTCTGGAAAACAACACCACGCAGCATTTAGTTTCCGACATGGAAGCCATTCGTGAATATCTTAATGTGGATAAATGGATTTTATTTGGGGGCTCATGGGGTTCAACATTAGCACTGGTATATGCACAAACTCATCAGGAAAAAGTATTAGCGATGATTTTACGTGGTATCTTTTTGTGTCGACCACATGAGATCGACTGGTTTTATCAGCAAGGTACGAGCCACTTATTCCCTGATGCATGGCAGGACTACTGCCAGCCTATTCCGGAAGATGAACGTGACAAAATGGTAGCAGCCTACTACAAACGCTTAACCAGCGACAATGAGCTGACTCGAACCAAAGCCGCAAAGGCATGGTCAATCTGGGAAGGACGTACTTCGACACTCAAACCCAGCAAAGAGGTGGTAAACAGTTTTGGTAACTTGCACACCGCGGTCAGTTTAGCGCGAATTGAATGTCATTATTTTATGAATAACAGTTTTCTGGAACCGAACCAGATTTTAAATAATACAAACAAGATAAAAGATATTCCCGCTATTATTGTGCAGGGGCGTTATGACGTTGTTTGCCCGATGGAATCGGCCTGGGATTTATATCAGGCTTTGCCTGCTGCTGAACTGGATATTATTCCCGATGCTGGTCACTCGGCTATGGAACCAGGCATTATTGATGCTCTGGTTAAAGCAACAGATAAGATGTTAAGTAAAATAAAATGATAGCTTTAATTCAGCGAGTTAAACATGCCAGCGTGCGTGTCGAAGAAAAAATTACTGGAGAAGTTAAGCAAGGTTTACTGGTGCTGGTTGGTGTAGAAAAACAGGACGACAACGTAAAAGCAAAACGGCTGGTTGAGCGTGTTTTAAATTATCGTGTATTTGTAGACGAACAGGACAAAATGAATTTATCAGTAAAGGATATTAAGGGTGGGGTGCTCTGGGTATCGCAATTCACTCTGGTTGCTGATACTAAAAAAGGTAATCGCCCAGGTTTTAGCCGTGGTGCATCACCTGAGCAAGGAGAACAATTATATAATCAGGTTTTATGCTATGCAGAACAACTGCATTCAAATAATGCTGCCGGACAGTTCGGGGCAGACATGCAGGTGAGTCTGGTGAATGACGGGCCGGTTACGTTCTGGTTAGAAGTTTAAATATTGTCATTGCGAGCGATAGTGCAGCAATCTTAATGATAAGAGGCATAGCGGAACAAGTTTGTAGCCATCATTCCCGCGAAGTCGGGAATCCAGGACATATAGATAAATAGCTTTTTATAATTCTTTCTGGATTCCCGTCTTCGTGGGAATGACGAGTTACTTAACATTAACCAGTGCTGTTAAGAACGACTCCCCCATATTTTAGCAACAGCACGGTCGGTTCCTAAAAAACCCACAATAAAGCCAACCAGTGCAATACCACCAAAAATAACAATCGGCAGAAAATAACCGGGATCGGCATCATCTGGCATTAAATAAAAAACAACAATGGCGAGTCCACTAAACAATGTGCTGACAACAATCAGAATTTTTCGGCTGAGTGGCTTTATGGTGTACTCTTCACTACCACTTTCAAAAACATTCAGTATGGGGCTAAAGATTTTGCGTAAAACTTGTTTCATAATATTTAGGTAATGTTCTTTATTGATTGATGTGAATATTATCACAGAGTATCGTCTTGTATGGTCGGAAAAAGAAATAACCTGTTAAATAATTTGATTGGCTCACCTTGTATTCGAAATTGCTGTTTGGATGAGGGGATATTTGTTTGGGTTGTTTTCGCCATGTCGATGAAATTATAGAATGGGGAACGGCTGATAATGTGCGGCGAGCTTGTATTTTAGATAATGTCCGGCAGCGTAAAGATACTGTTAATTTAGAGTCAGAATAAGTATTAAGTGAATTTTGCAATCACACTGTAGAGTTTTTGTTTATCAACCGGTTTTGTTAAAAATTCATTCATCCCTGCAGCGAGACAGGTTTGCTGATCTTCGGGGGTTGCATTTGCGGTTAATGCAATGATGGGAATTTGTTTTTTATCTCCTTCATGTTGGCGCCATTTTCTGGTGGCTTCCAGCCCATCCATTTCAGGCATACGCATGTCCATAATAACAAGGTCATATTTATTATTAAGTAATTGCATCACGGCAAGCAGGCCATTTTCAACATGGGTAACTGTATGACCGGCCTCCTGCAAAAAGGCACTGATGACTTTTGCATTAATCAGGCTGTCTTCAGCAACCAGAATAGATAGGGGTTGTTGAGTATCTTGTTCTACCTCGCTTGTCTCCTGTTCTTTAGTTTTGCTGGTGCTTTCCTGTTGGTATTGCCACGGGATTTCAACCCAGAAAGTAGAGCCTTTGTTGAGTTCACTGTGCACATCCACCCGGCCATTCATAAGTGAGACAAGGTTCTGGACAATGGCTGTACCTAAGCCAGTGCCCGTTTCTTTTATATTATTTTTACATTGATAAAAAGGGTCAAATATATTTTGTAAGTGATGAGATTTAATACCGACACCCGTATCAATAATTTCAATACGAACGCGGCAGATCAATTCATCTTTATTAATCAACCGGACATTAATTGTAATGCCGCCTTCTGGAGTGAATTTAACGGCGTTGCTAAGAAGATTAAGTAAAATCTGCCGCAGGCGATTAGCATCACCAATAAAAACGTTGGGTAAATTTTTATCGTAACGGGTTTCAAGTGTCAGGCCTTTATTGCGTGTAATGGGTGTAAACATATCGCTTACCCCTTTTATTACTTTAGGTAAATTAAATGGCTCGTTGTCCATTACAAATTTACCGGCTTCAATTTTTGACAAATCCAGAATATCATTAATCAATGAGTGTAGTGCAGTTGCTGATTCATCCAGTGAGTCAACATAATCCTGCTGTTGTTCACTAAGCTTTGTATTGTGGAGCAAGTTAGTCATACCTATAATACCGCTCATAGGTGTGCGAATTTCATGGCTCATGGTAGCAAGAAATTCGCTTTTAGCATTATTGGCGGTATCGGCCATTTTACGTGCTTCCTGCAGACTTTTGAGCATACGATTCAGGTATAACGGCATAATAATAAGAAAGATACTGTAAACCAGTGAAGTGGATGTGTCGGTTTGCCAGTAGCCTTCACTTATTAATAGCCATTGGTAGCCAATAAAGCCGGCAATAACCGCCGCTAATAGCAGTCCACGACCATAACGTATACCATAGCCAATAAATATCCACGGGTAGAGTAAATAAAAGGCACCGAATGCGCTGGTGCTGGTTAAGACCATGGAATAAGTAACAGAACCAAGGTCAATGGGTACCATTAAATAACGCCGCAGGGGCAGGTCAGGATACATAATAGCGCTGCTGGCATTGACAAGAGTAATAAAAAGAAAACCGCCTAAAAATATAATAAAATCAATGGGCGGTGCGTTAAAATAGCCGTATTGAATACCCAGACCAATATAGGTGCTTGCAAATAGCCAGATACCGAGGCGGACGATAGTTTGTGCAATTTCCGGGTTATGATTAAGACGCTGGCGAATTTCTTTGATATTCATATCCTTTAATATAAAGCAGGAACAGGTTTAATAAAACAGTTATGAGTAAGCAATCCGGAATTAAAATTGAAATAACCACAGAAAATAAATGCAGTTTTTGCCCTGGTACCCGGTGCTGCGTTTATACAACACAGGAAATTGAAACGCCCAGAACCAAAGATGATTTTGACCACCTGCTATGGCAAATGGCACACAAAAATATTCAGGTTTACAAGGATGAAGGTGAATGGTTTTTGTTGGTGAATAATGAATGTCAGTTTTTAGGAGCAAATGGGCAGTGCGGCATTTATGATACGCGGCCGCAACTTTGCCGGGACTATTCAAATGATTATTGTGAATTTGACGAGTCGGCGGAAAAAGGTTTTCAGTTTTATTTTAAAACCTATCAGGAGCTGGATAAGTATTGCCGTAAGCGATTTAAAAAATGGGATGATCGGTTTTTGGGGTAATATTTTAGTACGTCATTCCCGCATATTGGTATGTCATTGTAGTGTTCAAAAATCTGCGTCATTCCCGCGAAGGCGGGAATCCAGAGAAATTAAATATAAGCAGTTTCTATTAGCAAGGTCTAGATTCCCGTCCCAGTCTTTGCTGGGGGCATGCTCTTCGCTGAGATTAAATAATTCTAGGCATAATCTCTTTAAAACTATGAATCGCTTCAAACTCATCAACGTCTTTAATATCTTGCTGTGTATCCGGTTTGTAAATTGAAAGTAAATACTGAATGCCATATTTTTTTGCCGAACGCAGTACCGACAAGCTGTCGTCAATAAAGAGCGTTGACTCATTTTCATAAGGAATTTGCTGCTTTAGTTTATCCCAGAATACCTGTTGTTCTTTTGGCATACCGAAGTCATGCGCACAAACAATGTGGTCGAAATAATGATGCAGTTGTGTTTTTTCGAGTTTAAGTGCCAGACTTTTCTGGTGTGCATTGGTGACCAGCGCGGTTTCAATATTGTTTTGCTTTAAAGCCGTTAAAAATTCACGTACAAAGGGGTGCACTGCAATTAAATGAGCTACTTCTGCTTTAAGTTGTGCAATATCCAGTTCCAGCCGTTCAGTCCAGTAATCAACACAATACCAGTCAATTGTACCTTCAACTTCTTTGTAAATAGGCATTAAGGTATCGTAGGCTTTATCAAAGCTCAGATTATTCTTTTCGCCATAACGAACGGGAACATGGTGTTGCCAGAAGTGATTGTCAAAATTTAGATCGAGCAAGGTGCCATCCATATCCAACAGCACTGTTTTAATGTTTTTCCAGTTAATCATAATGTTATTTCAACGTGCGTTTTGCAGTAATTTCAGGTGCTGTCGGGAATTCTGGGTAGTTTAAGCTAGACTTGTTTTTAAAGCCTTTATTATGCAATGGAAACATTAACGATGCACTTATTAAAAATAATTTTATCAGCTTCTACTCTCTTGTTGACACTCGTTTTCAGCCCCTTTATTTTAGCCAACAGTTTAACAGAAGAAGAAATGGAACGCTGGCTCAACAGCGATGATCTTGAGCCACCAAATTATCAGAAGGTTGAAGTTAATGATGGGGAGTTGTTTTTTCTGACAGAAAAACCCGTAAAATCTGTTCACCACCACCATAACGCCTTTACCCTCTATAAAACGAGCCTGGTCGATGGCTGGATTAAGCTGGAACAGTGCCATAGCAATATGGATCGGGTTCCACGAGTACAGGTGGTGTTTAATGAAGACCGTATTCGTGATATCAAGGTAGTAAAGTCAGATGCAATAGAAAAAGCCTGGGTAGAAAAGAACACCGTGCAACTGGAAAATGTGAAAGATAATGCACGGCTTTGTATTGAGGCCTGGTCCAGGGCGTTGTTTAAGAATAAGGATGGTAGTTATCGTTTAACGAATGGCCCGTTTATGCGTAAATTTCTGGATGGCTATTTTCCTATTCATGTCACCATAGATGTTGATTTTGCAGCAACAAGCCTGGCACTGGTGTCGGTTGAGCCTGTGGCACAGCGTGGCTTTAAAGTGACTCAAACGCCTAAAACAGTGAGCATCGATGCCTGGTTTGAGGGGCGCTTAAAAACAAAGCTGACTTTTGTGAATTAACTGCTTGTAGATTTATTTATGTAGCCTGGATGCAGCGCAGCGAAATCCGGGAGAATGACGCATATTTCTTATCCCAACTTAAGGTTATTTAGCCACATTCACAGGCCATGGTTCTTTTTTGCCCTAATAGCACTGGCGAAATACCCCTTAAACTGTCAAAATCGCGTTTCATATGGATATTTTGCAATCATATTTGGAAGCAGTACGAAACCTGGCCAGCATGGCGGGTGAGAAAATCCTCGAGGTGTATCAAACCGAATTTAGTGTCGAAAAGAAAGCCGACCAAACACCGGTTACGCAAGCAGATTTGGCTGCAAACGAAGTTATTCTTGCTGGCCTAAAGGCATTAACGCCTGATATCCCTGTGCTTTCAGAAGAAGATAATATCCCGGCTTTTTCCGAGCGCTCTAAATGGCAGCGTTACTGGTTGGTGGATCCTTTAGATGGTACCCGTGAGTTTATTCAAAAAAATGGTGAGTTTACGGTTAACATTGCGTTAATTGAAAACCAGCAACCGGTTTTGGGTGTTGTGTATGCGCCGGTTCTGCAGGTCATGTACTACGCACTGAAGGGTAAAGGGAGCTATAAAACATCGGCACATAATAGCGCAGAAAAAATTCATGTTGCCAAACATTGCGCAAAACCGGTGCGCGTTGCCGGTAGCCAGTCTTTTACTAATAACGAGTTTATTGCTTTTGTGCATAACCTTCCCGAATATACCGTTATCAATCTGGGCAGTGCTTTAAAGTCCTGTCTGGTTGCCGAAGGCGGGGCGGATGTTTACCCACGTTTTGGCCTGACCTCGGAATGGGATACGGCGGCAACACAATGCATTCTGGAAGAAGCCGGTGGTTACCTGGTGGACTTAAGTCTGCAACCGCTGCGTTATAACACCAAAGACAGTTTATTAAACCCGCACTTCGTCGCTTTCGGTGATAATCAGATGGAATGGGTTTCGTATTGTGAAACGGAACCTGTTGATAGTTAGCCTTAGTCTTCGCTGCAATCTTTATTATCGTAAACAGCCATAATGGCTTTTAACTCTTTTAATATCTCCTGTTGTTGTATTTTGTCAGTTTTTGCAAGCAATTCAGGAAGGTAGCCGGAAGTAGTGCATTCGAGTGACCCAATGTGTTGCCGTACAACGCTGCAGCCTTGCTGGCATATTTGCTCAACATAGTCCTGAGTTTTTTTTCGAGGCATAGGGATAATCTTGCACAGGGGGATATATTATAAAAATCAGATGCTTACAGGTCTGGTGTGAGTTGAAAAGTGCGCAAATACTAAATGTTTTTGTGTGGACAATCAACCCTGGTTTTTGTTGTTTAGCAGGATGAGGGTGTTTAAGTTAAGTTGCTATTTTTAGTCTGAAATCATGCAAGTATGTCGTTTACTGAAAATGGGTTAACCCACTGTGGTTTTTGTGCTGAAATATTAACCCATTTAGGTGACAGATGATTTGGTGCTTATCGTGTAAACTTTAATCAAATTATAACGAATTTCTTCAATTTAGGCGGACAAATGAAACTTTTACCAGCAGTTCTATTGATATTAGGGTTTGCTTCAGGCGCACAAGCAGCGGTTCTGGAAACGTATGGATCTGGCACCCCGACACCAACAACGGTGGGCGGGTATACGATGACCGATTTTGCCTTTACTGGCGGAAGCGGAACCACGACAAGCATATTATCACCTCTTGGCGGT
>VAPL010065413.1_pt1 | contig 23776 bp, 15 predicted proteins | sample 3395061 | NCBI WGS metagenome assembly VAPL01 (sample SAMN08290444, study PRJNA428436) | hydrothermal vent metagenome | isolation source: Deep-sea hydrothermal vent chimney 2 | place: Pacific Ocean: Juan De Fuca Ridge | depth 2182 m m | reverse complement strand
ACCATCCGGTGTCGACCACGCCATCGAATCCATCACAGCACGAATTGTTTTTAATTCTCGGTCTTTTATCGCAGCGCGAATAGAATCATGGTTATGTTCAGTACAAGGACAAATAGGTTTTAAGTGCGGAGCAACAGAAAAATCTCCACCGACAGTATTCGCTAATAAAGCTTCAACTAAACCAGTACAGGAACCACACGAACTCGATGCTTTGGTATGTGTTCGCACTTCTTCGATTGTTAATAATTGATGCTCATTAATGGCTTGTATAATGTCGCCTTTACAAACACCATTACAACCACAAATCTCGGCGCTATCAGATAATGCAGCAATACGATTTTCTTCACCATGACCAGAATCACCAAGATGCGCTTGGCCAAATAATAACGTTTCGCGATATTCTGAAATATCAGTGTTATCACGCATTAAATCAAAATACCATGAACCATCAATGGTATCACCATACATCACGGCACCTTTAATACGGTTATCTTGCACAATTAATTTTCGATAAACACCACGAGCGGCATCGTGAAAAACCAATTCTTCGGTATTTTCATTTCCAGTAAAATCACCAACTGAAAATAAATCAATGCCCGTTACTTTTAATTTTGTAGAAGTCACCGTGCCTTCGTAGCGACCTATTCCTAATTTAGCAAGATGATTAGCACACACTTTTGCCATTTCAAATAATGGTGCAACTAAACCATAAGCAACACCACGATGTTGTACACATTCACCAACAGAATAAATTCGAGGATCAAACGTTTGCAGTGTATCGTTAACAACAATACCGCGCTCGCAATGGATACCGGCTTTTTCAGCTAAAGCATAATTAGGTTTAATACCAACGGCCATCACCACTAAATCGGCATAAATTTCAGTGCCATCTTTAAAACGAACCCGCTCAACACGGTCTTTGCCAATAATTGCTTCAGTATTGGCTTCCATTAAAAAATTTAAACCGCGCTCTTCTAAAGATTTTTTCAATAAACCAGCAGCAGCTGAATCTAGCTGACGTTCCATCAACGTGTCCATCAGATGAACCACCGTAACACTCATACCTTGTTCTTTTAAACCATTAGCAGCTTCTAAACCTAATAAACCACCACCAATCACAACAGCATGTTTATGCTTATTCGCGGCTTCAAGCATTAAATCAACATCGTGGATATCTCTAAAACTAATAACACCATCCAAATCATGTCCTGGAACAGGAATGATAAATGGGTTGGAACCGGTCGCTATTAATAAGCGATCATATTCTTCAACCAAACCATCGGCGGTAACAATTTTACGATTAACGCGATCAATTTCAGTCACTTCTTTGCCTTTGTGCAAAGTGACATTATTATCGGTATACCATTGATCATCATTCAACATGATTTCATTAATGGTTTTTTCGCCAGCTAAAACGGGAGAAAGCATAATACGGTTATAATTTCCATAGGGTTCTGCACCAAATACAGTGATGTCGTAGGCATCCTTTGTTAGCTTTAATAATTCTTCAAGGGTACGGATACCCGCCATTCCGTTACCAATTACCACGAGTTTTTCTTTCATTACTTGCTCCACAAATGAAAATTCTTAATTCCTAATGCCATAGAGCAACTACCGTGCCAGAACATTAGAATTTGCTTAAATAACAACTAAGTCATTGTTATTATTAATTTAATTGGGTTAGTGATTAGCCTAATGAATAACACAACAAATCGGCATCGCACTTAAATAGTGCATTTTTACCTTGGATGCATCAAGCAAAGGCATTCAACGCCCCATTATATAGTATAAAAGCGAGCATGGCTTGCTACCTACCCATGATAGACATGGATTTTAACTGTCGACTAAAGTCCGTTTATTAATTTCATCGTTACTCCGTAAACACCTGAAATTAATAGATGACATAGTCTCACGTAGCATAAAAGTATCGTTACACAATTTAATTTACTATTTTTGACTGCTCGACAACGACATTCAATCTAGCTATATCATAATGCACTAATATAGTGCGTCACAAGTATTAATTCAGCAATTTTTTTAATCTTATCAATAACTTAAAATATGGCACAAACATTGCTTTAAATTGTTTAAACCCAAAATAACAACTCAGAGAATTATCAATGCCAGAACAACATCAGCAATTAAAAATTTTTTCCTTTAGTGGAAACACCAAAATTCTACACATGTCATGGATCGCTTTTTTCCTGACTTTTTTTGTATGGTTCAATCATGCGCCATTACAAATCCCCATTATGGCCAGCGTAAATATGTCGCTGTCTGACTGGAAAACCTTATTGTTGTTAAATGTGGCACTGACGATTCCCGCCCGAATAATCGTCGGTATGTTAGTTGATAAATACGGACCAAAACGCATTTTTACCGGTTTGCTGGTATTCGGCAGTATCCCCTGTTTTATGTTTGCACTAGCCGACCAATTTGAACAAATGGCCTTGTCACGGTTTTTATTGGGCGGTGTAGGTGCAGGTTTTGTTATTGGTATACGGCTTATCAGTGAATGGTTCCCTGCCAAACAAACCGGAGTGGCATCTGGAATCTATGCTGGTTGGGGAAATTTTGGCTCATCAGCGGCTGCCATGACGATTCCGATGATTGCATTATTTTTTGGTGGCGAAAATGGCTGGCGCTATGCCATCGGCTCCACCGGACTATTGGCATTAGCCTTTGCATTTGTATTTTACAAAAACATCCATGATACCCCTAAAGGCTCAACCTATTTCATACCCAAAAAATCGGGCGCAATGGAAGTCACCAGTAAAAAAGATTTGTGGTTTTATATACTATTTAATATACCAATGTACCTTGCACTTGCCGTTATTGCTTTACGATTAGCACCCATAGGAACTGAAATTTTTCCAAAATCAGTATTAGGCACACCATTGTTATCCAATACTGCTGTTTATATCATTTGTATTAGCCTAGTTGCATTATATTGGTTTAATATCCGCAAAATATTTCATGTTAATAACGAACACCTAAAGGAACTGATTCCTGACATCCATCAGTATAAATTTAAACAAGTGGCATTATTATCATTAACCTACATGGTCACATTTGGTTCTGAACTTGCCATCATATCGATGTTGCCAAGTTTTTTTATTGACAGCTTTAACCTGTCTATCGCTATCGGAGCAGCCATTGCCGGTGCTGTATTTGCATCATTTAATTTATTCGCCCGCCCGCTAGGTGGTTTATTAAGTGACAAAATCGGACGCAAAAAAGCCCTGTCAATTCTGCTCGCCGGTGCTGCCATCGGTTATTTTCTAATGGCGCAAATAACATCCGAATGGCACATCGCATTAGCAATTTTAGCAACAATGAGCGCATCATTATTTGTTCACGCAGGTAATGGCGCGGTTTATGCTGTTGTACCATTAATTCGCCGAAGCATAACAGGACAAATAGCAGGAATGGTGGGTGCCTATGGTAATGTTGGTGCAGTAATATTTCTCATTATTTTTTCAGTCTCAACAACACCTGTATTTTTTATGAGTCTTGCAGGATTTGCAGGCGTAATGTTATTACTCATTCAATTTTTAGACGAACCAAAAGGTGCTATTGCAGAAGTACTACCAGACGGTACCGTACAAATGATCGAAGTCGAATAACTAATCTTCCGAAGGAAGATTAGACGCCTTATGGAAGTATAATTTCCGAAGGAAAATTAGACTCGTCATCGGCATAAAGTGGTAGTGATAAGTTTTCACTACCACTTTGTATAAAATCAATTTATTTATCCGACACTACAATTAACACTTCAAGACTAAAGTATTTAACAATATTAATACAATCAAAAATAGTATGTTTAACTTTAATTAAACATACTTATTTTTTTCAATATTTCATTTACATCACACCATGTTTCACTTGAATATTTTTATATTTGATCTAGCATCTATTTATAGAATAATAATTTTTGTAAATACCGCACATTAATAAATACAATAGTTTCCAAGGAATGAACTGTCCATACAGTACTGCTGCATTCCTAATCATTAATCTATCTTTAATAAAGCTTACTAAAACTTTAAAATAGAGGATCTCTGTATGAAAAAGGTAATTCGAGATGTCGTTGATTTTTTAACGGCAAACAACTCCAACCATACACACGTTTCTGAAGCTACTAGTCATGAACTTGGTTTGATAACATTTAACAGCGAAATTGGCACTACCTGTGATTTAGGTATCCAAAATATTTCAATTACTCCAGGAGCCAGTTCAACATGTGGCGGCGGAAACTGTAGCTGTTCCTCTTGTTGTAGTTGGTAGAAAACAAAATTAAAACCATAATAAATGCGGTTAATTAAGACACCAAAACCGAATTTGCCATACCATTAAGGAGGCAGCGAAGTGAAAAAAATTATACTTTTATCGATGTCGGTATTGCTGCTATTTACAGCAACGAATAGCATCGCACAAACACAAATAACACTAAACCGTGCACAGCTTAAATCGCTTACTGTGGCTGTTGATCAAGCAAAACGAACTTCTGATTGGGTTGTTAGCCAAAGATTCAAAGGCAACTTAAATCAAATGAAGCAATTCATTCAAAAAGTAGAAAGTGAAATTAAACGTCAAGGTTTGAGTGAATCCATCATTGCGGGTTTTAAAACAGGAGCATATGTAACCATATATGAAGACCCTGATTCTAAACCCATTATAAAGTTTGATGTAGGTTTGCGTGTTGACGGTCCAATCAAAGTTAAGAAACCATTAAAAATTAAAAATATCGTTCACCAAAAAGCAGCTAAGGTGAATTATCGAGGACCGTATTCAGGTTTGGCTAAAATGCATTCGCAATTAAAAATTGTAGCTAATGAAGGCATTACTAAATACAAAACGAAATGGCCTGTCAATTTGATATTTATAACGGATCCAAACACGACTAAATCATCAGCAAACTATGTCACTGAATTGATAGTCCCCCTTAAACCAATAAAAACTCAACCATTAACCCGGTTTCAAATCAATGATATTGAAGAGGCATCTCGGAATAAGAAAAAAGTTAAATACAATTTGGTTGTGCAAAAGTTTTCTGGGTCAATGGATCAAATAGAGTTATACCTAAAGCAATTTATGTCACAACTCAGCAAACAAGGAGTAGACAAACAAATTAGTATCACCTCGAGACCAATCGTGATACTTGAGGGTAATCCAGACAAAGAAAAGAAACTTAAAATGCAAATTGGATTTCCAATAAAAAAAGACGTTGCAGTAAAAAAACCACTAAAAATAAAAAAAATAAAATATAAAAAAGCTATCCAATATACTCATAGTGGTGAATACAGTGATTTGTCCAAAATTTATAAGCGAGTAATAAAAGGATTAAAACATGACATGAAATCAAAGCCGGTAATGTTACGTTTACTAACCAATCCCCGCTGGGCTAAGACATCAAAAGATATAAAAGTAGAAATTATAGTTCCACTCGGTTAAGTACTCGAAATCTATAATATATAAAACACCTAAGCAAATAATGCTTAGGTGTAGTTCTTAAAAGTAAAATAAAAATACTAGAATATAATAATTTTCATACACATTTTGTGTAACTCAAAATAACAACAATAGAAAAGACTCATTAAAATTCTACTGAATTCTATAATTGAGTCGAGGTGTGAAGTATCTGTATGGCCTTGGATGTCTATTTGACAAATGCGTGTAATCTCCATTGTAAATATTGTTTTAATATGGAACGTGAAGATGCACCAAGAATTCCTCTCAAAGATGTATGTGATATTTTAGAAGCCGCATACCAAAATGGACATCGATATATTTCAATAACTGGCGGTGAACCCTTTCTTTATAAAAAAATATTTGAAGTCATTGAATTTGCTCATAATTTGGGATTTTGGATTAACATACTAACTCATGGTGGATTATTTAACCAAGAAAAAGTAGACAAGCTAAAAAAATATTGGCGATTACGAGTACGAATTAGTCTTGATGGTCCTAATAATAAAACTCACGATTTATTACGTGGTGAAGGCACATTCAACAATACCATCAATAAAATCAAGTTACTGGTATCCAATGGCATCAATGTCGGAATTGGCGTTACGGTTTCTGAAAACAATTTATCATCAATGGATCAGATGTTTACCTTGTGTTTAGAAAACAAAGTCAATTTTGTACGTTTCACACCAGTTGCCCGAGTTAAAAAAGGTAAATCGGCAAATATCACAGAATCCTTGCACGTCACACTATTACAAAAAATTATTGAATTGACATTAGCAAATAAAGATAGAGTTGAGTTATCAACCAGCCCGACCAAAGACATTCCTATTTCGATAAATGCGTTAACAACAAGACGCTGCATGGCAGGAAAACTTTTTTTTGGCGTAACACCGGATAAAAAAATACTACCTTGTCCATTGTTAATTGAAAGCCAAAATATAAAAACAACTATTTTTAAAGACCAAAGCAGTTTTGATACGGTAACACAACAAATGGATACTCTGTTTTCAGAAATAAAACCTCAACTAGAAGGTATTTGTCAAAACTGTGAATTTAACACCGTGTGTTATGGCGGATGTTTAGCAGAAAAGCTTTCTTTTGATCGTAATCTACATTCAGAGCAACCCATTTGCACAAAGAAAATTCTTGAAAGTTTAACAGATAAATATAGTAAAACGGATATTGAACAACTTGTTGCAAGCTGGCTCACCCAAATGCGAAGCTCACTTGAAGACGATTCTGTTCATGCTTGTATGCGCCATTCACCATTCTGGAGTGTCAATTTCAAAATGACAAATGAATGGAAAAAAAAATACCAATAAAGGAGATAATATTTTGGAAAAGACTATCGATTTAAAACAATCGAAAGCAGATCAACACAAAGCTCAAAAAAAACAAATGACATCAGAGCAGTTTTACGAACAGGAATTACCAACAGTCGCAAAAATTGTGATGTTCAATAATAATCTTCCGATGTCACTTTATTCTGATTCCACAGGCGTAAAATCACCTGAAGTGGTCTTTCGCGGACTTAACTTGTCAAAAAATAGACTTATCAGTGAGCAATACCTACTTAATTTTAAACGTAGCCAAGCTGATCTTGGCGTTGTTATTGGTGTTAATAATTATAAGTTACCTGAAGTTGTATCAACCTTGGTTAATCGAGATAAAGAAGAAGAAATTGAAGATCGAATTACGCTACCGCCTTATCAAAAAGTTCGCGCTCCAATAGGCTCCGTGATTCGTAGCCGTCGAAGTATTCGACATTATTCCGGCCAAGTTTTAAAATTAACAGAACTGTCTACCCTGCTTTATTATGCCAATGGTATTTCAGGATCCTTACCTGTTGAAGGCATACCGGAAACCGCAAGTTTAGGGAAATCAGATAAAATTGAATTACGTAATTCAGTGTCAGGTGGTGGCCTATACCCATTACGGCTTTATGTATTTGCCTTAAATGTTGAAAACTTAGCCCCTGCTATTTACCGTTATATGCCAAAACATCATGCCTTAAAAAAAGAAGGAGCAATTAATGATGTTTCAAAAATTGCGGATTTAGCACAATTTGGTGATATTGAAATTGATAAAGCCAATTTTATGTTGGTCTATGTTTATCGTCTATTTGAAAACTCCAGAAAATACGGTGAAGCCGGTATGGCTTTTGCTTTTATTGAAGCCGGATCAATATCAAGCAATGTGCATTTAATCAGCACTGCACTCAATATTGGTAGCTGTGATGTTGGCGGTTTTTCAAAAAATAAATTCGAAAAAATGTTACATGCAGATGGTATTACCAGCCACATGATTCATTTAACCGTATTAGGAAAATAACCAAACAAAAAATAATAACATGAGGACAAACGCATGACAGAGAAGCCTATACCCTGCGCTTACATACTTAAAGAAGGGGTGCGAGTATTTTTAACCAGCCAGGAAATTCGTTTTCGCAAAGGTATTTGGAATTTTAATGAAGCGGTTATTAGTCTTGTCGACCAAGAAAAACCATTAATCGCATTTTTTAATGCCGTTGCAACACAACTAATTAATAACCAAGAGGTGAATATCGACATTATTGCTGAATCACAAGCCATTCAGCAGACAACGTTAAATCAATATATGGAAGTATTAGAAGGACTAAAACAACAGCAGTTTCTTTATTCCGCTAATAAAAATGAAGCAACACGTATCGTCAGCGCATTATTAGGTGGCAACCTTTCCGGTTTTGAAGAATTTGTTAGTGGCGCACGCCCAGTCGTTTTTATCAGCGACAATGATTACGCCAAAAATGCTGCTTTGCTGATGGCAAAGGAAATCAACCTGCCATTAGATGTTCTTGATGAGCAATTTGTTCGTGAGTTATCCAAAGTGGATCTCACCACTCGAACCGAAGCTATCGAATACCGCGAATCTCTCGCAAAGTTTGAAAAGGTTTTATCAAGCTACTGTTGTGTTGTTGCATGTATTTCTGAACCTAATTTAACCATGTTACGTAATTTAAATCGAGTTTTAGTAAAAGCAGAAAAGCCATTAATACTTGGCATGCTCGATGGCCCCTTCTCTACTGTTTTATCAACGCTGGCAACACAAAGTGGTTGTTTTGAATGTTATGAACAACGAATGTTGGCTCGATTGGAAGATACCATGGTATACCATAAATACATACGTGACAGAAACCAAGCTGGAATGACAAGTAGCTTTGGTGGACTTAACGGCCCGTGGTTCTCACCACCATTACATATCTTAACGGGTTCCGTCATTTCAGAAGCATTTTTATATTCAACCTTAAATATGTTGCGCTTGGCTGGACGTGTCATCAGTACCTATTTACCATTATTAGAAATTCAGGCACAAGATATTTTACGAGTACCCTATTGCCCGGCATGTGGTTCGATCTCTACCGCAGAAATGGATGAAATGTATACTAGTTCAAAGCAAATTATTAGTGATATGTTAGCCAGTGTTGAACTGCAAGAAGGCGACTCATGAATTTAACTCGGCGTTACCCTTATAGCACCCACCTCGTTGATGATGTCTTGAAATCAATTTGTGGTGAACACGGTGGAATTGCAAAAAGTTTATTGGCCAGCCCATTGAAATACGCCGAAGGTTTAAAAATTAAATCAATTGTTGCCAATATGCCAAACTATCATAAGGTCTTACTCAACCCAGAGCTAGACATGCAGTATCATTTAAGTGGTTATGGTATTTATTATGAAGAAGCATTAATTCGACTGGCCGGTGAAGCAATAGAGCGATATTCATTGATGGTTGCTCAATATACACTTGGAGAAAGATTACAATACGCAAGTTACCGGGAAATAAGTAAACGCGGCACGGTTATACCATTTGAATATTTAAATTTATTTAGTGACAGTGATTATAAGAAATTAAATAAATCAGATTATAAAGGAATAAAAAAACTCGAATTGGATGATGTTGTTGGTTGGGTTAAATGTCCTTCACTCATCGATCCCGAACATGAAATTTGGGTGCCGGCACAAATGCTTTTTGTTGGTTATAGAATGAATCGAGATAAAGGTGAAGTTGCATTTAGCCCCGGGTTTTCAACAGGCACAGCGTCTCATTCATCCGTAACCAAAGCGTTACAAAATTCCATTCTTGAATTCATCGAAATTGATGCGTTGATGGTCAACTGGTATACCAGTCGAAAAGCACCAGCGGTTATCATGGATAACTTAACAATCAGTGGTATGTTCCCCGAATTATTTTGCACTGATTCCCGTTATGACGTAATGGCTGTTGATTTACGGGTGCTTGATAGCGTTGATGCGGCTGTATTAGGTGCAATATTGATCAATAAAAAACACCAACGCCCGCTAATTGTGTTTGGAGCCCAAGCCAGCCTCGATCCAGTACACGCCTATTATCGTGGTTTGATGGAATCCATCGCGATCGCATTTCTTGGCATTTACGGTCCATTGTATTTACCGGAACAATATTTTAACAATTCAGCAAATGAAGCATTTACCGATCTTGATCGTAATGTATCCTTTTTTGCGTCCCCCGAATATGCCGAAATTAAATTAAAAATCATTCAAGATTTAATTGGCAAACCAACTGCCTTATCAGCTATGCCTAATTATCAAACTGGAGATGTTAAAAAAGAGACCGTCAAATTAATAAAACAAATATCAACTGTTTCTGAATTTGCCGTGTTTCTCGATATCACACCACCCGAAACATCAGCAAAAGGATGGCATGTCATGCGTACATTTATTCCAGAACTCGTCACAATGTGTGTTCCGGGCGTTCCGTATAGCAATCATCCCAGAATTAAGGAATTCGGAGGTATCACAAATGAGTACCCTCATCCTCTACCTTAATTCAATCATATTAGCGTCGGCAATTTTCCCTTCAGGGTTTAGTGCTGCGCTTGCCTCGGTGTTTCGCATTGATGTCCAAGAAGTAACACCTCGATTCATGCTAATGTTATTGCTTCCAATAATAGTAATTTGTCTTGTTGTCTGGATTCTGATACCAGAATTACTGTATTTTAACATTCCTTCGCCTGGACTAATCACGCTTGCGCTATTAGTCGTACCATTAGCATTAATGATTGAAATCGCAGTTCCAACAGTAACACGTTACCTGCAAACAGGGAATTTTCCAAAACAACTAAAATTACAACAATTTTGGCAAAAAAAATTTAATCCTGGTTATTATTTTTTATTATTTGCTATCGCTGTAGCAGAAGAATTTCTTTATCGTCAAATTTGCTTTGGCATTTTTGAACATTATTTTAATTTTCCACTATGGTCAGTCTTGGTTATCACCTCGTTGATGTATGGCCTAAACCACTTATTCTTCGGGTTAAGCGCTGTTTTCACTAAGACTTTAATGGGCTTGATATATGGATCACTTTATATATTCGGCGATCATAGTATTTTATTACCCATTATCGCACACACATTACAAAATTATATAATGATACGAATGTTGAAGGCATAACATGATAAATACCATTGGCGTTATTTTTTATTTAGTGCTTGCAACCAGTTTTATCTTAATCTGGGGCAAGATGTTATGGTATTTAGATGAACGTTCAAATGCTTTACGCAGTTGGGTATTGTTGATCATGTCTTTTGTTGCTAGTGATATGCAGGCAGTAAAAACAGTTTTACTGAGTGTCTTATATTACATTTGTGGCTTAATTGGATGTGTTATTTTTGCATTATTTTTCACTATCGATTTCTCGGTTTTTTTTAGCTTTTCATGGCAAAGTTTGGCATTAACAAGCATTGGAATTATCGCTGAGGTTTCACTCGCGAATTTACTCATCAGCCTTTATTTGGCTTTTGCGCGTAATAAAAGTCCTGAACGGTTTAAAGAATTAAGCAGCATTCCTTGGATCGCAGGTTTAAAAAATGTTCCCAGTTCGATCACCGTTATACTAGCAGCATCAGCAGGTGCCATAGAGGAATTATTCTTTCGCGGTATATTATTATATATCATGTTGTATCACTTTTTGCTCACACCAATGTTAGCGGTAGCAATAGTCACGGTGCTATTTTTAATCCAGCAACTAATACAACTTAAAACCGTATTTCAATGTGTCGTCATTGCTGCCGGCTGCATAGCAATTTCTGTGGTTGGAGGACTATTGGTTATTTATACCCAAAGTATTATTCCGGCGATACTGTGCCACGTATTTTTTGTGGTGTTTTTTATGCGTAGCAATACAACACAATAACTTTGGAATGTCTAAATAGGGAAAATAATGATGACAATTAGTATTAAGGGTCTTTCAAAGAATTATGGCGATGTTCAGGCGCTTAGTAATATTAATTTAGAAATTACCGGTGGTGGCATAATTGGTTTATTAGGCCCAAACGGCGCAGGTAAAACAACCTTGGTCGAAACATTGGAAGGACTTCGAAAACCCAGCAGCGGTCAGATTACTGTATTGGGTTTAGAACCCACTAGTGATGCGCACGAGTTACGCGAAAAAATTGGCGTACAATTACAATCAACGGCTGTACCACTTGAATTAACACCGTTAGAAACGCTCAAATTAATCGCCTCTTTTTTTCAACATTCACTCGACCCTCAGCAAATATTACAACAGGTTTCTTTAACAAATAAAGCCAAGGTTCGCAATCAAACACTCTCGGGAGGTGAAAAACTTCGGCTTGCTATCGGAATGGCACTAATCAACGATCCCAAATTGATCATTCTTGATGAGCCCAGCAGCGGACTTGATCCTGTATCACGTCGAGAGCTGCATGCTTTACTCAGTAAATTATCCGCATCGGAGCGTTGCATTATATTTACAACTCATTATATCGAAGAAGCAGAACAGCTATGTGATCGAATTATTATTCTAAATTCAGGAAAAATAGTGGCCGATGGTAGCCCGTTGCAATTAATCGAAAATGCAGGAGCAAACTCCACTATTTTAATAAGAACACAAGGCACTGTTGATACTTCCGGATTACAAAAATTGCAACTCAAGGAAGAAATACACGATGATCGTTACCAACGATTTACCACCACCGATCCTTCAGCAGCAATTTTAACGTTAGCAAAAAACCTTAAATCCGGGAACGGACAAATTACCGAGCTGCATATTAAACCACCCAGTTTGGAAGATATCTATTTTGATTTCATCGGCGCCAATCGCAATGACGTTACCGATGAAATAGCCAAGGAGAATAAACAATGAACCTGTTCCGTGGCGTGACAGCCTTTACAGCAGCGCAGCTAACGGAATCATGGCGAGCAAAACCTGCCATTTTTTGGAACTTGGTTTTTCCAATTTTACTGCTAATTGGTTTGTCGTATATTTTTGGTGCCGGAGAAGCCGTTGGTGTGCAGCGCGTATTACCCGGCATTATGACCATGAATCTTATTGCTGCTTGTTTTTTTGGCACTTCATTTTATATGGTTAGCTTACGTGAAAGTGGTTTATACCGTCGTTATCATGTCACCCCGGTTAAATCCATCGCAATAGTGACTGCACATGCAATTACCTCAATGTTAAATATTGTAATGGCAATGATATTACAAGTCATTGTTGCCAAACTGATGTTTGATGTTCATATCCAAGGGTCACTGCTATTATTACTACTACTCATATTTATTAGTGCATTCGCATTTATACCGCTTGGTTTGATTATTGGAAGTGTCGCTCGTGACATGAGGATTGCACCAGCAATAAGCAATATTTTATTTTTTCCATTGGCTTTTTTATCTGGCGCAGCCATGCCATTGTTTTTGATGCCAGCAACACTACAACGGGTAGCCGAGTTTCTACCGGCAACCTATGTGGTAGAAATATTACAAGATGTCATTATTAGAGGAGTCGAACTGACTGATTATTTATTGCCCTCGGTAATTTTACTACTGACCGGCATCATTGGATTTATTTGCAGTGCGTTATTATTCCGTTGGGAAAGTTCTCAAAAAATAAATCGAAATGCACTATTTGCGGTTTTAGTTTCATTGCTAACACTTTATTTATTCGTTTTTTTAATTTCCCCTAAACTCGATTCGGCAAAAATCCCACCGGGAATGAACAGTGAAACACCTAAAAAGGGTTCAATCATATTAAAAGGCATGACCGTGATCGATGGCCTCGGTAAAAAAATAAACAATGCACGTATTGTTGTTTTAGGCGATCAAATAGTCGAAGTCGGTGAAGACTTTGCTGAAACAGCACAAAAAGAGGTACAAATGATTGACCTCACCGGAAAATATATCATTCCAGGTCTAATCGATTCACACATTCACATTGGCGGTTCAGGTGGTGGTTCAAGTGTCTTAGCCGAATTTTTAGCTCCCAGAATCGTTCGAGATTTACAAATTTATCTGGCACTGGGAATAACAACGATTGTCTCGATGACTGACGATGTCGATGATTTATTAACCTTACGTCAAGCAGTTACAAACAATGAGATGCGTTCACCCAGAGTTTTTTTATCGGGTCCATCAATTACCTCGGTCGGCGGTCATCCGGCAAGTATTTTCAAAATTATGCCCGGTTTAGCAGATAGAATGACACGACAGATCAGTACGGTAAAACAAGCAACAGCAGCAGTTGATGAACTCAAATCGTTGCAGGTTGATTTCGTTAAACTGTTTTTAGAAGCAGGACGCTTAAATAAACCCTACCCATTATTAAGCGAAAACCTATTAGGCGCAGCAATTGCACGCGCACGAGAAATTGGTATGTTAACAACGGTTCATGTTGATAGTGATAAAAATGCGCAACTTGCAATTCAACAAGGGACTCATGGAATAGAACATTTACCAACGGATGTTTCGACTAAAACACTCACGATGATGAACAACAAAGGCATAACCTTAACACCAACCGTTGGTGCCTATTTAGGACTTGCCAAAAGCTTGAACGGCGACGATTTTACACAACAAGCAGCCGTTAAAAAATGGATTGACCCCGTCATTTTAGAAAGCCTAAATGCACCGGATTCATGGCTAGCCAACGTTCGACAATCTGAACACGATGTTCAATTTTATACGCAACGAGCCATTGACATTATTCAAGCTTGCCGTTTGGCAATATCCTCTGGCGTTAAAATTATAGCCGGTAGCGACGCTGGTAACCCGGGTAGTTTTCATGGCATCGGTTTAATTAACGAACTTGAGTTATTAGTAACACAATGTGGCATGACACCAATGGCTGCGATTACTTCAGCGACCAGCCAAGCTGCACAACGCTTAAAACAAACGAATATTGGCCAAATAGCAAAAGCAGCTAAAGCAGATTTCGTCATTCTCAATCGTGATCCTAGCCGTGATATTAATGCCTTGTGGGATATTCAAGAAGTTTATTTTAGAGGTGAAAAAATTAATTTGAAAACATTACTCAGCACCCATGCTGGTAATTGGTTGACCGGAATGACCGAGTAAGCTTATTTGAAATGGTATGAAAATAGTAACCCAATCATTATTCATTGTGTTAATATTTTCTGGCGCATTAAGCTATACCTTTCCAACACCAAGCTTAACAACCGTACTTGGAATTTTAATACATAGTGTCGCAGGTATTACATTTTTTATACTGCTACTTATCCTTTTTTGGTCTCATCCCCGTCCCGCTAAAACAGCCGTTAATTTTTTTATCTTACTCACGACATTGTCCGGTATTGTATTATTCATTACCGGTGCATCAGGTTCCTATAATATTGTATTGTTGACACACATTGCTATTTCTGTTTTCTGTTTACTGTTAATTTTTTTCAACGTAGTTTTAATCAAATCGAAAAAAAAAATTACTGCGTACAGCATTGTTTTAACAATAACCATTATAGCCATAAGCAGCATTTGGGTTTTACGCGAACAAAGGTGGCAACAAGAATTTAAAATTAGCAACCAGCCAATACTGCAAAAAATGCAAGACAATGAACAACATAATAACCAACGCTATTTTTCACCCAGCGCAAGCCAAACCCAGCATCGCGGTTTATTACCAGAGCAATTTTTTCTGGAATCCAAATTATGCGAACAGTGTCATCAGGCTATTTATCAGCAGTGGGCTAGTTCAGCACACCATTTCTCTTCGTTAAATAATCCTTGGTATCGAAAAACACTTGAATTGTTACAACAAAATGGCGACACCTCACGCTCACGATTTTGTGCTGGATGCCATGATCCGGCATTATTATTTACGGGTAATATGAATAAACCGATTAAAGAATTACAAAATTTGGCAATAGCACAGGTGGGCATCACTTGTGTCACGTGCCATGCAATTGTCTCGGTTGATGGCAGTATTGGGCAAGGTGCTTATACCTTGCAATACCCAGATTTACATAAACTCAGCACCAGTAAACAACCATTAATCAAAACCATTCGCGATTTTGTGATTAATCTTAATCCGGAGCCTCATCGTCGAGCCTTCTTAAAACCGTTTATGCGTAATCAAGCGGCGCAATTTTGTTCTAGCTGCCATAAAGTACATTTAGATAAGGCTATTAATGATTACCGTTGGTTACGGGGCTTTAACGAGTATGATAGCTGGCAAAGCAGTGGTATTTCCGGACAAGGTGCCGGTGCATTTTATTACCCGGTAAAAAGTAAAACCTGTGTCAATTGCCATATGCCACTGGTATCGGTTAAAAATAAAAATAATCGTAAGCCCCATGTTCAGTCACACCGTTTTGCGGCAGCCAACACTGCATTGGCATTTATTAATCAAAACAAAATACAGTTAGCCACGATTAAAAATTTTTTGCAAAACGAAGCCCTTACTATCGATATATTTGCATTATCTCAAGTCAACACGCATTCAGAAAATACCCTCATCGCACCGCTTGATGGTATTCCCGCTCAAGTCCATGCGGGTGACACCATCAATATCGATGTTGTGGTGCGCAACAAAAATATTGGTCACCGTTTTCCTGGAGGAACAGCCGATGCTTTTGATGTATGGCTTGAACTACTCGTACAGGATGACAATGGTGTCATCATTGCCGAAAGTGGAAAACTTAACAACAATTTACTCAATAAAGATGTCCATCAATTTCGCACCTTACTGGTTGATGGTAATGGTGAAACCATTAATAAACGTAATTCGTGGCAAGCAAGAGCATTGATTTATGATAGCCGCATTTCTCCGGGAACGGCCAATGTAATCCATTATCAATATAAAATCCCTCAAAAAAGATCAAATGAACTTATCGTGCAAGCACGCCTAAAATATCGAAAATTTTCACAACTTTATTCACATTATGTCTTTAACGACAATAATAACCATACTATGGACAAACAAAAAAAATTAGCCGTTGATATTTCCAAGCTCCCAATTATCACCTTAGCTAAAGACCAAATAAAATTACAAGTGTTATCACCGTCGACGAAACTCGCCACACCTAAAATAACATTACAATTATCAGACTGGGAACGTTGGACAGACTATGGAATAGGATTATTATTACAACAAAATCTAAAACTGGCAGAGCATGTTTTTAAATATGCAATTAAAATAAAACCAGACAGTGCGCTATCGCATGTCAACCTTGGGCGAGTTCACCTAAAAAAACGTGATGCCAATAATGCAGCCAAAAGCTTTGAACAAGCATTAAAACTTGATCAAAACAATTATCAGGCACATCTTTTTTATGCGGATATTTTACGCCTAACAGGAGAACTACAACGAGCATTAAAACACCTACAAAAAGTCTTAATAGCCTACCCTAACGATCGATCGGTCAGCTTTCGTATTGGTCGTATATATTATTTGCAGGACGATTATAGAAAAGCCATTAACTATTTTAAGCAAGTGTTACTAATTGATCCAGAGAACGTTAAAGCACATTATAATTTAATGCTTTGCTATCAATTATTACAACAAAAAAAATCAGCTAGCTTGCACCAACAACGCTACATTAAGTTTAAAAAGGATGATTCATCGCAAACAATCGCGGGTCGCTATCGAAAACATCATCCAGATGATAATCATGAAAGTCAATTAATCCATGTTCACGAGCTACATCGTTATTCTACCCCATTAAAATCAGGCAACATGAATGTAGCTAACCATAAATAGTACTTACAATATTGTTATTAAAATGAGTTCATTATGATTTCACATAAAATAATTAAAGCCATGAGTATGCTTCTTATCACAGGCACGCTTATTATCAACTCGGCTTGCAACGATAAGAAAAACACTCTTTCTCACTTAAAAACCAGTAAAACAGCGTTGCATTTCACCGATGTCACGTCACAATCTGGGCTTGGAGAATTTTATTATGAAAATGGTGCTCAGGGAAAAAAATGGCTACCGGAAACCATGGGAGCTGGTGTTGCTTTTTTAGATTACGATCAAGATGGTTGGCTTGATATATTAATCGTTGCTGGTGGCGTGTTAGACACAAAAAATGATAAAAATACCATTCCTGCGTTACAACTCTATCGTAATACACATGATGGTCATTTTGAAAATAAAACACAGCAAGCAGGTTTATCGACTATTCGGGCTTATGGTTTTGGAATTAGTGTCGCCGATTATGATAACGACGGTGATGCGGACTTTTACTTAACGGCGCTAAAGAAAAATTTATTGTTTAATAATAACAATGGCGTATTCAAACAGGTAGCAAATTTTTCCAAGGTTTCTGGCAATGAACAATGGAGTACGGCCGCCAGTTTTATTGATGCCAATAATGATAGCTGGCTGGATTTATTTGTGGGTAATTATATCCAGTGGTCAATAAAATCCGATTTGTGGTGTACCATCACCGGAAAAATTAAAGCTTATTGTACCCCCGAATCGTATCCAGGATTAACAGCAACATTTTATTTAAACCGGGGTGACGGTAAATTTGAGGACAAAAGCACGCAAATGAAATTAGACTCACTGCCAGGAAAAACGCTTGGCGTGATTGCATTGGATTATAATAATGATAACAGCATGGATTTACTTGTTGCCAATGATACCGAACGAAATTTGTTATTTAAAAATAACCGTTCAGGTGATTTTATCGAGATAGGACAAAGCAGTGGTATCGCGTTTGATGAAAATGGTAAATCCCGTGCAGGTATGGGAATCGATGCTGGGGTGGTTGATGATAGTGGCAAAGCCAGTGTCTTTATTGGAAATTTTAGTAAAGAAATGATCGGTGTTTACCGTTACCAAGATAACGACTTATTTATTGATCGCGCAATAAGTTCAAAAATTGGTATTGCAAGTTTATCAACATTAACATTCGGCGTAGTATTAGCAGATTTTGATCTCGATGGTGATTTGGATCTATTCACTGCTAATGGTCATGTGCAAACTGTCAATAACGATGGCACACGTTACCAACAAGCACCGCATTTATTTATCAATCAAGATAACAATCAGTTTATCGATATGACTCCGATAATCGGTGGCGATTTATCTGCAGCCATGGTCGCTCGCGGCATAGCTTATGGCGATTATGATCGAGATGGTGATGTGGATATAATCGTAACGGATAATAGCGGGCCAGTAAAACTATTGCGTAATGATTTACCAAAACAGTTTAATTATCTTCGAATTAGACTTCAGGGAAAACACAGTAATCGCGATGCACTCGGAGCAAAGGTGCGTATCAAATTAAATGGTAAAACATTATTTAGAGAGGTTAAAATCAATGCGGGTTATCTATCGAGTTCGGAAAAAACCTTAACGTTTGGTCTTAATCATGCAACACAAGTTGATGCTATTGAGGTTACATGGCCTACCGGTCAGATGTCTCACTTTAGCTCGGTTGTTAGCAATCAGGAAATAGTCATTATTGAAGGTGAAACAGGTTTTAAAATAATAAAATTGGATTAATAATATGAAATCAGTTTCAAAAAAATTACCAATTATAATACTGCTTCTGATTTTAGGGGGCAGTGGCATCATTATTGTAAGTTATTATTCATTATCTAGCCAACACTACCAATTACGTTCTAAAGCAATTTACAGGCTATCTGAAAAAAAGGTTTTTGACTTTATAAAAAGCTATAATTTTTTTGACTATTATAAAAATCCACAAGGCCAAGGTATTCAGCATCGCTACCAACAACAAAAACAAGATCGTGTCATATATGATGCAGCTACCAATCTATCCTGGCAACAAAGTGGCTCTAATGCACGATTAAAGTTTACTGACATAAAATCCTATATCCATAAATTAAATTCAGAAAAATTCGCCGGTTTTAATGACTGGCGTTTACCGAGCCTTGAAGAAGCAATGTCTTTACTCGAACCGACAAAAAATGATTCAAACTTACACATTAATTCCCGGTTTGATCCAAAACAATGGTGGATTTGGACCAGTGATCAAATCAATGCCGTTCAGGTCTGGGTCGTTTATTATTTTGATGGCAATTCTTTTAGCTATGTTAATCTTAACGGCAGTACATTTGTGCGCGCGGTGAGATCAAATAAAACACGCTAAAATCACCCCAGTCTGGCACAAAGTCTTGCTCTATTTGGGTTTTAATTTGTTATTACTATTTTAATAAAATCAACGTGTTAATTAATCCACCACATGATAATATTGGATTGTATCTTAATTACAGTAACTGATTATGCCATTAAAAATAGACTCCGCTTCGTACAGTATCGCCGGTATTAAACCACTAAATGAAGACGCTTGTGGTGTACGCTGTCCTGATGACAGCTTGATAGAAACTAAGGGGATTGCTGCTGTTATTGCCGATGGCATGAGTGGTAGCGATGCGGGAAAAGAAGCTAGCGAAGCTTGTGTCTCAGGATTTTTAAACGACTATTACAGCACCCCAGAAAGTTGGACCGTTAAAACCTCTGCGCAAAAAATTATTTCAGCACTAAATCATTGGCTGCATGGAACCGGTCAACGCGAATATGGCAGCCATAAAGGTATGGTTACCACCATCAGTACCTTGGTGTTCAAATCGAATACTGCTTATATGTTTCATGTGGGTGATAGTCGTATTTATCGCTTGCGTGGCGATGAGCTACAACAATTAACACAAGATCACCGAATCACAGTTGAAAAAGGTAAAACCTATCTCGCTAGAGCAATGGGCATACAATTGCATCTTGATATTGATTATCGAAAAATATCATTAGAAACCAATGATACTTTTATTATGTTAACTGATGGTGTCTTTGAGTTTATTAGCGATAAAGAAATAAAAAAAATAGTCAATAATACCTCTGATTTAAATAACGCGGTTGAAACCATCGTCAATATTGCAGTTGAAAACAATAGTGATGACAATTTAACGTGTCAAATAATTCGTATAATTGATTTGCCTGAAAAAAATGAAAGTGAATTTTTTAAAACGTTAACGAAACTACCGTTTCCACCCGCTCTCGAACCAGGCATGAAGCTCGATGGTTATAAAGTATTACGGCAATTATTTTCAACCAAACGTACTGAAGTCTATTTAGTACAAGACATCGAAAGCAACAGGAATTTAATTCTAAAAGCACCATCAATTAACTATGATGACGATGCTGAATACATTAACCAGTTTTTGCATGAAGAGTGGATTGGGCGACGCATTAACAACCCGCATGTAATGAAAGTATGTAATGTCGAAAGAAAACGCACGGCATTGTATTACACCGCAGAATTTATCGACGGAATGACGTTGCGACAATGGATGGACGACTTACCGCAATCAACCTTAACCCAAACACGCAACTTCATCATACAAATTTCACGTGGTTTGCGTTCATTTCATCGTCTTGAAATGATCCATCAGGATTTAAAACCGGAAAATATCATTATTGATGCCAATGGTTCTCTTAAAATTATTGATTTTGGTTCAACTAAAATAGCGGGAATCGAAGAAATTGCTAAACCCATCGAATCAAACAATATTCTTGGCACAATCAACTACACTGCACCGGAATACCACACAGGAGACGTAGGCAGTAATCGCTCGGATATATTTTCTTTGGGGGTTATTGCCTATGAATTATTAACCGGAAAATTACCTTACGGTAAAGATTTATCGGCTAAAAATTTAGGAAAAGTAAGTTATATCTCAGCACGTAACTACGCAAAAGAACTACCTGAATGGGTTGATAAGGCATTAGAAAAAGCCGTTAAGATTCAACCTCAATATCGTTATGAATTATTGTCTGAATTTACCTCTGCATTAACAAAGCCTGATCCTGAACTGGCTTCAAAACCAAATGCCCCATTACTTGAACGAAATCCTGTTCTTGTTTGGCAAATAACATCATTTGTATTATTTTTTAGTAATTTAATTTTTATTTATTTGTATGGCAAAAATTAAATGCCGTAATTATACCCAGATAATTTTAATTTACTTTAAACTCTGAAACCAAGTGCTGAAGCTCGGCAGCGACGCTGCGCAGAGAATCACTACTTTGAGTTGTCATCTCGGCATTATTAACCGTTTGCTCGGCAATATCTCTAACATTAACAATATTGCGATTAATTTCTTCTGCTACACTACTCTGCTCTTCTGCTGCACTGGCAATTTGTTCGTTCATCGAGGTAATATGTTCAACGGCATTGGTAATTGACTCTAATGCCGTGCCTGCCTCAGCAGCTTGTATTATCGTTTTTTCAGTTTGCTGGTTGCCATCGTCCATCACCGTAACAGCATTACCGGCACCCAATTGTAATTTTTCTATCATGACCTGAATTTCTTGAGTTGAATCTTGGGTACGGCTGGCCAAGGTTCTCACTTCATCAGCAACAACCGCAAAACCCCGACCTTGTTCACCTGCACGAGCCGCTTCAATGGCGGCATTAAGTGCTAATAAATTGGTTTGCTCTGCAATACCTCGAATGACATCCAATACGGTACCAATACTGTCACTATCTTGCTCCAACTGTTTTATAACCGTACTCGCTTGTTGCATGCCATTTGATAACTTATTAATCGATTCAATTGTTTGATGCACAACAGTACGTCCATTATTTGCTTCTTTATCGGCGCGACGAGTCGCTTCGGCAGTACTTGCGGCATTTTTAGCAACGTCATGAACGGTTGCTGACATTTCATTCATTGCAGTAGCAACCTGTTCAAGCTCCTGATTTTGTTCATTAACACCACTGCTGGTATCTTTTGAAGCGACTTCACTTTGTTCGGATGATACCACGACTTGATTAGTTGAGCTGATAACTTGAGAGACTAAAGCATTTATCTTTTCAATCATCATATTCATGTCTTTAGCTATAAATTGCATTTCATCCTGTGTATCCAATGTCACACGGGTTGTTAAATCGCCATTTGCTAAATTATGAACGGCTAGTTTTATACTATTAATAGAGTTCATAATGCTTAATTGAAACCCGCCAAAAATGTACAACGCCCCCACCAGTAACAACAGGCTGATGCTGATGCTAAGAATCATACTATTTTTCTTAGCGTTTATTCGTTGCTCCAGAATTTTATCTAAAGCGGGAAGAACCGCATCGTATAATTTTAGATTTGCGGTTATAGCAACTGTCCCTTGATTGAAATAACTCTCAGAGTTGAGTTTAATATTTTCTGATTGCAATAGATTTTTTTTCGTTAAATCAATAAATTGTGTATTTGCATCTGCGGCATTTTTTTGGAGTATTAAAAAATCATCTCGAATTGTTTTATTGTTTTCAAACACAACATCAAATCCATGCATCATCGCGGTGTTTGAATTTTCAATATTTTGTATAAAATTACTTAATTTTAAATAAGATATTGAGGAAAAACTACCTTTAGATATAATGCCAGCACCTAATCCGCGTGCTTTTCCGATATTTTCAGCTAATTCCGGAATCCGGATACTCAAGGCATTCGCCATGAAATTACTGTCCAATGATGGATCTAATAATAATCGTGAGCTTTCTAACACATATGCTTTTAGTGATAACAACTTTTCAATAACAAGAGTATGGCCATTAAACGCCTTCTCTGTTTGCATTGAATATGCACTTTTTGTGATGTTTTCCCAATCTTGTTGAATTATTTTAACTAGGGTTGATGTTTGAAGGGTTTCACCGAGCAAAGCATCAACTTCAATTAATTTGGCCAACTCTTTATCAACAGCAGAACGTATTGCGGTAATTTGCTGTTTTAATTCGCTCTTACCCTGCAGATAGGAATTTGTCATTCCTCGAGTTTGTGCCATATGTTCAACTACAGGCCGAATTTTGGCCATATATTGTAAACCGGTTCTCTCTAGTAGTGCGTGATCAACTGATTTTGTATGTTCCGTTATCGATATAAAAATGACATAACCAACCGGAATCATGTACAAAATAAAAATAACAGCAAATTTCCATGTAAAATTTAATCTATTTAAAATTGCAACAGAGGGAGAAAGAAAACTTGAAGTAAAAGTAGCCATAAATGT
>VAPL010133551.1_pt1 | contig 23777 bp, 7 predicted proteins | sample 3395061 | NCBI WGS metagenome assembly VAPL01 (sample SAMN08290444, study PRJNA428436) | hydrothermal vent metagenome | isolation source: Deep-sea hydrothermal vent chimney 2 | place: Pacific Ocean: Juan De Fuca Ridge | depth 2182 m m | reverse complement strand
TTCTTGGCGAAAGACATCAATGTTCATATCCGCGGGCGCGACGGGAACAGTATGACGGTGATGCGCCATGAAATAGGCGTCGTAGGTGATCTTTGAATAACGCCGCAACGCTGGCGCCGTTAGCATTTGTTCCTCGTTGGGCATTCCTGTGCCCCAAGGATGCGTCCCGGTTCTCAGCACAGCAATATCAGGGCTTTCAAACAATGTTAGATCGCGATTGTTCAACGGATTTTTTGGCGTCGCTGGTAGCTCGACACGCCCGGTATCATGGGGAACTGACCGAATATAGCTACGCCCAACGGATGCGGGGTTTGCGGAAATATCTCGCTCCCACACACCGCGCGACACAAGAGCTGCGCGTAAAAATGTGCCTGCATCGGTTTTACTGATGCTCAGATCTTGCACCAAAGTCTGCGGTAACCCTTCCATCGCGGGGCGCCACGTCCAGCCAGGATGGGTGCCGCTTTGATCAATCACACCGTGCCACACACCAATTCTGTTGCCTACATAGACATTGTCAGGCGCTTCGGGGTCAACGATGACCGCATGGGCTCCGGCGCTTGATCCGCCCGTACCGTTGCCGGTATTTAGCGGCGTACTGCGCAGGCCCGTCGGGTACCATTTTCCGTTGCCGTCATACCACCACAACGTATCAAGCGACGCGTCGCCAACAGGACCGTTGGGTATCTGACTGCCACGCCCTGTCGTTGAGACGTAAAATGTTTCTGCTCCCGGCGTATTTGTGTGGGCGGCTATGTCCGTCCAGATGCAACCGCCGCGCGTGGGCAAATAGGGCAGGAACGGATTTGGCACATGTTCATCGACAAACATGCTTTTCGGGCGAACCGCAGTAGAGGGATCGCTGACAACCGATTGGTTGATAGGGGTCCAAACGGGCGGGCTGGCGGGTGCAGGGCGGGCGAACCGGAACAGCCTGAGCGTTCTGGAACATAGCACCAACAATACCGTGCCTACAAAATTATCCGCGAAATCACCTTCGTGTAAAACTTCGATTGCACGAACCGAGTCAGGATTGCCACCCTCTTGCAACCTGTCCTGCGAACCGTAGTTCGCTGGCGGCGCACCTGCGCGCGGGTACGGGTCAGTCATCGAAGGGATTGTGACCCAATTCATTCGCCTACGTGGGCGGTTCCAGTTGCTTGAGAACCAAATGCGATCGGTACCTAAAAATATACGCGCGTCATTCAGATTTCCAGTTTTAGCCGTCGCACCCTGCGCGTAAAACGCCGAATTTCCACCTTCGGTCGTTATATCTGCGCTGTACCGCGCACGGCGTCGTTCTGCCGGACCTTTGGGTTTAAAACTGCTCGGTTCAAATTGCCAATCAGCCCGAACGTATTGCATCACTTTTTGGTGGGGTTTGGTGGGGTGAAACAGGCACCCGCCGCCGTCGCCCTTACGTTGCAATCGCCAGACCGTATCGCCAATTCTCTGGATAGCACCATTGTCCTGGGTCCCCGCAAGAACCACGCCATCAAGGGTCGGATGGGACGTCAAAAATCCCGGCTCGGACGCTGCCAGTCCTGCATTCAGCGAAACACCCGGCGCGCCATCGCGTCGAAAAACGCCACCGTCACAGCCAACCCATATGGCCGTTCCATTCGTGGTAATGGCATGCACATCAGGGTGAATTCTTGCACCGATATAGGTACTGTCACGGGTCGCGCGCCGTTGATTTCCACTGCTGAAATCTGTGACCAAATTTCCCACCAAAGTGGTGATGGTTAAATCAAACAATGACGCTTCCCAGGAGCCAGCGTCTTCCAGAGAACCACCAACTGTTACGACGTCGTTGCCACCAACTAAGCGTACACATATCGCCTGATCATAGGCGGATTGATCTTGCTCTTTGATAACAGTATTTCCGGCATCGCGCTCTACCTTGGAAACAAAAAGCCCAATCGGAAACCTGCCTACATCGCGCGCATTGCTCGCGTCTGCGCTAACGTCTATTTGCCACATATGAGCGTGACCCAGGTAGGTTGGAGCAACCACCGGGCTTGGAATTTTTCCCAATACATACATGCGATCCGTGGCATGTGCGGCTTGGCCCAAGCTCAATCGACTACCAGCAAGTAGGCCCGGTAAAGTTATCTTGGCGAAAGGCCCGCCGACACCGTTCGTAGAACGATAGACACCATCATTGTTTCCCGCACCAACAAGCGCTACCCAAATACCTTTGTCATTCCAGATAACATCGGTGCAAGAAGCGCCAGGATTGGCGGCCAGCACGGCAGGATCAAAATTTACGAAGTCCCAATCAGAATCCTCGTCAAAGTCACCTTCTCTTTTCCAAAGCCCCCAGATTGTCGCTGCCAAAAATGTTCCAGCCCCAGCTAGGGTGGGTTTGTTTGCCGCAGCGGGATCATAGGCAAGTCGAAAAATGCCAGCGTTTGCTAAATTTTTTCCTTCTCGTTTCCAAGGGTTAAGACGAGGGTTTGCTAACGCTTGCGGCAATGTGCCGTTCAAGCGCAAAATGCCCAGACCGCCCATTTGGCTGCCCGCACGGATATTGGCTGCGGCTGACGGCTCTCCTGTGCCGATATAGACGATGTCTTTTTCGGGGGCGTCCACACCTGCGGTATCCCCGAAAATAACAATCATTGCACCAATGGTGAGCGACAGATCAGAACGGTCCGCTGCAGGCGCAAGACTGGCACCCCCGATGGGCGTCCAACTGGCCCCCGTATCTGAAGAATACCACACCCCGCCATTGGCGGTTGCGACATAAACACGGGTACCGTCTGGGCTGACTTTGATGTCGCGCACACGGCCCGCAACGATCGGGTTTCTGCGCGCTTGGCCGTTGGTCAGAATTGACGGGCCCATCGGGATCCACGACCGCTCGTCCTCAAAATTAGCTGTGATAACATCGTCTAGGTCTTCAAGATCACCGCCACGGTTCGACATCAACGCCGACCCAATCTCACGCAAGGTGCGCTCTACCCGTTCTAGCAATCGGTCGGGTGACTTTCGAAATTCACGGGGCCACTCATAGCGTGCCATCAGAGGTTTCCTCCGTTGTTCGATCCGTCGTCAGAAATGTCGTCTGGCGTGATCCGAATATAGCCCTCTTCAACTGTGACCCGCCCTGCTGGCAGGATCGCGGCTTGGGTTGCCGCCAGTATCGGATCGTCGCGCCAGGTCAGTGGCGTGTTGCGACGCGTCCAGGTTTGATTAGCGCCAAAGGCGGCGATTTTGGGCAAGCGCACTTTGTCAGGGTCAATCAAAACCGGACCAATCCTTGCCGAAGGGGCGACCCGCCCTAGCCCGGCGGCGACCCAGTCACGCACAAGTTCCAGCGACTTGCGCGGCAGGAAGCCCGTCGTCGCGTGAATTCTGGCCGACGGGTGCATCAGTAAAGTCAGGTTTACGCGTTGGCCCGCATGCACCGAAAGAGCTTCGCCTGCCCCGATATAATCGATGTTTAACGGGCTTGGCGTTGGTAGAAAATTCGTGCCGACCTGCGCTGGAATTTCACCAAGAAGCGCGCGGTATCCTAAGCCAGCCTGACTGACCCGAGCGGCGCTACGGACCTCTTTTTCGATTAGATTGAAATGCTCGTAATCATCGCCAACAAAAAAGCCGTATAACCCGTCGTGACCTTTGGCCAATTCGCCAAGCCGTACCTTAAAGGCGCGCGATTTAACGGCATCGAACACCGCCTCACGGATCAGATGATCGCGAACATCGTTGGCTTCCTCACCAAATGCACCGGTGTTTGACAGCTCTTGTGGGATATCCAGCCAAAGCTGCGTGCGCACCACCGCAATGGGGCGCCCGACGAGCCCGGCAATTGTCGCACCCGCACTGGCCAGGCTGCTATCGATGCCCCACATTGTGGTGTCGACCGCGCGTAAAAATGCGCTTAGCGTGCTTTCGCTGCCCGTCGTTTCCGGGATGTTGCGCTGCAAAATATCTGCGCTGATCATGCCCTGCGCGACATTTCCACACAAACGGGCCGAGGCCGGTAAATCCGCTGTTGGCGATGATGACACTGGCCCCGCGCGTCCGACGCCGCCTTCCCACACGACACCGCCTGTCACGGGATCGTGCAAAACTTCGCCTAACGGCATACCGTCCTGATCAAAGAATTCGAGCGATTCATCGATGAAATCGGGTAAGATATATCCCGACACCGGATTGATCGTGTTTTCGGTTTGCGCCTGATCCAGATGGGCTTCGCGCGGGTTAGGTGCCGTATCCGCAGGGTCAACAAACCGCCACATAAGCCGCGACGGTATTGAAACACGCGGTGGCATAGCAAGCGCGCGGCTTCCGTCCAGAGACTTTGTTGCAAGGGCGACTGGCACGGTAACTCTTGACGTCGAAAGATCGCGGAAACGTCCAAATGAATCAACGATCCGAGCGCGCTTGATCCGCAGCGTTCCTGTCGCAATCAAGTTGGGTAAACCCGCATTTTTCAAAGCACCGGCCACCGTGTTCGGGGCTGGAATAACCTGTCCGTCGGGGCCGTTTTCCAGGCCAAGCCAAAGATCGCTGATCCGGTCCAAAGTTACCGAACCCAAATCGTGCTTTTCCAGGAATGTCGCCAGGTTTGTCAGAGCATTTTCGTGCGGCGTGCTGATCTCACCAGTGCCTTCGCGTTGTGTTTCGGCAGTCAGATAGGTTTTGATCACTTCCTTATAGGTGCGCGCCAAACCCGACGTGATCGCCGAGCGCCCTTGCAACGCAACTTTCTTGCCATTGGGGACCGCGTTGCCACCAAACTCAATCCGTTCAAGAACCCAACCCTCAAAATCGGTTCCGGGCTCTAATTCGATTTCCCATTCTAACCAAACCGGACACCAGGGCTGCGCCCAACTGCTCACGCCGACAGGACTGACATCGCGACCTTCCAGCAATGAAAAGCGGCCAAGTTCTTCGCTAATGGCGACCTGTGCGGAATACGAAGTATTGGTGTCGCCGCGCGCGATTGGTGTGATTCCGTTATAAATCCCATCCTGTGAAAACCGTAGAGCGACTTCGGCCCGTAGCCGGTTCTGGGTTGCCCCGACAATATCAGATGGCACCTGTTTTTGGATCGCAGATAACGTCCATGGCAGCAGGTACGGATCTGGTAGAAATGTGTTTCGCAAAATTTGGTTGGTTACATCCGGAAGCGCCGCATTGCTTAATTTGGGAACATAGTTGCCCGCGCGATAGGTTGAACCCAACTCAGTTCCAAGCTCATCGGTCCAGCGGCAAATTAGGTTGCGATCTTCATCAAATCGCCCGTCCCCCAAAAAGCGGTTGGATCTGCCGTAATCACGCAAACCGATTACGGGGGACGTCTGGCGATGATAGCGCGGACCGGGTCGCTGAACCCGCTTTGTGATCGGTGCATCCAGCCTGGAACTGCTGCCAGTGGTACCGACCTTACCGTATACAGCTTCTAACGCGGCACTGCGAACTTCATTGCGTGTGGCGGTATAATTGCCTCGGTTGCGACCATTCCAAATGACATCCGCACGCGGCGCTGGACCCGAGACGTCTTGGGCAGCCCGGGTACGCAACGGACGACCCGCTTTCAACGCGGACTGCTTGCGTTCTATGATAATATCTTCATAGGTTTCGGGGCCTTGAAAGGCTTCAAATCCATCGCCGTGTTCTGCCTCGTCAAGTGCTACAACGCCGTCGCGCGACCCGACATTCATCAACGATCCGTTTGCAACGGCGGTCATAAGGCTTTCGAGAAATTCTTTGCCGGCGGTTCCGGAGACACCCGACCCTTTGGCGACCTGTGCCGCCATAAGTCTTTCCAGTGTCGGCGCCATCGACAAACCAATACTGGATGCGCGCGGCGCTTCATCTTTTCGTACCCGCCCGACAAGCGGAACACCATACACCGTGCCATGCAGGGTCGTCTCATACCGATACAACAACATTGGCACCGTCACGGTATCAAAATTGTAGCCTTTGAAACCCGACTCTAATCCGGCGTGTGATGTACTAAGTTTCAGCGACGAACGCACATCGACATCCGTATCGCGTGCTTGCGCCGCAATATCGGCATAGTCGTATCGCTTCAGGGGTGATGTCCAGTCTGATGCCCTTGGAGCCTCTGATGCAGACCACCCAAACCCGGTTATCCGGCGATGTACAGAATAGGGGGTGAATACCGACGAAAGCGGGTCATAGGCGCGTTCCGACCACCAGCCAATTACCACATATGTTGCGGTTTTGGTAAGTACTGCAGATATGTTCAGGTCATCTAAAGGGTCATGAAATGCGAACCGGTTCAGAGCCGCATCATAGGATGCCGTCCAGTTTGGCGACCCACCTACGATGCCGGTTAATTCGTCCGGTTTGATGCCCTTTTCTAGCGCCGAGATCGGATCTCCGGGATAGTCTTCCAGATCAAATACCTGACCAGATTCAGATTCGATAAGCCACGATTTAAGATCAACCGTTGTCCTGTTGCGCCGCCCCGTCATGCGTACCACCAACCATCGATCAGGTAAGGCACGCATCTGCACTGGTTCGTCCGGGTCATTGACTAGTTTTCCACGCAACAAACCGTCAGGCATCGCCCAATGTAAATGTATCCCCATGGCACGTGCGCTTGGTTGCGAGAACGGGGGTGTCATATTTTTGTCAGCGGGCTTGTCGCCCAGTTCCATGGGCAGGCGTACATACCGCTCGGAATGTGAGGCCGGAACATACAAAGCCTGTAAATCCACCGGCACCAAAAGCGACGGACGCGGCAGGGGCGCTGGTTTTGGAAATAGTATTTCCGGTGCAATGACCCGCTCGGTAACCTTGGCTGCGAGCTCCCAGTTTGATTGGCCCAATAGTGCATTCATGATTTCGGGTTTAATCGTCACGGCCATTGATCAATCCTCCCTGATCCGGGCTTGCAGCAGCTTGGTGTAACGTTCAGCGACATTTGCTAAACTCGGCTTGAATGCGTCATTCTGAGCTGCCGTTGTTGTGGTGTCCTGGGCAAATACCTGCCGGTATGGAAACCGGATCATCTGCAGCGCAAACTCTGCGCCGTCCACTGGATCTGAGGCGGCTGTGCTCATGTCGGTATGTTCCGCATCGGCAAATGCACGCGCGGTATTGCTCAGATCCAGAACGCCGGTTGACCCAGCGCGAAACCGCACCGGAATTTGTTCTGCGTCATTCGGTAGACTTGGCGTACCGCCTGCTGCATCAACGTATTCAGCGGTATGAACGTTGCGCGCGGGCACTGCCGCGGTATATCTTCCGGCCCCGATATCTCTCGGTTTGTAGCCAAATTGTATTCCTTGCCGCGGTTCTTCGATATGCAGGACTTCGGGTATACCGTCGAACAGCGCCAGCAATACCGACGGGGATAATCGTTCCAATCGCAGCATTTTTATTCGATCCGGATGCGATTCCGGCTGCACATCCTTGTCTTCACCACCCGGCTCTTTTCTATAGGCGCGCACGTGCAGACCCGGCCAGCCCGCCACCGCAGATGACCGCAGTAAAAAACCGGTCACGATGCCCGCGGTCCCTTCCAGAACAGGTTCACTTCCGGGCGATCTGACACGGCGTTCAGCCTTGTCGATTTCGACCTCAATTTTGGGATAGAGGTTCTCTAATTGTGCGCGTTCAACGGTGTTTGCGGTGGCAACGCTTAGAGCGCCCTGAACCAGCGCATCGGTCCATGCACGGTCAAGATAAAAGAACCGGATCGATTCATTCGGCAATAGTTCGGTGTCTGGTACCAGCGTGTTGAACGGTACACCTTCCAGCATGCGCAGCCGTGCCAGCAATTGCAAAATATGCTCGGGCGCAATTGTCTGGCCGCTTGCCACATCGGGACCAGCAACGGCGATATTGGCCATTAATTCTAACGTTACATTTTGTGAAACCGGCATATTCAGTCCCTCTCAAAGCGATCTTTTACAAAGCTGTCCAAATTCTCGAATGTTTCGAGCTCTCGCAGCGTTTCCAGTTTGATATCTTTGCCACCCACGGCAATATCCGCGAGATCGCGTATGCCGTCGTTTAGCGCCGTATCAATAATTCCCACGGTACGGTTGTTCAAATTAATCTCTTGATTGCTTACTTGGCCGGGTTCTGCCGCTTGCAAAACACCAAGCGCGCCCATGGCCGCCGGTTGTGCCGCAACCCGGTCAATTACGCCGCGTGCTATCCCTAGCCCATCGGCCAGGAACGCGTTGAAATCACCCCGAAGCGCATCAACCTGTGCGCCCGGATTAACCAACTCGCGCGGGGCTGAAATCAGCTGTTCTTTGCGCTGCTCAAGCATGCCAACCAAGCCGCTTTCCAGAAACAGCGGTAACTCACCAAACTCAATTACCTCAAGAAAACGGTCCAGATCAGGACCCGCCATTAACCCATCCAAAAAATGCCTGCGATCAAAGAATGCCGACCGCTGGCTGATCCGTGCCCGTGCGGCGCCAAATCGTTCTGCCCGCCATCGCTGTAACGCCGCCACGAAGGACGGTTGCGACATTGCCAACAGGCGGCCGGTTTCAAACGCCACCGCAAGCGAAACATCTTCGCGCCCATCCGGTGTCATCGAACGCAAATGGTCACTGACATGGGCCAACACCGGAAACGGTTCGTCATCGGCCAAGGGGTTGCGCAAAAGTTGGTGCGGCGAGAACGGCCCCCGATACCACGCATCCGTGGTTTCGCCGGTTCGTGTTAGGTGCGGCAGTCCCACATGCCCGGTGTCCGCGACCTCCAGCGGTAGCTGGGTGATCGGTGATCCGGGATCTTCGCCCTCAACGGTAGGCGAACACGCGGGCAACGGGCGTTTGTATCCACCCTCGGCAACCGTGCCCAACAAGCCCACATCGAGCGATGACATCAATTTTTCAAAACTGCCCGCACCCGAACAGGTAAAGCGCCACGAAGTCAGAACAGGAAAGCGGTAAAATTCTTCTGCAAGTATTTCAAACAACGGGAAATCAAACGCCGCGAACGTGCCTTTTACCCGCAATATCGGCGCGTCGTCGCTTGCGCTAGCTTCACGTGCCAATCCGGAAAAATCGGCGCTTAGGAAATCACTCTCATCAAGCCGCCCCAAGACGTTCACACCGTCAGGCGACGCACCGACGCGATCAACCAATAGGCCATCGTGAAACACAACCTCGCCGCGGCGCACCGCATCAAGTATGACCGTTGAATTGTTGATGTCCAGCTCACGCGGGTCTGTGCCTACCGAAAGCGGAACAGGCGTGCCAGACCGAACCGAAGCGGCAACCGCAACCATTTCATCCGTTAAATACAGGTCGTCTAAATCAAAGAAATCGCGCGGCGGCGTCCGCGCAGGCAAAACCCCCAGCTGTTTTTCGAGATTTATCAAACACGCCGTGAAGGTCCGGGGTCGGCAATTGGCGGTGTCAAATTGCGGCGTGCGATTTGCAATCACGACTGCCAGAAATCCGTCATCATCGCCCATCGCCGCCTCAGTGTCGTCGGGATTTACCTCGCGCACATGGGTCAGCAGGGCTAAATCTTCGACGGTGGGAAAAATTCTATCGACGGTGGATTGAGGCACCGAAAGATAACTGGCGCGCGGCGTATCGATCAGGCCCTCAAGTTCGATACCCTCAGTGGTACATTCTTCCCACGGCTGGTCGTGAAGGATCTGCCCCTCACCCTCGGCGATGACAACTAAAGCCAGCCAGGGAGTATTTTCTTGAACAACTTGATTGCGCACCTTGGTTTGCGCAGGTGCGGCGCGACGGTCCCACGGCAGGGTTTTCTTTTTCAATACAATTTGCGGCAGACGATCCTCATAGGCACCCTCGGAATTCGCGGGCGGAAACGTCATCAAAACCTGATCCGGCGGCAGTTTAAAGCGTGGTGCCGTGACATTGAAATGCGTGTTCAGTTCGTTGACCGGCAAACTTGTGCTATCGCCGGAAGTAAGCTCAATATTGGCGTTTAGCGTATAGCTACCTGCTTCAAGCGCCGGAACGATGCTGTCGTACAAAAAGAATTTTCCACGTGCGACCATATCTCTAATCCTTGCGCTTTCTTGCCGGGGGTTTCCAATGGGCGGAAACGCCGCCTTTTCCCGACCCAGATCTGGCGTTCTTTCCGGCTGACAGGGATTCCAGATCTAACCGTACCGCGCCGTTTACCAACCGCGACACCAACGTCTCGGAGGTCATGCGCGCGGCGATTACCCCGTCTAGCCGGTCGTCAACCTGACCCGCTAATGTGACACTGAAGGCAATTTCGTGATCGCGCGAACGCAGACGGTAAATGATCAGCGTTTTCCCATCGAACGGCACCAACAAAGGTCTGCCGATCGTTGGTGTTACCCCGTCAAAACTGACAGAAAATTCGCTAAGATCTTTGTCGGTGGCGGTGCCTTCAAACACGATTGCGACGCAATGTGCACCGCTGTCGAATTGTGTTGTCACCACTGCGGATTGATCGGTCAAGTCGCGCGCGGGCATCCAGCCAACACCCCCCTTGTTGCGACCTCCGCGCGCACGGCTTGCGCCTTCTGCGCGCACGAACCCACCGCGAACCCGCGCCAATCCCCTACCCAGATAGGCCACTTGTGTGGTCTCTAACCAACCTGAAATTTCGTGAACCTGCGACCCCTCGCCGGCCATCAAAACAAATCCGCTTGATCGCGCGGGTAATTTGACGTTTTTAGCCCCGACAGTGTTCATCGTAACACGCCCGTTCAGCCCTATGACCGCAAGACGTGTATTCCCCGAAATACTTAGATCGCCCGAGGACACAAATTGCGCTGCATTTTTTGCGCCCGGCAAATCAAAGACCGCAATCTCACCAACGTTAAGCGCGCCTTTGGTCTCGCTGTTGTCAGGCCCACGACCCCGACGACGGGTATTTGACGCAGGCGCCATAAGCATCGTTTCGACACTGCTCATGCGCGACAGTTCAGTTGCGTTGACGCGCCCTGCCGTAGTTGAAATCGGCGCGAATGAGGCCATTGTTTCGGGGATTGAACCGTTTGCCACCAGCGTTTTTCCAACCATTGACGATTGCACCTGCGCCCGCAAAAGCACTGCAGATTTGTGCGTTGCTGCGTTGATCAACGGCGGGGCAATGCGCCTAAGCCCCTTTGCCGCGCGCGTTGCATCGGTGACGCGTGTTCCAAGTTCATACACGTCTTCGGGGGCGGCACGTGTCGGCTGATACATGATGCCGCGCAGACGTACCTTGTCGAATTTTGGATCACGAATGCGAATGTCGAGGCCAGGTTTCACAACCTTTTTGCGTCCGGGTCTTGTCGATCCAACGATCCGTTCAGACAATAGACCGATACGCATTGGCACTGCGCGTTCGCGCACCCATGCACGGCGCGCGGTTGCACTTCTGTCTTCGCGTTGCCAGCCGGTTGCATAAATCGGCATCAACTTGGGATCGAGTAGTTTCAAAATGCGGCGCTGAACCTTTGCTTCGCGTACCAGACGCCGCCGGATTGATCCCGCTGAACGCAGCGGCAAAGGCTTGCGATCTCCCGGTTCAATCTGGTTTGCGGCAACGCCGCCCGTACCCAAATCCGGTACAACTGGACTAAACGATGGACGGAATTGCAAATCCGCACCTTCAGTGGCTGGAATCACGTCACCCTTTGGCACCTTTTTGTCGTCATCCGACTGCGCCACACCCCAAACACCAACTGGGAAGTTGCCGGTTTCGCGCGCCATTACTTTGATTTTAGCGAACTCGTTCAATCGTTTGATATTGGGTTTGTCATTGCGCCTTAGTTCTAACCTCATGACGCTTCCAGGAAGATCCTCACCCATAGGCGCAAGCCCAAGTGTTGGCTCAAGTGAAATTACAACGATTGCGCCTTCGCGAAAAATTCCCGTAAGTGGAATTGTACTGGTCACTGCTAAATCAAACTCGCTCATCACATCAAACGGATGGGCCGCGCTTCCGTCAGCGGTTCCCGCCTCTTCACTGTCCGTGCCCGAAGGTGGCAGCGCGCCGCGCCCGGCAATTGAACTCAGCGCCTGCGCTTGGTTTCCAGGTGCAAGCTCCAGATATTTCGCTGCGAAATCTGGCCAGCTAAGGTACAGGCGATTGGGCGCTGTGGCATCACCAAAGCTGACACTTATATCAATCGGGCCGACTTCGATCCGGGCAGTGCCGTGAAATTCTGGCCCTGCCACTTTGATTTCGGCACCCAAAGTAAAGGACAGTTTGATGGTGCCAAGGAAGGTCTTAATTCGAATTCCTGCGGAAACGCGCGCATGGGCGTCGGCCTCATAACGGAACGGATCAAAGTAGACAATCGCGTTGCCGCCAAAGCTGAGATAGGCAAATGCGGGGCCAAATGTGGCGCTTGCTTCAAACAGACCACCGGCCATAATGGCTTCTGATGTCAGGGCAAAATAGACCTCGGCCTTGACCACTATGTGGCTTGAGACGCTCCAGTTGAAACCAAGGCGCGGCACCACAGGGTACCCGTCGCGACGGAAGTTCGGATGGTAGCCCCCAAGTGTCAGAACAAACTGCCCGGCCTTATCGCCTTTGAACCAACTGACATAGGCAAAGCCGCCAGTCAGACGCGCAGTTTGGTGCAGCAGCCACGAATTGTCTGTCAATTGCGCCTGTACCCAGATTACGCCTTCTTCCGTCGAGAAACGAGCCATAAGACCCAGTTCGATCGATACCAACGCGACTTCGGGCCGTGGCAAGGCCATCCGTGCCAAACCAAAGATCGACAGCTCAAATCCCTGACCGAATTCGACGGCCACAACCGCGACCCCGTCCACCAGCGCAAACGACGTGAAACTGATGCCCGCTGCGAACCAGAACTTGCCTTTTTTGGCGGGGAATGTGTTGCGCACCTCGGCCATGTAAGCCATCAAATCGCCCGGTGGGTCGAACGACGGATCAAGGGCGCTGATCATCACAAATTCATCGAACCTGCTCATATCAGTTGGGGGTACAATATCGCGGTTGATGCCGAACCCGCCACCAATGCCGGTTAGGAAAAAGGCCGGTGGCCCGCCGAACGGACCCAGAACCGCACCAAAGGCAAAGAAGGCCGAATACGGCTCGGGGGTTTGAACCGATGCGTAACCACCGTAAATCGACAGGCCATAGGTGGCAAAGCGCGCCGACAACATGCCAACATATTCCAGATTGTCACCGGACCCGAACTTGCGCATTCCTCCGGCAAGCGTAACGCCAGACATATCGGCAGAAACCGCCAGCCCGGCCAGATCAACGGCCCATGACGATGCGGCGAAAATACCGGCATCACCGGGCGTATACCGTAACTCAAGATCGTCGACCGCGGCCTGCAATCCGGCGATTGAAATGTTGCCATCAAACAGCAGAGACAGCGATTGTAATTCGCCGTCCTCGTTCACTTGTGTGCCCAGCCCGACCTGATCGATATAAAGCGGACCAAATTGACTGCGAATGGGTAACCACCACGGGCCCTCGCCGTCACCTGCCGAGAACCCGAATGCGACGCCGCCACCGGGTTTGGTCTGAACCGAAATTGCCGGACTGAACGCAGGCGCGAGCGTTGCATCCCCTTCATTTGTTTCGGCCAAAATGCTGCCAGCGACCGCATTGCTTCCGGATTCGCCTCCGGCTCCAACGGCAACGCCAATGTCCGAAAGCTGTACCTGCACGCCGCCCAGTTTTTCTGTATTCGAGAAGTTCGCATAAATATGGAGCGCGATTGAGCCAAGCGATAGCGGCGATTCCAGCAGTGGTGCGTTGCTGCGGCCAATGCGAATACCAAGACCGTTTACCGAAAGGCTTGGGTCGAAATCCCAATCCCCTGCATCAAATTTCAACAGCCCGATGAACAATCCGTCCGATTGCTCGCCAAGAATCCAGCGGCTGTCATTTTCGATCCAGATGGCTATATCGCCGTCAACAATCGCCATTCGATCCGTCAGAGCTGCGTTGAAACCGATACGCCCGTCGATCTCATCCAGACCGATCGTAATTGCACCATCAATCGTAATTGACGGGCCGGATGCGACAATATTCTGTAACAGTTGTAGGACGCGCGCCAGTTTATTGTCCAATAAATCGGCGGTGGATTCACCGTCAAGCAATGCAACGCGGAACAGCTCTCCGTCCAAACCCGTGCCGGTTGGGGTCAGCACGACGCCTGACAACAGCCCGCGTATGGATGACCCGCCCACTTGTTCGTCCAGGACCGTATTGATTTCCGGCAGGGTCAAAAGGAACGAGCCAAGCAAGTCCACGGCGAAAACCATAATTCCTGACGCAATGGCCGTCGGACTGTTGTCACCAAACCCAAGATCAAAATATTGGGTGTTGAACTGATACTCCAGCGTGAGTTTCTGAAAAGGATCAGTATTTGTAGCCAGCCCGATCGACACAAACGGGTCTGTGACTGAATTTCCGATTTCAAGCGCAAATATCGGCCGTAAATTGATGTCGTCAGTTAACGGAATCTCTGCCGGTCCGATCTGGGTACTAAGTGCGGCAATACCAGTATCATCGAACCGCAGGGTCACATCGATTTCGTTTATGAAAGGCACGTCGGTGATCGTACATGCCAGTTCCACCCAAATCGGACTGTTGTTGAATTCAATGAATACAACAGAGCCAACCGTACCGGCATTGGTGACCTCTAATTTCAAGGAAGACGGCGTGGATACCAGCGAAATTCCGTTGGGCAACAGGTTGTCCAGACGACCTAATCCAGCACCAAGTAATGCAAGCCAGCGGGTCTCAAGCTGCGCCACCGGATCGCTGGCCCACGCGGTTAACTCGGGACCACTAAAATCGCCACCCGGTCGCAATAACAACGCGTCGCCAATATCCGCGAGCAGATGTCCGGCATCTGAATCCGTATCAACAATCGCATTCAATGCCATCGGAAGCGCCGCAGAAATACCCGCAGCGAGGATCTGCGTCAGGCTACCGGTATTCGGGAAAATTTCAAAATCAACGCCAGCATCATTGCGCAGGAATAATACAACATCGCTGCCCGCGACCGTGAGGTGAACCGCCTGGTTGCCAGCCGTGCCGCCGCTTATGCCAACGAATAGCCCAATGGCTGGCAAGACCCGCCCATCAGTGCCGATACGCAATCCGACAGAGCCGCCGAAATCTACATCTGCAGCAGGCATAAACTCTGCTGGATCAAGCATGAATTCCAGCACAAACCCGCTGTCACTGCGGGCGCGCAGCGCCAATCCTGGCGCGATTTCCCAGACACCACTGTCCCCGGCCAGCCCCACCAGCGGTTTCAGCGCATCCATTAACGCGATCACCCGATCCGCGCGAATTGTGCCGCCGTCCAGTGTGCCCAATGTGCCTTGCTGGCGCAGCCATGCCGCAGGGTCGATAAACATCAGTGGCGGGATAATAACGCGCCCTATAACCCCACCGGGTTGCAACAATCCAAGCGCCGTCAGTGCACCGTCTATGACCGGGCGTACATCGGAATCGAATTCCCGCAGACCATCCAAAATCCGTGACAAGCTGGTGGCGATAAGCGCTGGCAAAATGGCTTCGCCAAGCCGTAAGAAATTGGGCGCGGGCCAAAGCGACACAGTTGTCGGCAACCCGCCCAAGAATTGTGCATCCCCGTCACCCAAGTTTAGTTGCGCACTGAAATTGATAAAATCAACGGAAATATGCGTGCCGGATATAGCGCCCAATCGCAGGGACGCCGCTGATACACCCGACGGGCCAACCTGTGCAGAAATCGACCACTCATCGAATAACGGCAGACCGGTTGTCGCCGATAGATCAATACCCAACTGGCCACTTGCCGCGTCAAATGTCAGGCCGGATTGTGCACCAACCATTGTTTCAATTAGCGCCATTACCTGACTTTGCGTCGCCGGGCTTACAAGCATATCGCGCAAGCGCGCCGCTGGGTTATCCAGCCAGTTAGATAAAGAGATCGCGTCAAAATTATCGTCTTCGCTAAGAATTCCCGCGGCGCGGAACGTATCGGCGATCCAGCTTAGTGCGTCATCTGTGGACTCCGCCAGCTCTGACAAAACCCCATTCAGCAGCTGTTGGATTTCAGCCTGCGTAGGCGGCGCCAGCCCTTCGATGCCCAGATCGTCAGGCAACAAATCGGGTGACAGCACCAGCCGCGGATAGCGGCGGTCGTGAATGCGCACCCCGTGCAAGATCACCCGACATGAATTACGCACCGGATCGGGGCTGGTGCCAAGCGTTAGCTGGACATCGATTTCAAGTGTGCGGAGTTCCAAGTCAAGTGGGGTCGCGGCGGAACTTGGCCCACCAATCAACCAGCCATCACTGTGAAACAGCTCCAACGCGGCGGCGAATGCGTGTGCAGCACGTGGCTCGATTGCCGGATTGGCAATTGTTGCGTCTATATCTACACCGATAATTTCGGCCAATATATGCCCGCGCGATTGTAATCCGCTAACACTTGGTGCCGTCGACAATGGCAACCAGACTCCGAGCGAGGCAGATTCAATCGACTGCAATTCCCGGGCCACATCGCGTACCTGCGCATGCAGACTAAGACCCGCAGCCACTGCGGCAGTCAGCGCGCGCTGAATAGCGTTTTCATCGAATACGCCGTAAACTAAATGCGAATCCAGATCGGCGCGCAGATCACCAGTCCAACCAGCGGGTAAAGCGACCTCAGTCACTGCGTCAAAAGCGCGTGACAGATTGGATTCCAGTAGGTCCCGTATCCGCGCAAGATCAGCGTCGTCGGGCTCGCCCGGGTCAACCTCAGGCAAGAATTCCGCCACGCGGCGCAGCATTTCTGCGGCTACGGGTGACAATGTTTCGGGCACCTGGGTTGGCGTCACAGGCAAGCCGAGCGTCACCAGACTATCCAGCCCGCTGCCCATTTCCTGCAACGCAAGCCAGCTTGCATGTCCCGCGCTTGCGTCGGCAATTACGGTGGTTTCGGCGCGGGCGCGGATCAACGACAGGCCATGGGTTAACCTCGCGACCTGTCCGCGAATGCCATCGGGATCGCCAGATGCAAGTGCTGCATCACTGCGCGGTGCAAGTAAAATATGCCAGGTACCCACCTGGTTTGGCAGCGGGGTAAAGGCAAGCGGATCGCGTCCGGCTTCGCGCATATCCAACACACGAAGCGGGTCAAGTGCTGCGTCTATAGTTGCGCTCGCGGGCAACACTCGGATGTTTACCTGCGTCGCCGGAGCCGCGCCTAGAATTTGTTCAAGATCAAACCCGTCGGCCATTACTGACGCGCTCTGGTTTTCGATCAAATGTATGGTCGCGCCCGGCACCGGAATCGCCATTTCAGGTGGGCGTACCAAACCGTCACTACCCGACCAGTAATCAATCAGATCGCTTAATCCGTCGACAAGACCGTCACGATCCAAACCAGCGTTAAACGATCCGGCAATATCGGGAAATTCGCTGAATATCGCGTTGGCCAGCTTGCCAGCATCCAGGCCTTCTTCGTCGGGGCTCCATTGCCGAAGCGGCTGCGAATCCAGCGCGTCCGGAATTGGCAGTGGGGCTTCTGGTTGCCGCCAAATTGCAATCGCCGGAATCCCTGCGCCAGCGTTTAGCGAAATGTGCCAAGGATTACGAATTGTACCTTCGCCCTCAACGTGTACTCTGACGTCAGAACGGCCCGACAGGAACCGCGCCAGCGGCTGCACTTGTTCGGCAACGTTATGATATCCGTCGGCCAACAATCTGGCCAGCCAGTTCCGAAGCTCGGACTCTGCATCGTCAATCAGACCCGCAAGTCGTAACCGGTGCCGTTGTGGCCCGCCCAGAACAGGCACACGCCGCCGCCAGCCAAGCGCGTCAACCAGATCATTCAATACATCGACATCCACCTGACGTGCTAGGAAAGAAACCAGCCTTTCAATTGTATCCCAGTCTTCTTTTTCAAAACGCTCGAGGATATCATCGAAACTGCCTGAGAAATCGGGGATATCGATGGGTTCATTTATTTGATCAATGAACACCTTAAGGTTCGGCGCGGAATGGCCGATATGCAGACCGGTTTCTGCGAACCAAAGCGCTTCCAGTCCAAGATGATCCATCTCAATGCGAAGCCCACCGTGATCCATGAACAGCGGCCCGCCACCGCGCGCACGGCCGAAGGCCCGCACCGAAATTTCAGGCAGGAAACCAACCCCGCCTGTGTCCAGATCGATCGCGACAAACGCCGCCCGCACGCGGGTTTCAACCACCGTGCATCGCTGGCCAAGCGTATCGACCTGTTTTACAAATCCCAATCCGATCAGCAGCTTTCCGCTCGCATCGCGCCACACCAAAACTTGCAAGCCGGCAAGTAACGGTAGGCTCCAGGGGGATGCGTCAGTACCGTCACCAGTAACCACATCTGGCGTTGTGTCACCGCTGATCAGAATGCGAAGCTCAGCCAGTACTTTGGTCACATCGCCTGCGTGGTTATTTAAAACGTTCAACCAGTGCGTCCGCAGTTGTCCGATGGGATCACCGAGAAATTCCAACAAGTCGATGCTTGGATATCCGGGTGCTGCTCCGGTCGGTTCCGCCCATCCAAGTGCCACCGCAATCAGGTCTCCGGCGGGGCCAAGATCGCCCAAAAGGTCACTAAGGGCATCGGTTACCAGCCCAGCAGCCGTGGCAGCCAACGCATCCGGATTGGTCAGATCAAGGCGCGGATGGGTCGTTGAAAACAACACAGCGTTCAACACTTCGATCACAAGAACCGGCTGACGCGCCTCGTTCAAACCAAAGCCAACGACCAGCGTTTCAACGGAAACATCCGGCATAACCAGTCCCGACAGATCAACCCGAACCTCGGCGCGCAGTGACGGCACGGCAACAGCCGTTCCGGTGCCCAGGTCAATGCGCATAACCTCGGCGCGAATCGCGGCTTCGACGGGGCCGTTTACCAGCCCGAATGCGGCGGAAATGGTGACGACCGGACTTCCTGAAACGCCAGTGATAGCGCGCATACCCAGCCGCAGATCGGTCGAACCAACGGTCAATACGATATCGTCGTTGTCCAAAATTGCTTGTTGACCAAGCAGATCGGCAAGCGCCTGCATCCACGCCGTGCGTTTTGAAGACGTCCCCAACGCGTCGCCCAACCAATCACCAAGTGCATCAACACCGCGCGTAAATATTTCCTCGATTGGAAAGTTCGGAATCTCCGGGTCGTTCGCCAGACCAAACAAACGGGCGAAAGCGCGAATTTGCACCTCGGCATCGGTCCCGACCTGCGCCTGTATCAAGCCGATGATCAGCTCAAATCCGGCGTCGCGCAATGCATCAGGGTCGCTCAGCGACAGGTTCAAATCACGCGGGCTCAACTCACCGGGTAGTTGCAGGCCACTTAACATCAAGCCCACTTGCGGATCACCGTCCGAGCCAGCCGTTGGAATTGAAATCCGTAAACCCACGCCCTGTAGGCCGGGTTGGCCGGGCGCGGCTGGGGCATTTGCAATGGTAATTTCGCTGGACAGAACCACATAACCACCGCTTTGCCCAAAAAGGCTGGGTGGGTGCAGTGTTCCAATTTTTGGCGCACGAAACAGCGGAAACATCAGCGATGAACGACTTTGCGTGAGCGGCGCGCCGGTTGCAAATCGCACGCCGACAAACAGATGCACTTCATCCGCCGGTGCGTCATCCACCACAATGAAAAACGAAACGCTAGAGCCACCTTCGATTGTCTCGGAAAACAATTCAATCCACAGACGGTTTTCGCTGTCGCGCTCGGTTTGACCATTGCGCACCGCGGCCACAAATTCCAACAAGGCCGCGCGCTGGCCGTCGTCGGCGATCATCTTGCTTAGATATTCTTTGGGGTTTTCGACCCAACTACCATTAAAGTTGCCGTCCTCTTTGATCAGACCCAATGCGCGCAAAAGCGCAGTTGTGTCGCCAAAATCATCGGGGGAAAACGCACTCATTGGAGGTCCCCTTTAAATACAAACCGTGCTTGGGTTTCGACGGTGAAACTGCCACGTCGCGCCACCAATGCCCTTGGCATCAGCCGCATATTCTGCACATCACGCCCCGAAGCCCCGGCTAAACTCTCGGATGTGCGCATTAACGCGCTATGCGCCAGCGCGATCAGCGGATCGCCCCAAATGCGCGCAACCAACGCGTTGCCAGCGGGGCGATCAGCAGTAGCCACTACCAATCCACTGACACGCTTTACACTGCCAACTGAAAACGGAACGCGCATGGTGGTGCGCAATCCGTCGGCTTCAACCCGGATTTCAACCTGCACGCGGCCCTCAGTTACGAAGGCTTTCATTTTTGCCGGATGAACCACCAGCTGGTTGACACCGTCGTCCCAGATTATGCTGGCCTGATTGTCGGATAACTGCACCGCCGCAAGCCGCAGCAATTGGGTCAGCGCCGAGGTTGTTACCGGCAGGTCCGCCCCCTTTTTTCCCGTCGGGATGGGGGTCCTGGGCAACGCCTTGGGGGTTTTTTCGCGCAATGCGTCCATCACGATGCCAGTGACGAAATCCAACCGATTATCACTCACAGGACCTGGGCGTTTAAGAGCATCACTTACCAGGTCTGACAGTTCTTTGGGTTTAACAACCGTACCGCTGAAATCACGTATCCGGTCGCGTACATCTATCGGATTTCGGATGATCACCAGATCATCGGGGTCAACATCGCGCAGATCTTCGGCCAGATCGAGCATGCGTTCTAACCGCTTGCGATCCGCATCGGACAAGTCCCGCATATCGGACAGGTCCCGCAATCGCGACCCAAGTGTTATCGAACGGAAATCTCTGCCGGTCAGGTCGGTATTTAACCGTCCAGTTCTCGTGCGTGATGTCGGACGCCGTACCATATACAACTCCCTCGCCGGGCGGGTTCAGGGCAATTATACTATTAGGGTAAGCGTAAAACGCTACGTTACCCCCCCGGCAGCAGACACATTGGTTACTTTTTGAATGCGCGTAAAACAGCGTTTATGCCGAACCCTAGCACCAACCATGTGACAATGAACCCGACCAACTCAAGTGCGAAACTACCCCACTTAAAGTAAACCTGGGCGATGATCAGAGCAACTAAGAATGGGAAAAACTCGCGTTCAAGCAAATGTTTAACAGAGTGTGAACTGAACAATGAAAACATAGTTATGTTCCTTCCAAATATCCAAATTGCAATTGTTTAAAAACTTTAATCTATAGACCTTCAGTGAAGACGCCCCAGGGCTAATACGTCAAGCACAGAATTTCCCTTCGGGAAGTGGACGCCAGATTAACGAACTTTTACCGTGTAATAGCGAAATCCGTTTTGGCGCTAAAATCAGTTCAAAATGATCTCGGGTAAGGCCAATTGCCGATTTTGCCACATTTTTCGATGATCTCTCACGAACAAAATATTGTGCGCGGCTTCTCGCCTCTTGTTGGATTACCGGAAATTCCTGTTCCAGCATTTTGCAATCTGACGCCAGGGGAGGCCAAGAATTAACGGCTTATCGATTCGATCAACAGGCATGGTATTGTCTGGCCGGGCATCGTCAGCCATGGAACCGTTCGCTTTTGGGTGATAAAATTCGACCACCAGTATGCCAAATTGATCCGACGATACCGCCAAACAGTTGGTGAAAATGGCATTTGGATGAAATCGTGATCAGCATCCGCGGCAATAGTCATTGGCTGTGGCGCGTTGGATCAGATTGGCACTTTATTGGAAATACTTGTGCAAAGCTGCCGGTATACGCAAGCCACCAAACGTTTCTTGCGTAAACTAATGAAGAAATTCGGAGGGCCAAAGATGATGATCACCCCCTCTTGTGACATTGCATTCGCAATGCACTGACGGGCAATGGGTAAGTTGCGTTCCAACGGCGCTGCCAAACGCGTCCTGGTTCCTGGCCTGAAACATCGCAGCCACAAGGGCTTGAACAATCAAGCCGAGGTTTCGCACAAACCAATTTGAAGGCGAGAACGTGTCATGGGGCGTTTTAAATCAACCCGGCATGCACACCTGTTTCTCTCCGAACACGATCAAACTAACGTTCTTTTTCGGCCCGGTTTTAGCCAGGCCAGATAACTTGACGAAACCCTTCTGGCAGCTGTTCTATGGCAAGGCCAAGTACAGCCGCGGGTTTGTCTGAGCTACGCAGTGATCAGAAGTTCAGCGACGCGCCACCGATATCACCATCCGACAGTGTCGGTTTACCCAGATCATTTTTGATTTCGGGCGCCTGATACTGTTTTATTGCCAACGCCGGGGCGTCTTTTGGATTGTATGGAAAATATATAGGTTCGCTCTGACGTTGACTGACTTCTATTGACAGTGGCAGCCTGCGTTGCGGGGCACCTTTTTCACTTCTTTGTGCCGGAAGTGAAAACGTAAAACTCAGTACATTTGCACCGGGTTTGACAGCGGGCAATCGCGACAGGGCCTGAACAAACAAACCCCGTGGTGCGCCCGGTGCCTTTTGGCCCGAAAAATTATTCAAAGAGCGCGAGTCTGATTCAGCAAATAGCGGGCTGGCAGATGCAACCGTCGTTGCCGTAGCAACCGGGCCTACGCTTAGTATGGTCAATGCCAATACTGCGACTGATTTTCTTAGCTGTTCCACCAGTAGAAATCCTTTTCCTTCACCTTGGTTCATATTTCCCGCAGAACCGGGCCGCTTCCGAGCGGAAATGAGGCAAATAAAAGGTGGGTCTTTCCTGCAACATTGTTGGCCTTGAGTTTTCGCCAAATACCCGCCAAACCGTGTAAATGAAGCAATTTTTTAACAATGCGAAGGCTGCTCAGGTCAGGATGAACGGGCTGTTCGGGGTAACCCCCCTGCAGCGAAACGACCACCTGTCGGCGCGATTTGGCGCCGAATTGTGGCTAAAACGTGAAGATTTGACCCCGGTTCGATCCTATAAGATTCGCGGTGCCTTCAATGCGATGGGCCATGTTTTGGCCAAAAGCCCGGAACAAAAGGCCTTTGTTTGCGCCAGCGCAGGCAATCACGCGCAGGGTGTTGCCTTTGTTTGCCGGCACTTTGGTGTTCACGGCGTAATCTTTATGCCGGTCACAACGCCACAGCAAAAGATTGAAAAAACCAGAATTTTTGGTGGCGACAACATCGAGATCAGGCTTACCGGCGACTATTTTGATGACACGCTGGCATCGGCACAGCAATTTTGCCGCGAACAGGGGGCGCATTTCCTGTCGCCATTTGATGACCCCGACGTCATTCAGGGGCAGGCTTCGGTTGCCATTGAGCTGCTGACGCAAATGCCAAAGGCCCCTGATATGATCATATTGCCGGTGGGTGGCGGCGGGTTGTCGGCCGGTGTTCTTGCCACACTGTCCAGCGCGGCACCCGATACCCAGTTGCGGTTTGTCGAACCCGCGGGCGGGGCCAGCCTGACCGCAGCGCTTGCCGCCGGAAAGCCGGTAACATTGGAAAATGTGGATACCTTTGTTGACGGTGCGGCGGTGGCAACCATTGGATCAGCGCCATTTGCGATACTGAAAGATATAGATCCGGCCCATGTCCTGACCTGCCCCGAGGATCGGATTTGCACCACCATGCTGGACATGCTGAACATTGAAGGCATTGTGCTGGAGCCCGCTGGTGCGCTGGCGCTTGATGCGCTGGTCGACCTGCAGGAAGAAATTCGTGGTAAAACCGTCGTCTGCATCACGTCGGGTGGCAATTTTGATTTTGAGCGTTTGCCAGAGGTCAAAGAACGGGCACAGCGATATCTTGGTGTCAAAAAGTACTTTATCCTGCGCATGCCACAGCGCCCCGGTGTCCTGCGGGAATTTTTGGAACTTTTGGGACCGGCCGACAATATTTCCCGGTTTGAATACCTGAAAAAATCCGCGCGAAATTTTGGCAC
>VAPL010175762.1_pt1 | contig 23837 bp, 26 predicted proteins | sample 3395061 | NCBI WGS metagenome assembly VAPL01 (sample SAMN08290444, study PRJNA428436) | hydrothermal vent metagenome | isolation source: Deep-sea hydrothermal vent chimney 2 | place: Pacific Ocean: Juan De Fuca Ridge | depth 2182 m m | reverse complement strand
TGTTGTGTTTTGTTGCTGAGATTTAGTCGTGGTAAATTAATGAACCTTACATTTATTTTTTCATTTTTTTAAAATAAAGGTAAACAGCTTTGATTCTTAATTTTTTATTAATGGATTATTAATCTAATATTAATTTTTTTTGGTTTTAGTACATTTTTTGTAAAATGAAAATTTATTTTTAATAAACTGTTAAGGTGTATGTCACGTTATTTTTTAGGTAGGATGATGTTTTTTTATATAAATTAATTTTTTGCTATCTTTTTAATTCTATTTAGCGTTCAAAATAACGTGTGTTTATTGAAGTTATGTAGTCTCTAGCTTAATATTGTGAACCGTATATAGATGAGATTATTGATATGAGTATTGTATCTAGCTCTAGATTTGTTCGTTATTTAAAGTTAAAACATCAGTTTCACGATAGTTTGATTGCAGAATTAGTGGCTAATTTTAAGGTCGCAACATTTGATAAGAATTCATCGTTATTGCGAGCTGGTGATTTATGGGATAAGGCATTTTTTGTTGAACGAGGTTTGTTGCGTTTATATTATAGTACTCAACAAGGTAAAGAATTTAATAAAGGTTTTTTTGCTGAAGATGATTTTATTTGGCCGATGGCACCATTGGCTCGAGAACAGTCGAGTTTATTTAGCATAGCCGCTATTGAAGATACCCAAGTGTTGTGGGCACCTTTTCCTGATTTTCAAACTATTTTGTTACAACAAAAACGATGGTCAGATTTTGCTTTGCCTTATGTTGAAGCATTGGTCAATCAAAAATTTTTACGTGAATACCAGTTTTTGGTTCATGATGCTAAAAGTCGTTATTTATATTTGATGCCTGAATTGGGAAGCATTTTTAAACGACTGACGGACTATCATATTGCATCGTATATGGGGATTACCCATGTGGCATTATCGCGTATTAAATCTCAGATAGTAAAATAGTCATTTTGTTAACATAGGTTAATTATCTCCAAGTTTAGTTTCTGTATGATTCTTATTATTCTGCATCTTTGTTTTTAATTAGTTAAATAAAGGTGTCGATGTTGGAATAGTCATATTAAAACAGGTAGGTAATTATGTTTGATTTTTCAAATAAAAACGTTGTTATTACGGGTGGTCTTTCTGGTATTGGACTTAGTATAGCGACGGCATTTCATCATGCGGGAGCGCAAGTAACGGTTGTTCATCGGAAAAAACTACCTCAAAGCAGTCATTTATTTAAATTGGTTCATGCTGATTTAAGCCGTTCAAATGCCCATGAATTAATTGCAAAGGACATTGCGGCATCGAATCAAAAAATTGATGGTTTAATTAATAACGCTGCTATTGCAAAATTTACCGCATTTGAAGATTGCACTGATCAGCAGTTAATGCAGCATATTCGCACGAATTTAATGCTGCCATTTAATTTGACTCGAGTGTTATTGCCTTTTTTTTCTGATAAATCATCGGTGTTGAATATAAGTTCCTATCTTGCGCATAAGATGTTAGCTGAGCGCAAAACTTCAATGTATTCCTTAACTAAAGGTGGCTTGGAGTCGTTAACGAAATCGTTAGCATCTGAATTAGGTTCGAGAGGAATACGTGTTAATGCTATCGCTCCGGGAACAATTAATACCAACATGTTTAAAGAAAATTTGAATTCGTTAGACCAAGAACAACAGCAAGGTTTTTATCACGCTATTAATGAACGGTATCCATTAGGGCGATTAGGGGAGCCTGATGATATTGCACAAATGGCGTTATATTTATGCTCACCTGCTGCCGATTGGATCTCTGGCAGCATTATTGCCATTGATGGCGGACTCACAACACAATAAGATTAAGGATTATTTTAATGAGATTGGAAATAAATAACGTAGTATTTCTTGCTGCGATAAATAATGATAATCAGCTTATCAGACAAGCGCTAATTGAATTAGCTGAAAATACCCGACAAGAACCGGGCTGTATTCATTTTAATTTTTATCAGTATCAGGAGAATGTTAAAAAATTTATTTTATTCGAACAGTTTCGTGATCAGGTCGCAATGGAACAACATTTGGATGCCGACTATAGCAAACTATTTTTTAGCAAAAATCTATTAACTGTTGAGAGTATTCATGCTCTTGATAATGTCAGTAAGCTTATATCAATATAGGAATTATTATGCTTATAAGAACGAATTACAATAAATTACCCGCACCGGCTGGCCCCTATGTTCATGCAAGTAAATATAATGGCGTATTTTACTCTTCAGGAATGACAGCTTTTGGAACACCTGCCGCTGGTGGTGATGTGGTTGAGCAAACGCATGAAATATTTCGTCAACTAAATATAATGTTGCAAGCTGAAAATAGCGGCCTTGATAAACTGATTAAAGTGACGTTATTTATTACTGACCTATCTGCTATAAAAGAATTACGTGCTAGCTTATTTGAAATTTATGGTGATCATATTCCTGCCAGCTCGGTAGTTGAGGTTAATACGTTATTTTCCCCTTCCGTTAATATTGAAATTGAAGTTATTGCTGCTATTGATTAGCAATAATAAACTTGCTCGAGGTTGCTAAGTAAGCATTTGATAACTGAAGTGCTTTTTGTGTTAGAAGGCGTTTTCCGATGCAAATGAGGGGGATCCTGTTGAAACGTATTTACGCCATCTACCAGCCTGCTCGTGTCACACATTTTTAGTAAAGAGGATTGTGTTATGTTTGTAAAGGCAGGACATTTACCCTAATAAGTATTAGAATATCATCATGAAAATTATGATAAAAAATATGGTGTGTGATCGTTGCATTCTTGTTATTAAAAATGTTTTAAAAGAATTAGCATTAAATGCTAATTCTGTACACATGGGAGAAGTTGATTTTGGTGAGAATATTCTATCAGTCGAGCAACTACTGCAAATCAAAGATAAAATAGAACCGCTTGGGTTTGAATTAATTAATGATAAAAAATCTAAATTAATTGAAAATATAAAGAAACACATTATTAAATTAGTACAACAAGAATCAACTACTGAAAAATTTAAATTATCCGATTATTTGGTCAATAAACTACATCATGATTACACCCATATGAGTAATCTATTTTCCACGGTTGAAGGTGTTACGATTGAGCAATACTTTATTAACCAAAAAATTGAAAAAACCAAAGAGTTATTAGTCTATGATGAATTGACGTTAACCGAAATTGCCTACCGGTTAGGGTATAGCAGTGTCGCGCATTTAAGCCGACAGTTCAAAAAAATAACCGGTATGACAACCACCCAATTTAAACAGCTGAGTAACACTAAGCACCGTCAAGCCCTTGATAAAGTGTAAATTCTGCAACATACAGCAATAAATGTGTAAGCCTATTTTGGCAAATCGCTTCTATAATATCACCTCACGAATTGAATACTTTAGTTTGAATGGGGACAAGTGTGGAAAATAATAAAATAGAATTACTGGTTAGTTCGAAAAATATCTTAGAACGATGTCAAATGACACTCACAGAATTATCTAAAACCTGTTGTATGCCGGAGCGTAGCCCAAATATCGATGCGGCTAAACTATCCATTGATAATTTGATCTCATGCGCTAATAATATGATGAATAACAAGGATAATGCCAATAAGTGTATTGACGAAATTGGTCAAATTGGGAGTAAAGTTGGTTTTTTATATGCAACTTGTTGTACCGACACCCGAGAGCCCTTATATCAAAGTATTTTTAAAGACTTATCAGTAGTGCACGTTAACATGTGGGCCGTGCTCGGTCATGGCCACTAATTAAAAATTAGAATGAATAGAGTAACAGGAGAAAAAAATCATGAGTAATGCAACACGTTTATCAATTTCCGGCATGAGTTGTGCGGGATGTGTTGGCTCGGTTGAAGATGCCATCAAAGGTGTTGTTGGTGTAACGCAGTCTAGTGTGAATTTTGCGGAACATACAGCATTGGTTGAAGGTACTGCTAATGTCATTGATTTGGTGGATGCAATTAAATCTGCCGGTTACGATGCGGCACAATTAAAAGGTGCGCAAGACGAACAAGAAAAAGAAGCTGCTGAGATGCGCTATTACCGTAAATTATTAAAACAAGCATTATTTGCTGCTGTTATTGGTGTGCCATTATTCATTGCTGGCATGTTCGATGTATTGCCAGGCTTTGAGCAATATAGTGGTCGATTATTTTGGTTATTCATTGGTGTCATAACGTTACTCGTGTTGGTTTATTCTGGTGGCCACTTTTTTAGTGGGGCAGTGAAGTCTGCAAAAAATCATAATGCCAACATGGATACTTTGATTGCTTTGGGCACAGGCTCGGCTTGGATTTATTCAATGGTGATTGTGGCAAGCCCAAACTTGGTTCCGGCAATGGCGCAACATGCTTATTTTGAAGCGGCAGCGATTATTATTTCTTTAATTAATATTGGTGCAGCACTCGAAATGCGCGCTCGCGGCAAAACATCGGAGGCCATTAAACGTTTAATTGGCTTGCAGCCTAAAACTGCGCGGGTATTACGCGACGGCGTTGAGCAGGATATCGCGATTGAAAATGTTGGGCTTGATGAAACATTAAGGGTGCGTCCGGGTGAACGTATTGCGGTTGATGGTATTATCATTGATGGCCATTCGAGTATTGATGAATCAATGTTAAGTGGTGAGCCAATTCCGGTTAAAAAGGAAGTGGGTGATGATGTGGTTGCCGGTAGTATTAATAAAATGGGTAGCTTTTTATTTCAAGCAAAACGAATTGGTAAAGATACTGCGCTGTCACAAATCATAGAAATGGTGCGCACGGCACAATCGAGTAAACCGGCAATTGGTCGTTTGGTGGATAAGGTGTCTTCCGTGTTTGTTCCTAGTGTGTTAATTTTTGCGGTATTAACGTTTTTAGTTTGGATAAATTTTGGGGTGACTGATCAAGTAACAACACTGGCTATTGTCACCACGATGACGGTTTTAATTATTGCCTGTCCCTGTGCGTTGGGTTTGGCAACGCCAATTTCAATTATGGTGAGTGTTGGAAAAGCAGCAGAATACGGCACGCTGATTCGTAATGGTGATGCACTGCAACAAGCTGGAAAGCTTGATACCATCATACTTGATAAAACGGGAACGGTGACAGCAGGGCGGCCGAGTGTGACAAAAATTATTGCTTTGGATGCTTGGTCGGATGAATTAGTTTTGCAGTGGGCCGCTAGCATAGAGCAAAGCTCGGAACATCCATTAGCCGAAGCAATTGTAGACCATGCCCAACAAGCTCAGGTTGAAATGTTAGCGGTTACACAGTTTTCAGCAATAGCAGGTTTTGGCGTGAGTGCGGTTATTGCGAATAAAACCGTTTTATTGGGAAACCGTAAATTAATGAGTCAACAGGATATTGATATTGCTTCACTCGAGCAGGCTGCACACGAATTAGAAACCCAAGCGCAAACACCGATGTTTATCGCGGTTGAGGATCAGGCTATGGGGTTAATCAGTGTTGCGGATGCTATCAAAGAGGATTCAAAAGAGGCTATTCATCGTATGAAAGCCAATGGTTTAAAAGTTGTGTTATTAACCGGTGATAATAAAATAACCGCACAAGCCGTTGCTAAACAAGTTGGTATCGATGAGGTTATTGCTGAAGTATTGCCACAAGATAAAGCTGAAAAAGTTGCATTTTTACAAGAACGTGGTGAACGTGTTGGTATGGTTGGTGACGGCATCAACGATGCACCGGCATTAGCACGAGCCGATGTTGGTTTTGCCATCGGCACGGGAACCGATGTTGCGATTGAAAGTGCCGATATAACATTAATGCGCGGCTCGTTGCACGGTGTGATGGATGCCATTGCTATTTCAAAAGCAACAACACGAAATATAAAACAAAATTTATTTGGAGCGTTTATTTATAATGTGGTTGGTATTCCGGTGGCGGCTGGGGTGTTATTCCCATTTTTTGGGATATTACTCAACCCCATGATAGCCGGTGCTGCAATGGCGATGTCATCAGTAACTGTTGTGATGAATGCCAATCGATTACGTTTATTTACCCCAGCAAAAAAGGATGATTAACGATGAATTTATTATTGACGAATTTAGCCGGTCTTGCACTAATCGTTTTAATTGTGTGGTGGTTTTGGTTATCAAAATCTAAAAAATAAAGCAGGATATTTTTGAGTGTTGTTATAAATATTACTACTGTTTCGTACTCTTGTTTTTATTCTAGCCAAAAAATGAACGGCACAGCAGTGTATCAATACATAAAAATTTACTTCACACGTTGAGTCCGTCCAGCCACTTTAATGGCAGCCGCTTTCACTGCGGTTGCCACTTCATCGGCTGCTTTTGAATTTTTCATTGCTTGCGCGACATTCAGGCCACCAATCAGTAAGCTTAGCATTGCCCAAGCGCGGTTGTGGCGATCGTCTTCAGGCGCAGCAAGTCCTTGTACTACCAGTGCAACAATTACCGCCATTTTCTTTTCATACAAGCCATGCACTTTTGAATCCGAGCGCACCACTTCCGGTGTTAGTGTTGCCATTGCACAGCTGCAAGCCCGGTTACTGCGGTGGGGTTTTCCTAAGTAATAATCAACAAAGGCGTTAAGCCATTGTGCGCCACTGTCTGCTTGAAATTTTTTTATGCCACTAATGACTTCATCCAGTCCGGCGATTAGCGCGGCATCAAATGCTGCGCTTTTTGAGCCAAAGTGCGCATAAAATGCCCCTGAAGTAACAGCAGCTGCTTTTGCCAGGCTGTCAACGCCCACGCCCGAAAAACCAAATTGTCGAAAATTACGTCCTACTGCATCAAGCATTCGTTTATGTGTTTCGGCTTTTTTTCCTGATTTGTGTGCCATTGTTTTAACCTCTGTTCCAGCCTATTTTATAGTGATCGTTATTTAATTGTAGTTTATTCTTGACAATATAACGAACGTTATATAAATTAATATAGCGGTCGTTATATTTTTGAACGAGTGGACTGCAAATGAGTAAAACTTTTTATCGTTTTACTTAATTTAATCAACAATTTAAGAGGATTTACCATGTTAAAAACACGACTATTTCAAATTTTTATGTCATTTGCTATTGCCGGTAGTGTGCTGATGAGCGCCCATGCAGGCACAAACTGCATGCCGATTGGTGGCACGGCAATGCCGAATTTTGTGCCACAGCCAGACGGAACAATTACCATTGTTGCACCACTGACTGGCAGTGTCGCAACTGCGACGGGGACGATCACGGCGCAACGAAAAACCGATACGGGTTTGGAAATGGATATGGAACATTATTTTATGACCAGTAAAGGCGGTTTTATGCACACCAAAGATACTGCTGTGTTGACCAAGGTTATGGGTAAAAAAGATCGTTATATGATTGAAATTGAGTATCACATTCAAGAAGCGTCAACATCGGGTGCCCTTAAAGGCTTTAAGGGTGAATTCAACAGTTTCGGTTTGGTGGATTTGGCGCAGTTGAATGGCTTGGTTCGTTATAGCGGTGAAATCTGTCAATAATGTTTGTCGAAACACCTCTATTCCAGAGGTGTTTTTTTAACGAGGAGTGATTTAATATGAAAAAAATTCTTTACACCATGATACGCGTTACGGATTTACAACGTTCAATCGATTTTTATAGCACTATTTTGGAAATGAAATTATTAAGCACGTTTGATCAACCGCAAGACAAATTTACATTGGCGTTTATGGGCTTTGGAGCCGGGCTTGATAGTTCGACTATTGAATTAACGTATAACTATGGTGTTACGCAATATGATCTTGGTGATGGTTATGGCCATGTTGCAATACAGGTTGACGATTGTTATCAGCAGTGTGAATTAATCAAATCAAAAGGGGGAAATATTACTGTTGAGCCGCGAGTGATAGCCGGGCTTAATGAAACGATCGCTTTTGTGCAAGACCCTGACGGTTATCAAATTGAATTAATTCAAATTTCTAAAGTGTAGTTTTTAATTTGAGTTTATCGAGTCTAATTTTTTTTGTAGCGCCTCAGTCATAAATGCAACAAAAGTACTTATTCGGCTAACATCCCGAATACCGGGGTGGCGCAAAATCCACATGGACATAATGAGTGGCTTGGGGGTATTGGTGTAACGTTGCATATCCGGATTTTGTTCTGCAATAAGGGTTGGTAAGCGCCCAACGCCCATGCCTGCTTTGATAGCATCTACGGTGACTAAAGGATCATTGGTGCGTAATGTTAATTGTAAATTTTGTTGTGTTGCGTGTAACCAGTCGGGTCGCGGTTTATTATTGTATTCGCCAATCCAGTGTAGCGGTTTGCTACCGTTGGCTTTCTGGTATTGTTTTAGATATTTTTTCGAACCGTAAACGGCTAATTCAAATTTTCCGATTTCGCGTCCGATTAAATTCTCCGGTGGCATGTAGGTTAGTCCCCGAATGGCAACATCTGCTTCTTGTTTTGTCAGATTACTGATTTTATTCGATACTTCAAGTTGTAATTCAATGTCGGGGTGTAATTGTGAAAATTGTTTGAGTAATGGCATCAGTAAGGGTTTCACAAATAAAAGTGGTGTGGTCACTCTGATGGGGCCACTCAGTGCAATATTTTTTCCCATAATGTGGCGTTCAATTGCAAAACTGTGTTCTTCCATTAATTCGGCATAATGGCGTAGCTCTTCACCTTCGGAGGTGAGCGCATAACCCGTGGTAAACCGTTCAAACAAAGTAACTTTTAATGACCCTTCGAAACTGTTAATTCGTCTGGAAACGGTAGACTGGTTTACTTTTAATTGTTCTGCTGCTGCAGAGACTGACTCGGCTCTGGCAACAGCCAGAAAATAGCGTAAATCATCCCAATTATTCATCTATGCATCCTCGCATATTAGTTATGCATAATAGTTTATACCTTTGCATTATTGCATGGCGTATATTTATAGCATGAATCAATTCGACGGTCAGTATCAAGTTAGATAAAAGGGGAAAATTATGTCAGCATCTGTCAGGAATACCAATAATGAAGTCCAAACGAAGCATTTTGAAAATGCACTTAATGGTTTTGATGTGCGCAAGTTTACCGATGCAAAATTACAAATGAAGGGGAGTTTTCACTTTAGCTGTAATCCGGAAGTATTGTTTGAGTATGTTTCAAATCCGGAACGTATTGCGCAGTGGTTTGGCATGATTAAAGGTGGTAATTTTAATCATGCTAACTCGAGTAATGATGGTGCTTTAGGTGAAGGGTCATTGCGCGTTTGTAATACCTCAATGGGAACGTTAAATGAAACCATTTATTTTATCGAACAACCTTATCTTGTTGCCTATAATGTTCAGAGCTGGTCAATGCCAATGAAAGATCATTGCGCGGTGATGATTATCGAACCTCAGGATGATGGTTCCTGTATTTTAGTCTGGTTGCACTATTTTAATTATAAAGGATTCATCATGAGAAGAATGTTTCCAACGATGATGCTTAAAATGATGAATGATGGAATGCAAAAATTGCGTGAAAAACTCGGTGGTAATGGCGGTAAAATGGAAGCAGCTTAGATTTATCAAAATAGACGTACTAGGTTTTTCCACCAAGGTATGCTATATTGTACAATATATCTGTACCAAAAATAATGGCACATCCATGCAAAATATAAATATCAGCGAATTTAGGGCTAATCTATTGAGTTATCTGCAAAAAGCCCATGATGGCGAAGAGCTTACAGTCACCTCTCATGGTGAAGTTCTGGCTACTATACTGCCTCCTGTCGACAAACGGGAAAAGGCTAAAAAAATGTTGAATTCACTTTCTAAAACGGCTGTCATTGGTGACATTGTTTCTCCGGATAATGATGGCTGGAAAGCCATGAAATGATTGTGATGGATACTTGTTCTATTATTTGGGATGCTTTGTCTCCAAAGAGTTTATCTCGAAAAGCAAAGGCAGCTATAAACAAACATGAAGAACAGGGACTTATATTTTGTGATATCTCAGCGTGGGAAATTGCAATGTTGGTAAAAAAGGAGAAGCTTCAAATTGATGGCGCTACAACTAATTTTATTAAAGCCGTGCTTGATTCGAGAAATTATATTTATAAAGCTATTACTCCTGAAATAGCGGATTTATCCGTAACTCTCGGAAAACAAATTAATAAAAATCCTGCTGATCGACTAATTGTCGCAACGTCAATCATTGAAAACATCGAATTAATTACTGCAGATAAAAATTTAATTAAATCTGATTTAGTTAAAACTATTTGGTGAATGACAACGCGAAAGTATGCGGTTATTTTTTTAATCTTAATTCTGCTCTCAATTTAATTAACCTGAACTCGGGATAAGCAAATATAATTTAAATAAACAAATGAAGTAGTTACGAAAGAATAATACTAAATCCACCGGCTACGGAAGAGGTGTAGTCCATATCCTCACATTTGTGCTCGAATAGTATTTTTGAACAGCAATAAATATTTTTCTTATCCCGAGTTCAGGTTAATTATTATTACGATCCAACTTTCGATAGCTTATGGCTTCTGTTAAATGTTTGGTTTTAATGTTTTCCGCTTTATCTAAGTCGGCAATTGTACGGGCAACTTTTAATATTCGATGATAAGCGCGTGCCGATAATCCTAATTTTTCAATAGCGTCTTCTAATAAATTAGAATCGTCAGATTTTAAGCAACACCAGTGTTCAATTTGTTTTACCGTGAGTTGACTATTGGGTATTGTCGAACGATGTAATTGAATGTTGCGAGCTTGATTCACTCTGACTCGAATTTCATCACTGGTTGTTTGACTTTGTTGCGGTTTTTGGCGCAGTAGTTTGGTGGCAATAGTAGCAACTTCGATATGCATATCTATACGGTCTAATAACGGGCCGGATATTTTGGCACGGTAACGCTCAACCTGTTCCGATGTGCAATTGCAACGGTCATCTTTGTGCCCAAGATAACCACAAGGGCACGGGTTCATGGCTGCGATGAGTTGGAAGCGTGCCGGAAATTCAGCCTGTCGCGCTGCACGTGAAATTGTAATCGAGCCGGACTCGAGCGGTTCACGTAATACTTCTAAAACTTTTCTATCGAACTCGGGTAATTCGTCTAAAAATACCACTCCGTTATGGGCTAATGAAATTTCACCGGGACGCGGCTGGCTACCACCACCAACCAAAGCAACACCGGATGCAGTGTGATGCGGATTTCGAAATGGCCGTTGTTGCCAAGAGTCTGCCTTAAATTCTTGTGTGTTATTGATGGAACGAATCGCGGCAGTTTCCAAGGCTTCTTGTTCGGTCATGTCGGGCATGATGCTCGGGAGCCGACTTGCTAACATGGTTTTACCGGTTCCGGGTGGCCCCACCATTAACATACTATGGCCACCGGCTGCTGCAATTTCTAGCGCGCGTTTAGCGTGCTGTTGTTCATGAACATCGGATAAACACACGGGATAATGTAGTTTTGTATTTTTGTTTACACTGATTTGGGGCGCAAAGGCATCAATTTGTTGCTGGCCTGATAAATGTGCGCAAACCGCGAGTAAGTTTTGTACGGGTAATATTTTTAGGCCGCTAACCAGAGAGGCTTCCGTGGCATTTTGCTCGGGTACAACCAATATTTTATTGGCATTTCGCGTTTGTATCGCCACCGGCAATACACCGCGGACGGCACGACATTCGCCGCTGAGTGCCAACTCGCCAAGAAATTCATATTGAGTTAAATTTAAATTGGGAATTTGTTCAGATGATGCTAATAATCCGATGGCAATGGCTAGATCAAATCGTCCGCCATCTTTGGGTAAATCTGCCGGGGCAAGGTTAACGGTGATGCGTCGGGCAGGAAATTCAAACTGAGAATTGATGAGTGCGCCACGCACGCGATCTTTACTTTCTTTAACGGCAGTTTCAGGCAAGCCGACAATGGAAAAACAGGGCAGGCCATTGGATAAATCAACCTCCACGGTCACCAGCGGTGATTCAATACCGACTCCGGCTCGAGAAAATACAACTGCAAGTGACATGGATTCCGTTCCTATTCAATTTAGTGTCGTTATTATACTAGAGCATGTGTTGCCATAAAAATAGTCTAAGCTGTTACAAAGTCGATTTATTTTTGTAGTGATTCTAACTATGTTATTAATAGGGTTTGATTATCTATTTTTAAAATAATATCTTAGAACTTTAATTAAAATGGTGTTAGATTCTGAGCAATCTATTGCTAGGTTTACAACGGTAAACGGATTTAGAAAACGTCTTAATAAAGAGGATAAAATGAAAAGCAGTGACCAATATCTTGTTTTGAATTCAAAAATAGCCACTATTATTTTATGCGCGGTGTTTATTTTAATTTTCCTTTTTCCATCCTACAGTCAGGCTGCAATTACCAGTAACGATTCGTTATTTTATAAAAGCGAAGGATTGAGATTGCATCGCTTATCTTTTTTGCCAGCTAAAAAATGGTGCAACACAGATCCAAAAGTTGCCTATCATGAAGTTAGTGTTTTTTATGATGTGCCACATCTTGAGCGACTCAAACGAATGGGCTCGAATTATGTGGCTTTTGTGAAAGATACCGTTATTCCGGCAATTCAGCAATATTGTGGTGTTGCTGTTAATCCAAAAAATATTAACATTATACTGAATATGTACCAGATGTTACCCGATCCATCGGTGCCTGGTAGTTATGTTGAAGAGCGTGCGGGATCAATTACTCCTCATTGGGACACTATGATGTTTGTATCGAATCAATCCGGTGTCCTATATTCACGCTACATCCCTAAGGCGGCCAGCCAGCATTTAAGCCAAAAACAAATTACGGCATTGATGCCAGCTTATATTTTAAAGCAGATAAAAGCCGATATAAAAACTGATGTAAAAGTTCGTAAGGCTAAAGAGGTTTGGGTTGCTACAAAGTGCCATGGTGCGTTTTGTGATTTACCCGGAGGGATTTATTTAAACGCTATTTACAACAATGATATCGCACTGATCAAAAAATTAGATAAGCATATTAATGCTAAAACTGTAACTATGTTACAGCAGTCATCAAATCGAATTCTGGGTGCAAGAGGCACCGACTTGCTTAAAAAAGCCATGAAACAGATGAATAAAGGCGGTCCTTCAAAGATTCAGAATAAGCTAAAAAATGGCCTGCAAAATAAATCGATGTTACGTTATGTCGCTGATTATTACATGTATCATCCGCGTGATTTCAATCCGTTTTCAATGATTTGTAAAGAAAAATTAGTTACCAAAGTGAAAATCTACAAAGGTGATACTTATGATATTGAAAATTCAGACGGGTTATACATTGGGCAGGGCGGTGGTGAAACCACCAAAACAGCTTATAACATCAAGCCTAATTTTTCTGCTTTGTGTGATAGAGTCTGTAGCCACATGGGTGGCGATAGGAATGTTGCTCTAAAATATTTGAGATCCAATAGTAAAGTAGTAGCTTCAACATTAAAGGGCGTTATACAGTTACGTTCGGATGTTAAATATTGTAAGAAACCTGAATTGAAAAAAAATATCGCACAATTTGAGCGTAACCTTATTTCATTAACCAACCAATATTTGGATAGCAAGGCGACATGGATATCGGGTGTAAAGTAAAAATTGACTGATGAAAATGAATAGAGAGTTATTTACACAATCGTTTTTACTTTGATCCTAGTTTTTGTTCAATTTCCTGAATTTGTTTTTCTAGGGCTTCTAATTTTTCTCGGGTGCGTTGTAATACTGCCGTTTGAGTATCAAATTCTTCACGAGTAACTAAATCCATCTTGTTTAATACGCTGTGTAATGTTGCGCGCAGGTTTTCTTTTATGTCTTTATTTAATAATTGAAAATCTTTTGGCAGTGCATCGGTCACTTGGCGGGTGATGTCTTCGATAAACGAACTTTTCATGAGTTGGCTATTCCTTATTATATATAGCTGAGTTTTAGAATTAGTATACCGTGTTATTTAACGATAATAAAAAATAAATGAAATTCAAAGTGTGATGTGTGTGCTATTTCCGCACTAGTCTGGTGCGATAAGCTAGCGCCAGCAACGTATTTGCACATAAATAGTGCAATTATACCTGTTGATAATGCTAAGTGATTGTTTTATGTAATATAATTGCTTGGCATAACATATGCACATTAGGTTAGACATAGCCTGATATAATAGTGCAATATTCGTTTATGTCGAAAATAATAACACAGGAAAATTAATATGAAAATCAAGACAATTATTGCAACATCTGTTGCGGCAGTATCTTTATTAGCTAGTAGCACAGCGTTTGCTGGCAGTTTTACTGGTAATGCTGCCATGAGTTCAAACTATATTTGGCGTGGTCAAACACAATCTTCAGATCTTACTGCTGTATCAGGTGGCATTGATTGGAGTCATCCTAGTGGTGTATACCTTGGTGGTTGGACATCAAGCTTAGGCGGTAATGATTACGAATTGGATTTATACGGTGGTTATGGTTTCACTGTTGATAAATTTGATTTAGACGTGGGTTTCATTAATTACCGTTACCCTGTAACCGGTGATGCGCCAAGTAATTTCTCAGAAGCGTACGTTAATGCTTCAATGCTTAATTATACTGCTGGTGTTGCGATTACATTAAGCAAAGACGGTACTGAAAAAGATAATGATATCTATCTTTATGGTACTGGTGAGTTTGAACTCAAGCAAGATCTTAATTTAACGGTTACTGTTGGTAGTTATAACTTTGATGATAGCGCTACCGAGGATTATTTCCATGTTCAAGCGGCATTGAGCAAAGGTGATTTTACATTTGCAGTTGATAAGAATGACGACACCAGTGGTGCTGGTACAGACGCGATGCGTTTGACCATTAGTTATGCTAAATCAATTGATCTTTAAGATTTAAGAAAAGCGCTAATACTCTCTTTTTCTTATTTTTAATTTAAGAAAAAGAGAGTCAATAATAATAAATATAATTTCCAGTTCGTGTTCGTATTATAAAAAAAACAGAAGGAGATCTTTACATGAAATTAGTAATGGCAATTATAAAGCCATTCAAACTTGACGATGTGCGTGAAGCCTTATCCGATATTGGAGTTCAAGGTATTACAGTAACAGAAGTTAAAGGGTTTGGACGGCAAAAAGGGCATACCGAATTATACCGTGGTGCTGAATACGTCGTGGATTTTTTACCTAAAGTAAAAGTAGAAGCAGTTGTAGATGACAGCTTATTAGATCAAGTTATAGAAGCCATATCCAAAGCAGCTAACACTGGCAAAATTGGTGATGGGAAAATATTTGTTTATAACGTTGAGCAAGCTATTCGGATCCGTACCGGTGAGTCTGGAACAGAAGCGTTATAACAATAACAATTTCTAGCTTAGGCTGTTATTTTGTAGGAGAGTAAAAAATGATTAACAAGATTTTAAATTCACGTTTAGTGCTAGGGCTGATGTTGGCATGTTTGCCGGCAATTGCCTTTGCTGAAGGTAAGCTTGATTCGGGCGACACTGCCTGGATGTTAACTGCAACTGCTTTGGTATTGTTTATGACAATTCCGGGTTTAGCATTATTTTATGCCGGAATGGTTCGCAGCAAAAACGTATTATCGGTATTAATGCAATGCTTTGCGATAACCGGGTTAATGACTATTTTATGGTATTTCTTTGCTTATAGTATGGCTTTTGATACCACGGGCATGGTTAAAGGTGAAACCAACATCCATTCATTTGTTGGTGGCATGAAAATGATGTTTCTTGATGGTTTAACAAAAGAAAGTTTAATTGGTGGTATTCCAGAATCTGTTTGGATTACATTTCAAATGACATTCGCCATTATAACACCAGCATTGATGGTTGGTGCTTTCGCTGAACGCATGAAATTTAGCGCATTGTTAATATTCTCTGCAGCTTGGTTAATTTTAGTGTATGCACCAATCTGTCATATGGCATGGAGTGGTGATGGCGCATTATTCTGGGACTGGGGTGTAATCGATTTTGCCGGTGGAACGGTAGTGCATATTAATGCTGGTATTGCAGGTCTTGTTGCCGCAATTATGATTGGCAAACGTAAAGGTTTCCCAACAACAGCAATGCCGCCACATAACCTGGGTTATACTTTAATTGGTGCTTCAATGTTATGGGTTGGTTGGTTTGGTTTTAATGCTGGTAGTGCAGCCGCAGCTAATGGCGATGCGGGTATGGCCATGTTGGTAACACAAATCGCAACAGGCGCAGCAGCATTAGCGTGGATGTTTATCGAATGGTTCACCCACGGTAAACCCAGTGTACTTGGAATTGCTTCTGGTGCGGTCGCTGGTTTAGTCGCGATTACGCCGGCTTCGGGTTCAGTAGCACCATTTGGCGCATTAATCATTGGTATCGCATCCGGTGTTGGTTGTTTCTTCGCAGCAACAACGTTAAAACGTAAACTAGGATATGATGATTCATTAGATGTTTTTGGTGTTCATGCCGTTGGTGGTATTATTGGTGCTTTGTTAACGGGTATTTTCTCAGCCGAAAGCATGGGTGGTTTTACTGCAGGAATTACACCAGGCGCGCAATTATTCATACAATTTAAAGCCGTTGCTTTCACTGTTATTTATTGCGGTATCATTAGCTTTATATTATTTAAAGTGATTGATATTGTGATTGGATTACGTGTCAGCGAAGAAGATGAAACCGAAGGTTTGGATTTAACGCAACATGACGAACGTGGTTATATCTTGTAAATTTAGTTTTTTAATTTACTGTAATAAAAAAGAGCATCAAGTTTTGATGCTCTTTTTTTGTTTGGGCATCTTAATAAAGTTAGAGACTGTTTTTTAAATCCTACATTATAAAATAATGATCATTCCTATCGATGAATATTAGCAGTTAGATTCCCGCTAAAGTCACGCGGAAATGACAGTGTTGTGTAATATCAGTAGTCTGTTTAATTATTCGATTTTTCTCTGATTACTGTGTCGCATTTCCTATTTTCAAAAATAACCGTCATTCCCGCGTGACTTTAGCGGGAATCTAGAGGTTAACCGTTAGCTGCTCGTTAAATACTAGCGCTATCTTACCTAGCGGGCTCACAATATTAATTTTGCAATAATTGTTGTTTGCTGCGAAACAAAGCCGATATATCTTCTTCACCATAACCTTGATCGATTAATCGTTGATAATGTATTAAAGTCATTTCTACAATGGGTAATCTGTTTTCGCCCATTTCTTCAATTATTTTATTACACAACATTAAATCTTTATGGTGTAATTTAATTTTAAAACCGGGTTGATAGTCGCCTTGCAACATGCTTTTGCCGCGGTGTTCCAAAAACCAATTACCCGCAGCACCACCTACTAATACATCCACTAATTTGTTGGCATCTAATCCTATTGTTTTGGCCAAGGCTAGTGATTCTGTTACGGCTTGATTAATACCTGCAGCCATAATTTGATTAACCGCTTTAGTTTTTTGGCCACTACCAGAGTCACCCATGTAGGTGACGGATTTTGTAAAGCAATTCAAAATATTATTAATAGAATTTAATATATCCTCATCACCACCGGCCATCATCACCAGTTGCCCGGTTTTTGCACCTTCACTGCCACCAGACACTGGGGCATCTAGAAAATGGCATGCTTTTTCAGCTAACAACTGCTTACAGCTTGCTACAGTATCTATGCCGATAGTTGAGGTATCGACAATGATAGTCCCCGGCTTTAAATCAGCAACGAGTGATTTAATGACTTCCAAAATATCATTATCGGCAGAGACACTAGTAATAATGACATCACATTGGATTGCCAATTCATTGAGTGTTTTGCAAAACGGAATATTGGTACTTTTTTGAAATTGCTCGGCTTTTAATATCGTGCGATTATAAACAGTGTCGAGTTGATGTTTGGCGTGTAGGTTTTGGGCAATGCCACACCCCATTGCGCCTAATCCTAATACGCCGGTTATTTTGTTAGTTTTTACTATTTTCTGATTCATAGTGGCCAGTATAAATAAATGTTTTCATTATTTACACCATTTTTCAGCTTGTTGTTTCATTAACGTTATTTCTTTTAAACGTTGCTCATCGCTTAAAAATATTTTTTCACCAACTTCGTTTCGAGAATAAATTCTCGAAGATTTTTGATAGCGAACGAGTTTGTCTTTAGAGACTTTACAATTGTATTGTCGAACTTTAGCTTGTTCTCTTTTTTCAGATTGTTGCTGTTTTTTAATGCGCCGTTGTGCCTTAAATGAATCTAATAATTTTTTTTGCTTTAAGGCACGCTCTTTATTAGTGTAACTGACATTAGCGGTGTTATTTTTAGGAACTTTATAGAGTGTTGCCGAATTATGTTGCTGATTGGGTTTATCACCAAAATGAACCGTTCCATCAGAATCGGTCCATTTATAAATATCAGCAGAATAACCCGTGCTTGAAATGAGTAATGTGATAAATAATAATAGTAAATAATGTGTTGACTTATAAATTAACAATTTTGTTCCTTTATAGTTCAATCATCCCTAATTTCGTTGTAAGCGATCCAAGCGTAGTCGCCATCTGTCGTCAAAAAGATATCGTGCGCCAATGTACACGCCAATGATTGAAGCCAGCCCGGAGCCACCTGCAATCATAAACATAATCAATATTTGGTATTTAACCGCATCCATCGGGTCAGCGCCAGCTAAAATTTGCCCAGTCATCATACCCGGTAGACTGACAATACCCGCTGCTGCCATGGCATTGATTATTGGCAGCATCCCAACCCGAACACTATCATGGATAATATCATTTATAGCATCTTTCCAGCTTGCGCCTAGGATTAATTGCGCTTCAATTTGTTTTTGTTTGTCTAATGCTGATTGGGTTAGTCTATCTAGTGCTAGGGCCAAAGACGTCATGGAATTACCCAACATCATGCCAATCAGTGGAATCGAGAATTGCGGGTCGTACCAAGGTTTTTCATCAATAATGACAAATAGCACAAAAAAACTAATTGAAAAGGATGAAACGAATAAGGTAATAAATCCGAGTCCATAACCCCAGAAACCAGTGAAACGAGATTTTTGCCTTGCTATTACTTCATAGGTCGCAATTGAGAGCATGATAGTGGTTAATAATAATATCCACTCGAGTTCTACGCGCTCAAATAATGTTTTTAATATAAAACCAATAAACAATAATTGCACGACTGTGCGCACTGCTGAAATAAATATTCGTTTATGCAGATTCAGGCGTAACATCCAGGATAAACCAGCGAGTAAGACAATAAACAAACTCGCTAGCGTTAAATCCAGTGTGGTTAATTGGTGCATGTTTCATCCTTAATAAGTTGGCCGTCCTCAATAAGGTAACAGTTTTTTGTTAATCGGCGCAATTGTTCAACATCGTGGCTAACCCAAATAACAGGGACATTATTTTGTTGCTGATAGAGCTGTATTAATTCTTCAACGCGGTAGCGATTACTTTCGTCTAGGTTTGCTGTTGGCTCATCAAGTAGCAAAACTTGTGGTTTGTTTGCCAATAAACGGATAAGCGCCAAACGCTGTAATTCACCGGTAGAGCAACGTGCTATATCCGCGTGATACATGCTGTAGTCCATTCCTAAGGCAACAAAGTCATCGTCATCGTCACTTTCAAAATGATCAGAAACTTTATTAAGCCACCAGTAACTATTGGTTGTTAACAGACCGACTTTTTTTCGCCACTCATTAGGTTTCATTTCGGTTGAAAAAATACCATCTAAAGATAGTGTTCCTTCGTGGGGTGTTAGGTCTGCAAGTGCGTGCAGTAAGATAGATTTTCCTGTTCCCGAGTCACCCGATATTCCGATAGTGTTTGTTGCTGCAATCTCAATATTAATATCGCTAATATGATAAATGCTTAGATCATTAACTGTTAATGTATTTTGCATAGCTGTTGTGTTGGTATATTGTTATTTTATGTTGATTCTTAATTTCACACGTTTATATTTATATTATGAATGTCAGGTCTGTTGCTTGTTTAGCTCATTAATTTTTCATTATACAAATTAAAAAGCCATCTTGACTCTGTCTAACGTTATTTGTGTTAACGATAACCGTCCTTTGTTGAATATGATGAGGATGATTAATCGCATGGTGATGGCCATCAAGGTAGTGAACCCTTTCCGGTGATATCCACACTGACGCAAAAGAAATGGTAACACTTCGTGCCTGTTAGCAAACCTTGAAATAAATTTATTGTGACGACACACACACTAAACTACCCTAGTTTGATCCTGAAGGAGTAGCTTAAAAATAATTTTATTTTATTATTCAATATCTTAGCCGTAATTCTACTTCTGCGGAGCGTGGCAAAGCAAGTATTAAAAATTAAATTAAATATAAATATAGCCTACGTTTTTAGAATATAGCTGAAGATAACTGTAATTTTACATAAATCGAAATTTTATGCGGTGCCTGTTAAATTGCTGAAACAGAATTAATTTTGGGGGCATTCAAAATTAAATTTTGAACCACCAAGCTCGGAGTCAGTTATGGTGATTTTACCATCATGCCAGTCAGCAATTTGTTTAACGATTGATAAACCCAAGCCACAGCCACCCGAACGGCGATCACGACTAAGATCCAAACGTTTAAATGGCTCGAGGACTTTGATTCGATCAGCAATTGCAATACCCGGACCATCATCTTCAACAGAAATAGTAAACTGCTCTTGCTGGTAATTTGCACTAATTCGAATATTTTGAGAGGCATAACGAATGGCGTTGCTCAGCAAATTACTGATTGCCCGGTTAACCAGTTTTGAATCGATCACAATATTGCGTTCATCAGTTAATAAACTGTCATCCAGTTGTAAGTTGATGTCGTTAATTTGCATACGGTGATGCTCCGTAAAATCATTTATCCATGTTTTAAAGTTAACTGTTTCAAGATTTAATTCCGGAGTTTCTCTATCAAATTGAGCATAGGTTAACAATTCTGTAACGAGGCTGTCGAGTTCATCAATGTCGGTATTCATGCTGTTGATGTATTTTTGTCTGGTTGTTGCATCATTTGATTCTTTTAACATTTCTATTCCGAATCGAAGTCGTGATATAGGCGTGCGTAGTTCATGTGAAACAGCATTGGTTAATTCTTTGTGGGAATCAATTAAATTTTTTATTCTATCGGCCATGCCATTAAAGGTTTGTGTTACGCGTAGAATAGCTGAGTTTTTTCTAATATTTATTCGGGTATTAAACTGACCATTACCAAATGATAGTGCCGCATTTGATAATTGAATTAAATCATTTGATATTGGCCGCATCCAAATATAAAGTGCAAGCGCAATCATAAGAGCCAAAAATGCCATAGCATAATAAAAAAGATCAACGATCAAAGTGCTGATATGAATCGGGCCAGCTTTAACCACAAAATCGCTATTGGGTATGCGTTTATAATACGTTTCACCATTATCGCGAGGGTTTTCACCATAGGTGCCGCCATTACGAATAGTAGTAATGTATTCTGTTTTAAGTTTTAATTCATTGAGTGGAATTAAGCTCAGTGGATAGCGAAATTCTTTAGCGATGTTATCTAAAGTTTGTTGCCAGTATTGTTGTTTGACTTGCTTTAGTATTTTAAAGCCAATATAAAAGGCACCACTCGCGGTGCGCTCTGCATGCTCTAATTCTGATTGATCAAATGAAACACTAATAACTTTATTGGTGTTTGGCATTAAGGAATGCAAAATTTCGTTGGAGTCTAATTCATCCGAAGTGCTAGCGGTCATGCCTGAATTAATTCGGCGTAATTTTTTTTTCGATAATTTTAAGTCGGCAATATTATTTAATTGTAAAAAGTAACCAAAATGAGGCTTTAGTTCGGCAATTTTTGCTGGCCATTGTGCCTCGGGGACTGAATAGAGTTCCTGTTTGATTAAAAAAAAAGTACCGCTAGCAACATCCGTTCGGTGTTGGGCTAATAAATCATCGAGTATTATCGTTGGTAATGTTTTTAAGCCAATAATAAATAATGTAATGGTAATGGCGAGTAACACATATAATCGTAAAAAACTTTTTCCCATAATCTTGTTGCTTGATGTTGTTAATTTTCAACCACAAACATATAACCTTTACGGTGAATTGTTTTGATTTTTTGTGATGATTGCTCGGTATCACCTAGCTTTTTTCGAAGCCGCGAAATGGTGATGTCGGTAGAGCGGTTTAAACCGTTATAACCAATGCCGCGTAAACTTGCTAATATTTTATCTCGGCTTAATATTTCTCCGGCATTATTGGCCAGCAGCCACAATAATTCAAACTCGGTATTGGTTAATTCAATTGGTTTATCGTGTATGTATAACTGTCTTGATGTTTTATTGATTCGTATTTCATTAAAAATTAATTCATTATTTGCTAATGTTTTATTTTTATCAAAATGATTAACTGCGCTGGTACGCCTTAATAATGCTCGAATGCGCGCCAGTAAAATCCGAGGTTGTACGGGCTTGGTAATGTAGTCGTCTGCGCCAAATTCCAATCCAAGCACTTGGTCGATATCATCGGTTTTGGCGGTGAGCATTATGATAGGGCTGTCTATTTCCTGTCGAACAAATTTACATACTTGTAAGCCATCCATTCCGGGTAACATTACGTCAAGAATAACCAAATCAGGATTACTCTCTATGATTTCTTTTACCGCGGTATCACCGCGATATTGAACACTCACTTCAAGCTCGTGCTGCTCTAAATATTCAACAACTAAGGCTGCGAGTCGCTCATCATCTTCAACAAGAATTATTTTGGGTTTTTTATCCGGTGCCGATGTAATCATAATTGCTATTGATTGCTAATTGTAAGTGTATAATTATAGTTTGTTTTAATGGTTCAATCATGGTGAGGGATTATAACTATAGCAAAAATTAATTAAATACTCAGGTATTTTTCCTCATTGTTATTTACTTCTTGTAACAAGATGTTTCATTTTTATGGGTTGTTGTAAGCAATGTTAATCGATAATAAGCAGATACATATTGTCACAAACAATTACTAGTTCTTATGCTTTAATCATTAAAACTTTATTAATCAATAATTGAAAGGAGAGTAAAATGATTCATAATTTTAAAATATCATGGAACTACATTTTTTATAGCATATTTATGGTTGCCTCATTTGTTATGCTATTGTTTTTTAATGTCCAACAAGCTCATGCAAGTCCGCAATTGATGACTACTTATGTTGAAATCGATCCTGTTAATAAAACCGCATTTGCTTTTGATGAAAACTTTAAGCGTTTACCCGATTATCCTAACAACCCTAAAACCAGCATGATAGTACTACCTGATAATCAAGCTTATTGGTATGTTGCGAGTGACATTGATGTTGTTCGGCGTAATCCTGATGGCAGTGTTGAAATCGTATCGGGTGATCCGGCTTATGCTGAAATGGTACATCATTTAGTTTGGGTTTATAAATCACCAAATCGCACACGTGATTATACCTGTGGTGCGGCATTGTTAATTCCTGTTGGTAGTGAATTAAGTAGTTTTCATTTTCCAAAAGGTTATGCTTATAAATTGGATGCTGGTATTTTATTTCCTGTGTGGCATTGGGAAAATCCGGCGAATGTTGATTTAAGCCAAAAAATTTATTTACGATTTAATATCACCATTGATGATCAAATGGCGGGGTATAAAGACACCAATATCGATTGGGTGGATAATAATCCTTGTGTGTCAGCTTTTGCTATTCCACCGGGTGAGTCTAAAGTTGTTAGTGCAAAACGTTTTGTGGCAACGGATCGACGCATCGTGGCTGTATTACCACACATACATGATCATGGTGGCGAAATTAAACTAAAAAGCAGCACTAAAACCATTCGAAAATTTAAACCTGAATATCAAAATTATCCGGTTGCACATGATGATATGGGGCAAGGGCCAACGTTATTACATTACGATGAACATCATTTACCGGTTAATGGTTTGTATGCTT
>VAPL010490084.1_pt1 | contig 23846 bp, 19 predicted proteins | sample 3395061 | NCBI WGS metagenome assembly VAPL01 (sample SAMN08290444, study PRJNA428436) | hydrothermal vent metagenome | isolation source: Deep-sea hydrothermal vent chimney 2 | place: Pacific Ocean: Juan De Fuca Ridge | depth 2182 m m | reverse complement strand
ACCATGGATAAAAAGTTCACCGGAACGGATAACTACATCGCTACCGAAGACCTGATGGTCGCCGTCAATGCCGCCGTCGCCCTGGAACGGCCCTTGCTGATTAAAGGCGAACCGGGAACCGGCAAGACCGTGCTGGCCCAGGAAGTGGCCGCCGCCCTGGATAAAAAACTGATCCAGTGGCATATCAAATCGACCACCAAGGCGCAGCAGGGCCTGTACGAATACGACGCCGTAGCCCGCTTGCGCGATTCCCAGCTTGGCGAGGAACGGGTCCACGATATCGCCAACTACATCGTGCGCGGCAAGTTATGGGAAGCCTTCGATGAAGAACAGCGCCCGGTGCTGCTGATCGACGAAATAGACAAGGCCGATATCGAATTCCCCAATGACCTGCTGCTGGAACTGGACCGCATGGAATTCCATGTCTACGAAACCCGGCAGACCATCGTCGCCCGCCAGCGGCCAATTATCATCATCACCTCGAACAACGAAAAGGAACTGCCCGACGCCTTCCTGCGGCGCTGTTTCTTTCACTACATACGCTTCCCCGATGAAGATACCATGCGGCGCATTGTCGATGTTCACTATCCGGGCATTCAAAAACGCCTGGTGTCGGATGCCCTGAGGCTGTTTTACGATCTGCGGGAAGCGCCGGGGCTGAAGAAAAAACCCTCGACCTCGGAATTTCTCGACTGGCTGAAACTGCTGATGGCCGAAGACATCCCGCCCGAAACCCTGCGTTCGGACGACAAACGCGACCTGATCCCGCCCCTGCACGGGGCGCTGTTAAAAAACGAACAGGACGTGCACCTTCTGGAACGCCTGGCATTCCTGAACCGGCAGGGCCGATAACCGGAACAGCCGATGTTTATTAAGTTCTTCCTGTCCCTGCGCGACGCCGACGTGCCGGTATCGCTGCGCGAATACCTGACCCTGCTGGACGCCATGGACCAGGATCTGGCCGGATATTCGGTCGATAATTTCTACTATCTCAGCCGTTCCTGCCTGGTCAAGGACGAACGCAACCTGGACAAGTTCGACCAGGTTTTCGGCACGGTTTTCAAGGGACTGGAAATGCCGCCGGAAGAACAGCACGAAATTCCCGAAGAATGGCTGCGCAAGCTGGCCGAAAAAAACCTGACGGAGGAGGAAAAAAAGGAAATCGAGGCCCTCGGCGGCTGGGAAAAACTCATGGAAACCCTGAAAAAACGCCTTGAGGAACAACGGGAACGGCATCAGGGGGGATCGAAATGGATCGGCACCGCCGGCACCTCGCCATTCGGCGCCTATGGCTACAACCCGGAAGGCATCCGCATCGGCCAGGACGGCAACCGCAATTTCAGCGCCGTCAAGGTATGGGACAAGCGGCAATTCAAGAACCTTGATGACAAGGTTGAACTGGGAACCAGAAATATCAAGGTGGCGCTCCGGCGGTTACGCAAATTCGCCCGGCAAGGGGCGGCCACCGAACTGGACCTGCCGGGCACCATTCGCGCCACGGCGGAAAAGGGTTATCTGGATATCAATATGGTCGCGGAACGCCACAACGCGGTCAAGGTGCTGCTGTTCTTCGATGTCGGCGGCTCGATGGACCCGCACGTCGCCATGATGGAGGAACTGTTTTCGGCCGCCCGCGGCGAATTCAAACACCTGGAATATTTTTATTTCCACAACTGCCTGTACGAGCGGGTATGGCAAGACAACGTACGCCGCCACGGCCAGACGATACCGACCTGGGAATTGCTGCATACATATCCATCGGACTACAAGGTAATCATCGTCGGCGATGCTTCCATGAGCCCCTACGAAATTGCCTATCCCGGCGGCAGCGTCGAACATCATAACGAAGAAGCCGGCGCCGCCTGGATGAGCCGCCTGCTCGACACTTACAGCCACGCGGTATGGCTTAACCCGGCCCCGGAAAAAAGCTGGGACTACACCCAGTCGGTATCAATGATCCGCCAGCTGATGTCCGACCGCATGTACCCGATGACTCCGGACGGCATCGATCTGGCGATTCGGGAATTGAGCCGTTAGCAGACTGTTTTTTGGTATCCCGGATACGTTTATGTACCGTACCCGGGATACGGGATTTTAAACCGTTTCAAACCGGCGATAGAAGTGACCGGCAAGACCGCCGAGAGCGAGCCAAAACAAGCCGCTGACGACCAGTGTCGCAACCGCGAATTCCGCCGCCATTTCGGCCGGTATACCACCTGTTTCGGGCGCGATACTCGGAGCGCCGACCACATGGGGCGCCAATATAAGCGCGGCTCCGACCAGTTTCAGGACTATCTGGCGACCGAAAAAGATCAACGCCAGACCGCCCGCGGTGGCCAGCACGGTGGCTACCCACCATATCTGACGGGCCTGCAAGTCAGCCGCCGGCATCCCCGGAAGTTCCGGCGCCAGGCCCATTCCCGGACCGGCCGAAAATACGGCGAATCCGCAAAGACCCCAAACCAGCCCCTGCCGCCAGTCGACCTGCCGACCGCTTAGCGCAATCGCGCCAACCAGCAGGAAGGAGAACCCGATGGATATCAGGATATCGGCAACCAGGGTGTAAAAGCTCCGCTCCAGGCCTTCCGACGGCGCCCAGTCACTGGCCTCCGATGCGGTTTCCTTGGCATTGGTAACAGCCGCTTCCGATGCGCTCGCCGCATTCTCGTAGACCTCGGCTTGCAAAATTAATGGCGTCGTCGTCACCATGTGGGCGATGAACATCATCGTGCCAGCCAGTGCCCCGGCCAGCAGCGCGGTGATAAAAATCCTTCTGTACATGGCGGGCCTCAGTGACAGGGTACGCTAAACGCATGCCGGACATCATGCGCGGCATTGTGGGCCGCCGGCATTTGCGCGAAAGCCGCGCCAAAAACCAGAAAGACGCCAAACATCAGGGCGATGACAGCCGGTAACCTGGCCGCCATATTTCCCGCCGCTACGGTTTCAGTGTTGATAGTCTGTTCGTTATGCATTCCAATAACCCTCCGTTATGGAAACGTGATTGACTCCATTCCGCAGCGGACATCCGCTAATCCGGAAATACAAACCTTCCCGGAATACGAAACGTTTTGGCGGCAGGTCTACTGGCTTGCGGTTTCCGTCCTCGCCCGGCCTTCCCGGTTTCCCAGTGGCCATGATCGGGCGAATACAACCGCTTACAGTTGCGGGGGCAGCCACGGCTGGGAATCCCCGATTGGGTCGATTCCTTCCGTGTTCCCTGTTAGGTCCCGGGCTTGTTCGCCCTGTGGGGACACCGTCGCGGTTGATCGTAATAATTTTCACCGCCGCAAGCAATACCGAATGATCGGTGTTTTTTTATATTACCGTCACATCGGCCTTCCCGCCATGCCCGGCCATGGCCCGGTATCGTCTTTATCAATGCTCCTTGGTACTACGGAGCGGTCGGGAATTGGCGATGGCGATGCCGACCAGAATCAGCGCCAGGGCGGCCAGGCCCCGGGCCGAAATATTTTCGGCCAGAAACAGCCAGCCCCAGACGACACCCAGCGCCGGAACAATGTAATTATTCAGGGCGATGAAGGTGGCGCCGCGATACGTAATCAAATGGAAATAGATAATCGCCGCCAGCGCCGTCGGGAACAGGCCCAGATAAATTCCGGCGGCCCACGCGGCCAAATCCGGGCTTGCGGTCCAGGGCCGGTCAAACCACAGGGACAGCGGGATCATTTGCAGTGACGCTATGGCCAGAACCGCCATGCTGCGTTCCGCCGGATGCAGGGTAGGCATGCGAACCGCGACGGTACTGGCGACCGCGTAGCACAACGCGCCGCCGGCCACCGCCAGTTGCGCGACCAGGTCACCGCCCAGGCCTTTCAGGGATTCCGGGCCGACCAGCACCACCATCCCCAGGAAACCGACGACAATGCCGGCCAGCTTGGGCACCGTCAGCCGTTCATCGGTAGTGAAAACATGAACCAGCAGTAGCGAGGCCAGGGGCATTACGGCCATCAATATCGCCGCCAGACCGCTATCTATGGTTTTTTCGCCCCAGCCAATCAGCGTAAAAGGCAGGCCGTTGCCCAGCAACCCGACCCAGAAGGCCAGCTTCCAAAACCGCCGGTCCCTGGGAATATGCAGCCCCTTGATTCGCATATAGCCATACAGGACTACCGTGGCGAGACCGATGCGAAGCGCCGCCAGGGTTATCGGCGGCAGGGTTTCAACGCCGATCTTGATAACACTGAACGACGAGCTCCAGATCGTCGCCAGCGCGATCAGCAACAAAAAGGCTCGAAAATTGGAAAGTGTGGCCATACAAAAGTCCAGGGGCGCGAAATAATATTATATAGAACCAATCTCGCCCGCAATAACGTAACCCAACCTTGCCCGGCGACGGCATCAGCCTTGCGATTTTCGGTCGAACACTTTGCAAGGATTGTATGCGACCGGCCAAGGGGATACCCTTTTAGGCACAAATTGATTGATTGGGGAATCTATTAATGGCGACATCGACCGTCAGCTTGCAGGACAAATACACCTTGGCCAGCGGTCGCGTCTTCATCACCGGCACCCAGGCGCTGGTTCGTCTGGCGCTGATGCAGCGGGCCCGCGACAAGGCCCGGGGACTCGATACCGCCGGCTACGTATCGGGCTACCGGGGTTCGCCGCTGGGCAATGTCGATCGTGAATTCTGGCGCGCCGAAAAACTGCTGAGCCCGGAAAACATTCATTTCAAACCGGGCATCAACGAAGATCTGGCGGCCACCGCCGTATGGGGCACGCAACAGGTCGGCCTGTTCGAAGGCCCCACGGTAGATGGCGTGTTCGCCATGTGGTACGGCAAGGGGCCGGGCGTGGATCGTTCCGGCGATGTATTACGGCACGGCAATTACGCCGGCACGGCGGCCAATGGCGGCGTTCTGGTGCTGGCCGGGGACGACCCGGCGTGTAAATCATCGACCGTGCCAAGCCAGAGCGAATATGCCTTCATCGACGCCCAAATACCGGTCCTTAATCCGGCCAACGCCCAGGAACTGCTTGATTTCGGGCTGATCGGCTGGGCCATGTCGCGTTATTCCGGCCTGTGGGTGGGAATGAAGACGATCACCGAAATCATGGACAGTTCGGCGTCCATTTCCGTCGATCCGGACCGGATCATCCTTAAGGATCCCGATGATTTCGAAATGCCCGATGGCGGCCTGCATATTCGCTGGCCCGATCAGCCGCTGGACCAGGAAACCCGCCTGCAAAAATACAAGCTTTATGCGGCGCTGGCCTTCGCCAGGGCCAACGGCATCGACCGCACGGTAATCGACAGCCCCAACCCGCGCCTCGGCATCGTCAGCACCGGCAAGTCCTATCTGGATGTCATGCAGGCCCTGGACGATCTTGGCATCGACGCCGAATACGCCGCCGAATTGGGCCTGCGGGTGTACAAGGTCGGCATGCCGTGGCCGCTGGAACGGCAAGGCATCCGCGCCTTCGCCGAGGGCCTGGAAGAAATTCTGGTGGTCGAGGAGAAGCGCGCGGTAATCGAAAACCAGCTCAAGGAACAGCTTTACAACTGGCGCCACGACGTGCGCCCCCGGGTCATCGGCAAGTTTGACGAGGCCGGCGACTGGGTGCTGCCCTCGGCGTCGGAACTGACCCCGGCCCGGGTGGCCCGGGTGATCGCCGCCCGACTGGAGCGTTTCGTGACCAGCGAACGGATCGAAAAGCGCCTGGATTTTCTGGAACGCAAGGAACTGGCCCTAAGCAGCACCGACCGGCCGGACTTCCCGCGTATGCCTTATTTTTGCGCCGGCTGTCCGCATAACACCTCGACCAGGGTCCCCGATGGCTCTTACGCCGGGGCCGGCATCGGCTGCCATTACATGGCGGTATGGATGGACCGCGCCACCGTCACCTTTACCCATATGGGCGGCGAGGGCGCCAACTGGAACGGCATCGCGCCGTTTTCCCGGACCAAACATCTGTTCGTCAACCTGGGCGACGGCACCTATTTCCATTCCGGCCTGCTGGCCATCCGCGCCGCCGTTTCGGCGGGCGTCAACGTGACCTACAAGATTCTCTATAACGACGCCGTCGCCATGACCGGCGGCCAGCCGCACGACGGGCCGTTGAGCGTACCGCTGATAACCCGCCAGATCGCCGCCGAAGGGGTCGGGCGCATCGCCGTGGTTTCCGACCGACCCGATAAATATTCGACCGACGACATTTTCGCCGACGGCGTTACCTTTCATCACCGCCATGACCTGGACCTGGTGCAGAGGGAATTGCGTGACCGCACGGGCGTCAGCGCCATCGTTTACGACCAGACCTGCGCCGCCGAGCTCAGGCGGCGACGCAAGCGCGGCCTGATCCAGGACCCCCCGAAGCGGGTTTTCATCAACGAGGCGGTATGCGAAGGCTGCGGCGACTGCGGCGTCGTTTCCAACTGCGTCGCCATTCGCCCGGTCGAAACGCCCTATGGCCGCAAACGGGCGATCGACCAGTCTTCGTGCAACAAGGACTTTTCCTGCATCGAAGGATTCTGCCCCAGCTTTGTCACCGTCAACGGCGGCCAACTGCGCCAGGCGGCCGGCCACAGCGTCGGCGATGTGCCCTTTCCGGCCCTGCAAGAACCCGCCATCCCGGCCATCGACAAGCCCTATGACATCGTCGTCACCGGCATCGGCGGCACCGGCGTCGTCACCATCGGCGCCCTGCTGGGCATGGCCGCCCATCTGGAAGGCAAGGGGGTCAGCGTACTCGACCAGATCGGCCTGGCCCAGAAGAACGGCGCGGTGATGAGCCATGTCCGCATCGGTAATGAACCCGGCGACATTTTCGCCGCCCGCATCCCGGCCGGCGGAACCAATCTGTTGCTGGGCTGCGACATCGTTACCGCCGGCGGTTTCGAGGCGCTTGGCAAGCTGCATCCCCGGCATTCCCGGGCCGTAATCAACAGCCACCAGACCATGACCGCCGCCTTTACCCATAATCCCGACCTGAAATTCCCCGAACACGCACTGATGCAAAGCCTGAGAGAGGCGACCGCCGAGACCCGCTTCTTCGATGCCGGGGCGTTGGCGACGGCCCTGATGGGCGACGCCATCGCCACCAACCTGTTCCTGGTCGGCTACGCCTGGCAGATGGGCCTGATCCCGCTTAAGGCGGCGTCGATCGAACGGGCCATCGACCTGAACGGCATCGCCACCGATTTCAACAAGCAGGCCTTTTTATGGGGCCGCCGTAGCGCCGCCGAACCCGACGCCGTCGCACGGATCGTCGGCGTGGCGGCGTCCGATGACGACGAACAAACCCTGGACGGCCTGATCGCCGCCCGCACCGCCGACCTGACGGCCTATCAAAACGCCGCCTATGGCGACCGTTATGGCAAACTGATAGAGCGGGTGCGCGAGGCCGAAATCGACGGTGAAAAACGCCTGACCGATGCGGTCGCCAGGGCCTATTACAAACTGCTGGCGGTCAAGGACGAATACGAAACGGCCCGCCTGTTCACCGACGGCGAGTTCGCCAGCCGCCTGAACGAACAGTTCGAAGGTGACTTTTCGCTGCAATTTCACCTGGCCCCGCCGCTCCTGTCGTCGATTGACCCGGCCACCGGTCGCCCCCGGAAAAAGACCTACGGGGCCTGGATGATGACCGTATTCAAATTGCTGGCCGGCCTGAAGGGGCTGCGCGGCACGATCCTTGATCCGTTCCGCAATTCGGGCGACCGCAAATTCGATCGCGCCCTGATCCGGCAGTACGAGGCCGACATGGAAATCCTGCTGGCCGGGCTGACCGCCGGCAATTATCAGGAGGCCGTCGCCATCGCCGCCCTGCCCCTGTCCATTCGCGGCTTCGGACCGGTCCGGGAACAGGCGGCGAAGCAGGCCGAAATGACCCGTTCGGAACTGATGCAGGCCTTCCGGACACCCCCGGCCCACGCCGACGCGGCGCAGTAACGGGCCGCCTATTTCAGGCCCAGGTCCTGCATTCGCTTGATGTTGAAATAAAATGGATTGTTCATGGGATCGGTGAACCGATCCTGTTCGAAGGCCAGCTTCAGGTCGCGCACCGCCCGCTCGATGGTGAATTCGGGCCGGAAACCCAGTTCGCGACCGATCCGTTCCGACGATATATGATAGGATCTGGGATCATCGGTCGGCTCCACCGTCATCTCGACATCTTCGCCGACCACGTCCCTGACGATTTCCGCCAGCCTGCGGACCGAATGATTTTCGAAACCGGCATTGTAGACCCCGCCATCGACCCGCGCCGCAGGCTGTTCCAGGCACATGTGATAGACCCTGCACATATCGCGGATATGAATATTGGGGCGCAACTGGGGGCCGCCGAATACCCGGATTTTGCCGTTGTTCACGGCGTGATTGGTCAAAATATTGACGATCACATCCAGCCGCTGGCGCGGCGAATAACCGCACACCGTGGCCGGCCTGATAATCGTGGTATGGAACCCCGCAGCGCGTTCTTCCGTCAATTCATTTTCGCACATCACCTTGAACCTGGAATAATCGGTCAACGGTTCAAGGCTCAGGTCCTCGGTAACTTCGACCCCTTCCTTGATGCCGTAGACGGACGATGATGAAGCGTAGATAAACCGCGACACCCCGGCCCGCTTGGCGGCCCGGACGATCGGCCGGAAGCTGTCGTAATTGATCGATTTACCCAGTTCCGGGTCCAGTTCAAACGACGGGTCATTGGAAATGCAGGCCAGATGGATAACCGCGTCACATCCCCGCAAGGCGGTCTCGACGACGCCGATGTCCCGCATGTCGCCCCTGACCATGTTCAGGCGCGGATGGTCTGCACAGTCGGGAAAAACATCGTCGCCATAGATGAACAGGTCAAGCACGGTAACGCCATAGCCCTTGTCCAGCAGTTCCGGCACCAGCACGGCGCCGACATATCCGGCGCCGCCGATTACCAGTACGTTGTTGGTGGTCTCGGTCATTTGAATCTCGGATCCTTCAGTTGGCCAGGTATTTGAACCAGCCGGTCGTCGCCTCGGCGATCGAATCGGCGGTCCATACCGGCGCGTCGCGCCAGTAATCGATATTTTCAAGCATCCGCCCGACGCCTTCGTCAAATGGAACCTTCGGTCGCCAGCCCAGTTCATCGCCGACCCTGCTTATATCGGCCAGGGTGCAATCGGGTTCGCCCGGCCGTTCCGGAATGTAGACAACGTCCGGCCCGCCGAGCAATTCAACCAGCCGGTTGACGCTTTGCGCCTGGCCGGCGCCGACATTGTAGATTTGCCCGTACCGTTCGCTATCGGCCGCCGTGACCAGGGCATCGACGGCATCGCTGACGTAGGTGAAATCGCGGGTCTGTCTGCCGTCGCCGACAATGGTCAGCGGCTTGCCGGCCAGAAGCTGGGCCAGAAAAACCCCGAAAACCGCGCCGTATGTGCCGCTGGTTCGCGCCCTGGGTCCATAGACGTTGAAAAAACGCAAGGACAGCGCCGGCAGCTTGTAAACCGAACACCAGTGCATGACCAGTTGTTCGCCCATATTCTTGGTCAGGGCATAGGGGTATTGCGGTTGGATCGCCGCCGTTTCCGGTGTCGGGTAGGCATCGGGAATGCCATAGCACGAAGACGATGCGACATAGATGAAACGCTTGACCCGGTGGCCGACGGCGGCCTGCACGACATTGAACGTACCATCCACGTTGGCCCGGAAATAAACCTCCGGGTTCTCGATTGAAGGCACGATATCGGCCATTGCGGCCAGGTGGAAAACCCGCTCGACCCCCGCGAAACAATCGCCAAGAAGGGATGGATCGGAAATATCGGCCTCGATGACCTGTAGCGCCGGGTTGCCTTCGTGTCCGGCCAGATTGCGCATGCCGCCGACGGCGAAGTTATCGACGACCCGCACCTTGCGCCCGGCGCCGATCAATGCGTCGACCAAATGCGAGCCGATAAAACCGGCGCCGCCGGTAACCAGGTCCGTCGCCATTTCCGCGCTCATCCCTTGCCATATCCGGTAACCCTGACTTACGCTGCCAATATCTTTTTTTGGCGGCGAGAGACTGAATATACCATGGGCACTATTTTCGAAACCCTGAAAAGCATCGGCGTCGCGTCCGAAGACGGCAAAACCCTGTTTGCGGCACGGACCAGAGACAATGAAAATTTGAAGGTATGGCGGGATTCGCGGTCCCGCGTCATCTACATCGATGACTACTACGTCGGTGACGGAGAATACCTTTCCGGCGAATACCGGGAGGCCGAGAAAGCCGGGCCGACACCGGAAATGGCGGAAAGCACCTACGAGGACGCCGAGGATACGGACAGAAGACTATTCGACTATAAACAGTTTTATGCCGGCAGGAGCATTTGCGAAATCGGCTTCGGAAACGGTTCGTTCCTGTTGGGGGCGCAACATTCCGCGTCCCGCGTCGGCGGCGTCGAATTGCAGGCATCCTGCCTGTCTTCCCTGAGGGAAAAAGGTGTTTGCTGTGAAAAGCGCATCCGGGATCATCAGGCCTTGTTCCAGTCGGTATTTATGTTTCATTCGCTGGAACATTTCAAAAATCCCCTTGAAATACTGGGTGACGTGCGGCGGCAGATGTCGAAAGACGGTTCGAGACTGATTGTCGAGGTACCCCACGCAAACGACTTCCTGATGAGCACCTTGAAATCCGGTGAATTCACCAGGTTCTCGTTGTGGTCGCAACATCTGATTCTGCATACGCGCGAATCGCTAAGGCGCCTTATCGAAGCGGCGGGCTTCCGCAATGTCATGATTAGCGGCAAGCAAAGATACGGTATCGCCAATCACCTGACCTGGTTGAGCGATGGGGTTTCCGGCGGCCATAAATCGCCGCTGAGCTCATTCGAAACCGATCAGTTGAAATCCGCCTACGAAGGGGCGCTACAGAAAATTGACGCGACCGATACGCTTGTCGCCATCGCCGATTATTAACCGGCCCCGATAACTTGATATAAGTACTGGAGAACCAGCCATGCGAATCCTGCTTGTCGTATACGATAACGGGTCATACACCCACCTGTTCCCCATGGGGCTTGGATACATCGCCGCCGTCCTGGAAAAAAACGGCCATCAGGTGGAAGTCTACAGTCAGGATTACCACCACTATCCGGACGCCCACCTGACCCGGTTTCTCGATGACAACCACTTCGATATGGTCGCCGTGAGTGTCATCGCCGGCTATTACCAATACCGCAAACTGCTGGGTATTTCCGAAGCCATCAATAATTCGAAAGACCGCCCCATTTACATGATCGGCGGTTACGGGCCGACGCCCGAGCCGGAATTTTTCATCGACAAGACCGGCGCCGATTTCGTGGTGCTCGGCGAAGGCGAGGAAACCGTGGTCGAACTGATCGCGGCAATCGAAAACAAGACGCCGCTGGCCCGGATCGACAGCATCGCATACCGCGACGGCCCCATAATCAGGGTCAACCCCCGGCGACCGCTGATCGAAGACCTGGACACCATCCCGTGGCCGGCCTATGGCAAATTCCCGATTGAATATTACCGCCTGGAAAAGGAACCCCGGTCGGAACCGACCGATTTTTCCATACCCATGATGTCGGCCAGGGGGTGTACCTTCAAATGCACGTTCTGTTACCGCATGGACACCGGTTACAGGGCCCGCGACCCGAAAAACCTGCTCGACGAGGTCGAATACCTGCACCGGGAATTCGGCATTACCTATGTCTCGTTCCAGGACGACCTGCTGATGTCGTCGGTCGCCCACACCGAAGCCGTCTGCAACGAATTCATACGGCGCAATCTTGATGTCAAGTGGAACTGTAACGGTCGCCTGAACTACTGCACCACCGATCTTATCAAGTTGATGAAACGGGCCGGCTGTGTGTTCATCAATTACGGCATCGAGGCGATGGACGACGAAGTCCTGAAAAACATGAAAAAGGGACTGCGGACGAAAATGATCATCAAGGGCATCGAGATGACTCTCGATGTCGGCATCAGTCCCGGCCTGAACATCATGTTCGGTAACATCGGCGATACCCGGGAGACCCTCAAGAAAGCCGTCGATTTTCTGGTCAGGTACGATGATTTCGCGCAAATGCGAACGATCCGGCCGGTCACCCCCTATCCGGGTTCGCCGCTTTACTACGAAGCTATCGACAGGGGATTAATCAAGGATATCGAGGATTTCTACGAAAACAAACACGTCAATTCGGACCTGCTGGCGGCCAATTTCACCGAACTCAGCGATGACGAATTTTACCAATGCCTGAGCGACGCCAATTCGACATTGATTGAAAACTACCACGCCGCAGCCAGGAAAAACTCGCTGCGCCAGATTAACGATCTGTATAAGAACCGTCAGGTCGGATTTCGCGGTTTCCGGCAGTTATAGAAACCGACGGCGGCATAAAATTCCCCATCGGACCCTGAATCTTTTTCCGTAGCAGCCCTGACTGGATCGCCGTAGACCCGGCCACCCATCTGTTTTTTCCTTTGTTTTCATCTAGTTACATAATCGTCAAAAGTTGGCCCGGCAATTGCTTGGTAACGGACGAATAGATTGGTTTGTGCTTTTTTCGAGGTAACAAAAAAATGGCAATTGACGTTAATTCGGTAAAGTCCGGCATCTCAAGCGATGGCCAGTACCAGTCTGTGAAAGGATCATCCGGCGGTGGCGGCATCAATTTCGCCGAACTAATGCGCAAAAGCGGCATCATGGTCAGCAAGGGGTTTATGGCCACTTCCGACCGTACCGGCATCACATCCGTCATCAACCAGACCAATGCGGCGGGCGCATCCGACGACCGCCGGCAAGGCCCCGTCGATGACTACGCCGATGCCTATGATAATTCCAGCCGGGACGCCGACCCGGCCCCGCGCCGGGCCGAACGACCGGATTCCGGGCAACGCGACAATTACGCCGACGATCAGACGGCGACTGCCGCCCAGGATTATCCCGGACCAACCGGCGACACCTCAACCGAGGCGAATTCCGCCCGTAGCGACAATGCCGCCGGTCAATCGGACGACCAGTCGGTCGCCGCCGATACCGCCGACCGGCCGGCGGCGTCCGGCGACAACGCCAATGACAAGTCCGTAAATGGCGATGGCAACACGACCGGACAGTCTGCAAATTCCGCCGAAAAGTCCTCTGAACCGGCAGTCAACGGCGGCAATAATGCCGTCGCCGATCAAAACAAGATGGCCGGACAGGCCAATGCCGAACAGATACTGCAATCCCTGCTGGCCACCGCCCAGGCCAACACCCAGACCGGCAAGGCCACCGGACCGGCGGCGACTTCCGGGCGGCAATCAGGACCCGGCGATAATGCCGCGAAAGGCTTGAGCGCCGCCCTCGCCAATGTCACCAAAAATACCGATAAGTCCGCCATGACGGCGGCCCGGAGCATCGCCAACGGCGATACCGGCGCCAAGGCCAGCGCGACCGCCGGCGCAACCGTGGCCGCAAAAGATGGCTTCAACCTGCATACCGCCCAGGCGGCGCAAGCCAAGGCCGGCGGCATCCCGCAATCGGTGAATACCGGCGCCAATGCCCCGGCCCAGTCGGCGACCGCCGCAGTCGCCGAAAGCGAAACCGTAGCCCGGCAGTCGGCGCAATTGTCACGAATGGTCGGCGCCGGCCCCAAGGTTTCCATCGCCGTCGAAACGGCCGCCGATTCTACGGCAATAATCTCCAAACCTGCGACGTCGCTTATTTCCAATGCGGCGTTGATCGGCGAGAACAATGCCCGGAATGACCGTGGCCACCAGCCGCAAAATTCCGCCGGCGCGACCGCCGGGCAAGCCTCGGCGAACACCGCACAGGCCCAGACCGTCATCGGCCAGAACCAGACCAGCACGACGCCGCTCACCGCCCAGAATCTGGCGACCGTGACCACCGGCGGCGATGCCAAGGGGCTCCCGCAAGGGCCGCAGCAATCCGCTGCCGGCGGAACGCTAACCGCCGCCACGGGTGAAGGTGCGGCGACGCCCGGCAATGTAAACACCACCGGGCAGGCCCGAAGCAGCGTCTCGGCCCAGGCCTCGAACGCCCCGCGTTTCGCCACTCCCGGCCAAGCCGTCACCGATCAGGTAACGATCCAGATCAGCAAGGCCTTTAGCACCGGCGCCGACAAAATTTCGATCCATCTGAAACCGTCCGACCTGGGTCGCGTCGATGTAAAAATGGAAATCGGGCACGACGGTCGGCTGAGCGCCATCGTCACCGCCGATAACAAGAACACACTCGATCTGTTGCAGAGAGATGCGAGAGAATTGCAGCAGGCCTTACAGGCCGCCGGCCTGCAAATGGATAACGACAGCCTGAGCTTCAACCTGCGCGAACGGGGCGGGGATGCACAAGACGCCGGAACCGACCATGCCGACGAGGGCGGGGAAATTGCCGATGGCGGCGATATCGCCATCGACGATCAGGCCGCGGTTCAGGCGATAGACATCGTCACCGACAACCGGGTGGATATCCGGGCCTAGCCGGATTCCGGACCGAACAAGGAGAATTGGAAAATGTTCATAGGCGACACCACAACGGCGACCGCCGATGGCACGACCAAGGCCGGCGTCGCCAAGGAAAAGCTGGACCAGGAGCTGAACCGGTTCCTTAACCTGCTGGTTACCCAGTTGAAAAACCAGGACCCCCTGGATCCCATGGACGCCAACGAGTTCACCTCGCAACTGGTCCAGTTCGCCAGCGTCGAACAACAGATATATCAGAACGCCAACCTGGAAAAAATGCTGGCCCTGCAACAGACCAACCAGATTTCGACCATGGTCGATTTCATCGGTAACACCATCGAAGCCGTCGGTGACCAGGTGCCGCTGGAAAACGGTAACGCCAAGACCACCTATATTCTGGACCCGGCCGCCGGCCAGTTGCCGATCGCCGAAAAAATCGACATCACGGTACAAAATTCCAGCGGCCTGACGGTCTACAACATCGCCGGCGACGTCACCCCGGGAAAACAGGAATTTGTCTGGGACGGCAACGACAACAACGGCAACGCGCAGGAACCGGGCCTGTATACGGTCATCGTCACCGCCCAGGACCGGGCCGGCGACCTGATAAATGTCAAGCAGACGGTGTTCGGCAGGGTTACCGGCGCCGGCGCCGAAGACGGTGTCGTGCAGCTTTTCATGGGCGACGGGGTAGTCGGTCTGGATAAGGTCCTGTCAATCAGCGAAACCAAGACGGCGACGCAGTAGACAACAGATTTGAATAGCAGGCCGCCTGTCCGCAGGCGGTCAATCGAAGGAGAAGAAAAATGAGTTTGTTCGGTGCATTAACTTCGGGGGTTTCGGGGCTGACTTCACAGTCGAGCGCGATGAGCGCCATTTCCGACAACATCACCAACGTCAGCACTATCGGTTATAAAAATACCCGGGTCAGTTTTCAGACCCTGGTTACCAAGCAGACCTCATCGACACTGTATTCCGCCGGCGGCGTACAGTCGAAGCCGCGCTCCGATACCGGCGTTCAGGGGTTGTTGCAGGCCTCGTCTTCGACGACCGATTTCTCGATTTCCGGCGCCGGCTTTTTTGTCGTCAACGAAGCTTCTCAGCCCGGCATATCCGACCAGTTCCTCTACACCCGTTCCGGATCTTTCTTCCAGGACAAGGACGGCTTTCTTCGAAATACATCGGGCTTTTACCTTCAGGGCTGGCCGACCGACTCCTCCGGAACCGTCACTCCGGCCAACAGTTCCCTGACCATCGCCAACCAGAATATCGTTTCCACCGATTATCTGGGAACCATCAACCTGAACCGGGTCGGCGGCACGGCGTCTTCGACCAATACCATCGGCATCGGCGCCAACCTGCCGTCGGACGACACTACCGGAACGACCCACAAGACCGACGTCCAGTTCTTCGACAGCCTGGGCAACGCCAACACCATGAGCGTCGTTTACAGCCAGTCCAACCGGGCCAATCAATGGTCGATCAATATCGACCCGCCGTCCGGCACCTCGGTTCTGACCATCGAGGATTCGACGCCGATATCGCCGAAGGTTTACATAAGCGTCGGGCAACTGGAATTTAATGTCCTTAACGCCGCCGGCGATTCTTCGCGCCGCCCGGCCGATGGATCGACCGTAATAATCGACGGCACCACATATGAATTCGACACCAACTCCTCGGTCTCGGGCTCCAACACCGCCGTCGATATTTCCTCGACCACGGCGCTGTCGCAGGATGTCGCGGCGCTGGTCGCAAAAGTCAAGGCGACGGACAACGATTACGCCAATTACGGCGACGTGCCCACCGTCAACAACCGGATTTCCGTCAGCGCCGCCAGTTCGACCACCATCCTGTTCAACGACGAGGGCACCGGCGCCATCACTATCGACCCGACCGGCCTGCTCGATACTTCGGGCACCCGGGTAACGTCTCAGGATGCATCTTTTACCGTAAAGAAACAGGACCTGGCCTATACCGACGCGACCCAGTTCAAGTTCACGGCGATACCGGCCAATGGCGATACCATCCTGGTTAACGCCAAAACCTACACGTTTTCAACCGCAGAAGCGGTCGATTCCACCGGCGCCGATGCCACGATATTCACCAGCGCAACCAACAACGCCGCTAATATCGCGACCATGCTGGCCGACCTTGAAGACGCCATCGAAGGCCAGGATGCATCTTTCTCCTCCGCCGGCGCGACCGTCGATGTCCGTAAAAACGGCACTAGCTCGACGAACAATATACTGGAACTCCGTTCGCTCAGCGGCGGCACTTACGATGTCATCTTTTCCGGCGTCACCGGCACCACAACGACAATAGTCGAACCCGACGGCACCGCTTTCAGCAGCACCACCCAGGCGGTCGATACCGCATCGGCCATCACCTTTTCCAGCGACGGCCTGCCGCAGGCCATCAACGTCAAGGAACTTGAAATTCTTGCCTTCGATAACGGCGCCGCCGACATGGATGACGGCTCATCGAACGCGCCGCAAATCACCCTGGATTTCGGCACCGTCGCCGAGGCCAACGGCATGACCCAGTTCGGTTCCAGCTTTACGCCGGTGTTCATTAACCAGAACGGGTCGCGCTTCGGCACCTTCGCCGGCGTCACGCTGTCCTCCGACGGATTGATTACGGCGCTGTTCGACAACGGCGAGACCCGACCGATCTACAAGTTGCCGATGGCTACGTTTGTCAACACAAACGGCCTCGAAGGCCGTTCCGGCAATACCTACAATGCGTCCGAAGCATCGGGTGACGTAACCCTGCGCGAGGCCGACAACGGCCCGTCCGGACAAACGGTTCAGGGGGCGCTGGAAGCCTCCACCGTAGATATTGGTGAGGAATTCACCAATATGATCGTGGTGCAGAGAGCCTATTCTGCTTCCGCGAAAATTATCAGCACCGTCGATGCTATGCTAGAGGAGCTGATAAGGATCAAGCGTTAGTAACTTAAACCGCGTTTGATCCTGCTACCACTAACCCACGTCCCAAACCCAGTCCCGACAACGGCGTCCCACCGTTGTCGGGACATTCTTGTTCAGGACCCGTCAATGCCGATTGCGTGGCCGCCCTTGTAGACAAGGCCATCGCCGGGCTCCGGATCCAGCGAAAAGCTGCGGCCAAACCGCCGGAATTTAAGGGCGTGTTCCGGCCCTTCGCCAAGCGCCCGGTAACGGCGCTCGAAGTCCTCCGCCGTGATATCGTCGGGCAGCAGGCAAAGCGCCTCGAAGTCCTTTCGCGTCCAGTTGCGGCCGGACCATTGGGTGGCGATGGGCGATGGCGGATTACCGCGGCCGGTCAACTGCGGCGCCAGCCGAATGAACAATCCGGTAACCAGCCGCCGGGACAGGGCTTCCAGGTTAAGCCGGTCAATTTCCCGTGGCATATCGACCAGTTCGACCGCGACAATGGCCCCCTCGTCAACCCGGTCGGATATCTCATGAGCCGTCGCGCCAAACCGCCGGGCATTGTTATAGATGGCGAAAACGGCGGGATAGATGCCCCGGTAATCGGGCGGTCCGGGATGAAAATTATAGGATGGTCCGGGTAATTTTCGCAGCACCGCCGGCGGAACGATGATGCCGGTGCAAAAGCAAAGCAGTCGCATGTCCGGCGAAGGATTCGCCGTCGCCGCCGCCAGGCCGTCCAGTGTCGAAACTCCGGCAACCGCCACGGCGGGGTCCTGCCGTTTCAAAATATCGCACAGCCCCGGCAGATCATGCTCTTCGGCAAGCAACACAATATCCGACATTATTTTTTCCCCGTCTTTGGCTATTAACCATAACTCTTAGCCAATTTTTAAGACCACCGCCCTAAGCTTACGCCAGAAGCCATTTCACCCCTACAAATGATCAGAATTATCATGAAAAATGCCTTAGCCAGGCGCCCGCGAAGCGGAGCCCCCTCTCACCAGATCCTCGATCCCACGGGCCGGCCATTGACCCGCGATGATTTGCCGCCACCGAACACCAAACGCTGGGTCGTCCTGCGCAAGGCAAGGGTCGTCGCCGGCGTTCGTAGCGGCCTGATCTCGCTCGAAGAAGCCTGCCAGCGGTATTCCCTGTCGATCGACGAATTCCTGTCCTGGCAGCGTTTGTTTGACGCCCACGGCATGAACGGTCTGCGCGCGACAAGACTTAAGAAATACCGGCAGCACTCGGCCAAGATATGAACCGGGACCCGGCACGTACATTCACCTCTTCTACTTTCCACAAATTTCGGCCTAGGCAATTATTGCCGGGTCGTTAACTACTTTTTCACGATCCCCCCATAGGTTTATCCAGGAGGCAGCGCCGACCATGATTGTGGGACGGTTTAGGCGGCGCGACCCGGGACCGATGCAAGGGATGGATAGTGGACACATTTTCACAGGCACTGCGCAATCTGGGGCCGATGCGCCTGGCCGTCATGGCCATCGTGGTATTGGCTCTGATTGCCTTCTTCGTCTATATCGCCACCCGGTTGGCAACACCGCAAATGTCCCTGATGTATGGCGGAATGGATCCGGGAGAGGCCTCCCAGATCGCCGCCCAGCTGGCTTCCAGCAACACGCCTTATGAACTGCGCGCCAACGGCACCGAAATTTATGTCCCCAGCGATTCCGTCGCCAGCCTTCGCCTAACCATGGCCAATCAGGGATTGCCCAGCGGCGGCACGGTCGGCTACGAAATTTTTGACAACGAAAGCTCCCTCGGCACGACCAATTTTATCCAGAACGTCAATTTATTGCGGGCGCTGGAAGGCGAGCTTGCCCGCACCATCCAATCCATTACATCGATCAGCGCGGCGCGGGTCCATCTGGTTTTGCCGAAACGCGAGATTTTCAGCCGCAGAACGCAAAAATCGAGCGCTTCGATCGTCCTGAAAATGAAGGGCAGCGGGCGGCTCAACGAAGAACAGATTCAATCCATTCAGCATCTGGTCGCCGCCGCCGTGCCGGGTTTAAATCCCAACGATATTTCCATCATCGACAACCGGGGCTCCCTGCTCGCCCGCGGTTTTGAAGACCGCAGCGGCGGCGCTTCCGTGGGCAAGGCCGAAGAACGCAAGATCAAACTGGAAAACCGCCTGTCGCAAACCATCGAAGCCCTGCTTGAAAGGACCGTCGGATACGGCAAGGTCCGGGCCGAGGTAACAGCGGAAATTGATTTTGACAGAATAACCACCAACGAAGAAGTTTACGACCCGGACGGCCAAGTGGTGGTATCGACGCAATCGATAGAGCAGTCGGCGGGCAATCAGGAAACCGATGGCAGTACGCCGGTTTCCGTCGCCACCAATCTGCCCGACGCCAATTCATCGACGGCGGCTGGCGCAACCACAAATTCAACGGAAAATCGCACCGAGGAATCGGTCAACTACGCCATTTCCAAGAAGGTCATTAACCACGTCCGGCAAGCCGGCATTATCAAGCGGCTGTCGGTCGCCGTTCTGGTCGATGGCACCTATCCGGAAGGCGACGGCGGGGAAAAGGCCTATCAGGCCCGTAGCGAGCAGGAAATGGAACTGATGGCGACGCTGGTCCGCAGCGCCATCGGTTTCGACGCCGACCGGGGGGATTCCGTCGATGTCATCAACATGCAGTTTGCCGATTTAGCTGTCGGCGCGGACGAGGAACTGCGATTATTCTTCGGCCTCGACAAGAACGACCTGTTCCGCATGGCCGAAATTCTGGTTCTGGGCATCGTCGTCATACTGGTCATCCTGCTGGTCGTCCGACCGCTGGTGTCGCGCGCTTTCGAGGCCCTGCCGGCGGCCATGGCCGAAGGCAAACTGCTGGCCGAACAAACTTCGGCGGCGGCGGCGGCGCTGACCGCGCCCAGCGCCGGAGCCCCGGCGCCCAGCGAAGGCATGGCCATGGAAGAGCAGTACGAGGAACTGATCGATATCGACCGTGTCGAAGGCCGGGTCAAGGCATCTTCGGTCAAGAAGATCGGTGAAATTGTTGAAAAGCATCCCGAGGAAGCGCTGTCTATTATCCGCGCATGGATGTATCAGGAAAGTTAGAGTAAAATAGGCCATGGCCAAAACCAAAGACGACCTGCGCAACATGTCCGGGCCGCAGAAGGCGGCGGTATTCATGCTGGCGCTTGGCCAGGATCATTCGGCGCGCATTTTCGAAATGATGGACGACGAAGAAATCCGCGATATGTCGCAGACCATGTCGACGCTGGGCAACATTAATTCGGCCATCATCGAGCGCCTGTTCGTGGAATTTGCGGACCAGTTATCAGGCGGCGGCGGCGGCTCGATCGTCGGCTCCTACGATACCGCCGAACGGCTCCTGTACCAGGCCCTGCCGGAAGAGCGGGTGTCCCAGATCATGGAAGAAATCCGCGGCCCCGCCGGTCGCACCATGTGGGACAAGCTGGGCAACGTCAACGAAGCGGTGCTGGCCAATTATCTGAAGAACGAATATCCGCAAACCGTGGCCGTGGTGCTTTCGAAGATCAAGGCCGACCATGCCGCCAGGGTGCTTGGCGTGTTGCCGGAAAACTTCTCGATGGAAGTTATCATGCGGATGCTGCGCATGGAATCCGTTCAGAAGGAAATTCTGGATCACATCGAGAAAACCCTGCGCACCGAATTCATGACCAACCTGGCCCGCACGTCGCGCCGCGATAGCCACGAAATGATGGCCGATATCTTCAACAACCTGGATCGCAATACGGAAAACCGCTTCATGACCGGGCTGGAAGAACGCAACCGGGAATCGGCCGAACGCATCAAGCAACTGATGTTCACCTTCGATGACCTGTCCCGCCTCGACAATTCGGGCGTCCAGACCCTGTTGCGTCAGGTCGAAAAGGATCAGCTGGCAATGGCCCTCAAGGGCGGTTCCGACGAGGTCCGGACCCTGTTCTTCCAGAATATGTCGGAACGCGCCGGCAAGATGATGAAGGAAGACATGGAAGCCATGGGCGCGGTTCGCCTGAAAGAAGTCGACGAAGCCCAGTCCATGGTCGTGCAGACCGCCAAGGCGCTTGCCGACGCCGGCGAAATTGTTATCGCCGGGTCCGGCGAAGAAGACGAACTGGTTTACTAGAAAAATTATGGCCACAGCAAAGAAATTCATGTTTGAAACGGTTTTCGAAGATCTGACGCCACCGGAAGCGACGGCGACGGTGAACCCGGAGGAAGAGTATGAAGCCGAACCGGAGGAACCGCAGGAAGTAATCCCGACGTTCACCGGGGAAGAACTGGAAGCGGCCCGCGCGGAAGGGTTTCAGGCCGGCAAGGACGAAGGCCTGAACGCCTCGCTGGATTCCATCGAACGTCAGGTTTCGGCAACCCTGGGCAATATGGAAAAAGAGATCGCCCGGCTTCTGGACGGGCAAAAGGAAGCCAACCAGGACGCCACCCATCTGGCCCTTTCCACCGCCGTCGCCATCGCCCGCAAAATGCTGCCCGAGATGGCTTCGAGAAATGCGCTGGCAGAAATCGAACGGGTCGTGGCGGACATCCTGCCCCGAATTATCGACGAGCCCCGCGTTACGGCGCGGGTTCATGGCGATCTGGAAAGCCGGGTCGGCTCCCTCCTTGAAACACTGGTCGCCGAAACCGGATTTACCGGGCAAATCATCGTGAATTCCGATAACGGGCTTAATATCGGCGATTGCCGGCTGGAGTGGTCGTGCGGCGGCGCCGAGCGCAACACGGCCGCCCTGTGGCGTGACATCGACGACATCATAACCCGCAACTTCGACCGGGAACTTGTAACGCAGGCGCCGACGGCAAGCGAAAATCCGCAGCCGGCGGCAATTTCCGAACCATCGACGGAGCCCGAATCGCCCGCGACCACCGACGACTAATGGCAGGAGAACACTATGGCCGATGAAAAAAATCTGGAATTTGCAGAACTGGACAGTGGCGATACCGCCCCGGAAGCGGCGGCCCCGAACGCCGTCCCGGAAATTATCGATGTTCCGGACCTGCCGCGCAGTTCGCAGGACCTGGAGGCCGTCTATGACATTCCGGTTCAGGTCTTCGCCGTTCTCGGCAAGACCCAGATGCAGGTTTCTCAATTGTTGAAGCTGGGCCGCGGCGCCGTCGTCGAACTTGACCGCAAAGTCGGCGAGGCCATCGACATCTATGTCAACAACCGTCTGGTCGCCCGTGGCGAAGTCGTGGTCGTCGAGGACCGTCTTGGCGTAACCATGACGGAAATTATCAAGACCGAACGCAAATAGGGTTTATTTTATGGCAAATGGCGGCGGTTCACGATCCGGAAGACCAAAATCAGGCCTCGATCTGGCGACCCTGGTCGGCCTGATTTCCGGTTTCGGGCTGATTATTGCGGCGATTCTTCTCGGCGGCAATCCGGCCTCGTTTATCAATCCGCCATCTATCCTGATCGTTATCGGCGGTACGCTGGCGATCACGTCGATGTGCTTTTCGGTACAGGAAATGACCAACACCGCCACGGTTATCGGCAAGGCGTTCTTCTATACCGCGCGAGACCCTTCGGAAGCCGCCATTCAGGTCCTGCAAGTGGCCGAACTGGCGAGACGGCAAGGGGTGCTTTCCCTGCAAAATATCCTGCCACCGCTTAGGTCGCAGCCATTCCTGCACAAGGGAATGGTCATGGTCGTCGACGGCACGCCGGGCGAGGAGGTAGAGATCATTTTGCGCCGTGATTTAAACGCAACCATGCAGCGCCACCACAAAAGCGCCAGCGTATTGCGCAAGGCCGCCGAATTTTCCCCTGCCATGGGCCTGATCGGCACCCTGATCGGCCTGGTTCAAATGCTCGGCAATCTGGATGATCCGTCGACCATCGGGCCGGCCATGGCGGTAGCCCTGCTGACAACATTTTACGGCGCCGTTCTGGCTAATATGGTGTTTTCGCCGATGGCCTCGAAACTGGAACGTAATTCGACCGAAGAAGCCATGGTCAACACCATTTTCATGATGGGGGCGGCTTCCATCGGTCGCCAGGAAAACCCGCGCCGCCTGGAAATGCTGTTGAACAGCATTCTGCCGCCCGACAAGCGGGTGCAATATTTCGATTAATATCAACTCTCGGAAGTCAGATTTATGAGACTGCTCATTATCGGAACACTCGACGGTCAAATCGGCGGCGCCAGCCGCATCGCGGTCGAACGCGGCGCCCTGGTTACCCAGGTTGACGACATCCGCGCGGGCCTGGACAACCTGCGCAGCGGCAACGGCGCCGACCTGATCATGATCGATGTCAATCTTGATATCGGCGAATTGATCAACAGTCTGAAGACCGAACGAATAACCATCGCGGTGGTCGCCTGCGGCATCGGCAACGATACCCGGGCGGCAGTCCGCGCGATCAAGGCCGGGGCCAGGGAATTTATCCCGCTGCCGCCGGATACCGACCTGATCGCCGCCGTGCTCGCCGCCGTCACCGAAGAAAGCCATGCCATTATCGGCAAAGACCCGGCCATGACCAAGGTT
>VAPL011205028.1_pt1 | contig 23896 bp, 21 predicted proteins | sample 3395061 | NCBI WGS metagenome assembly VAPL01 (sample SAMN08290444, study PRJNA428436) | hydrothermal vent metagenome | isolation source: Deep-sea hydrothermal vent chimney 2 | place: Pacific Ocean: Juan De Fuca Ridge | depth 2182 m m | reverse complement strand
GAATTAGACGTAAAGACGATAAATGGCTGGTTTTGATTGAACACATGTATTCCAATCATAAAAGATGGCTCAAGCGAACGTAGAAAAGCACCACTCACTTGTGCACGTATGCTTGTTAAGAATTCTTCCGCTGAAATAAGTCGTGTAACCTCGGTTTCTAATACTAGCTCGGTTTTTGTTGGATATAGGTAAGACATTTGCCCGAGAGGAAGTGTGGAGTTATTTTTCTCTGCACCTAATGTTTGCAATATTTCACGTGCATTTTTGTTTGTTATGTTAAATTCTTTTTGTTCTTCTGTGAAAATAAGAGACGGTACTTCTCTATCTATAAGGACCTTTTCTTTTTCATAGAAGAATGCAAAATATCCGATAACTGCTATTCCAAAAACAACCAGAATTATACTGCCAAAAATAATACCAAGCTTTTTAAAATCTGTTGTATTACCGTCAGTTTTAATGTTTTGTATAAGTTTGGAGCGTCTTATCTGCTCTGCCGCCGCAACACTTGTAAGAGAAGCTTTTTGTGAGCGGACTGCTTCTGCAATATCTTCTTTATATGTTCGTATTCTCCACTTGGCATTACCCGCAATTCCATTTTTTTCATCTTTTTCTTCACCAGAAGATTTATCTTTGGATACATTTTGAATGATATCCATATTAATATCACCATCAATAGTACCCCTTTGTTTTTCTCCAGGGAACGAAGCACTCGTCTCAGACGGAGTCACTCTATCGCCGATATCTTTATTGGTGTTTGATTGTTTTTCTTTACTTGGTTCCATAGGGTATTTTTACACGGTAGTGTTTACCTATCTTGTGTCTTTGGGTGGCTCGACACCTTTATTCTTTGCAAAATCTGGGTCGATTCGTTTAATTGAAAGATTGATTCTATCTCGCTCATCGACTTCTTTTATAATAACAGGAACTGTTTCGCCAACGGACACAACGTCTTCCACATTGTTGATATGATACGGCGCAAGTTCTGATATATGCACAAGTCCTTCAGTCTTATATCCAATTTTAACAAATGCACCGAAATCAAGCACACGTGTAACTTCACCTTCAAACTTTTCTCCCTCTTTGTATTCATGCGTCATCTCTTCGATGACAGATTTTGCTTTCTGTGTCGTGTCGCCCTTACCCATAATGTACACAGTTCCGTCATCTTCTATGGTGATTTCTTCTACCTTAGTAGAATCTTTTATCTCGTTTATTGTTTTACCGCCAGAGCCTATGATAAGTCCTATTTGGTCTTCTTTAATGTGTATTACCTCGATCTTTGGTGCACGACTCGATACATTTTCTCGGGGTACCGCTATTTCTTTTTCAATCACTCTAAGTATTTGTAGTCTGGCTTGTTTTGCGTCTTCAAATGCTTCAGAAAGAATCTTTACTGGGATACCACCAACTTTAACATCCATTTGTACCGCAGTTATTCCGTCTTTTGTTCCTGCAACTTTGAAATCCATGTCGCCGTGTTCGTCTTCTGGTCCTTGAATATCTGTAAGCACTTTGTATGGTTTATCACTACCTCCCTCTTTCTCTTCACCGAACATTAGTCCCATAGCAATACCTGCGACAGGTTTTTTAATAGGCACACCGCCGTCCATCATTGCTAAAGTAGACCCGCATACAGACCCCATAGAAGAAGATCCGTTTGAAGCCATGACCTCAGACACGATACGGATTGTGTAGGGGAACTCTCCTTGTGTAGGAATGACTGGCAGTAGAGCTTTTTCTGCCAGAGAACCATGACCTATCATCCTCCTGTTTACTCCTCCCATTCGCCCAGTCTCCCCGACAGAATATGGAGGGAAATTGTAGTGATGCATAAATCTTTTTTCAACATTTCGTTTTTCCATGCCGTTAATTATCTGTGAATCTTTTGGTCCACCAAGGGTAAGCGCGGAAAGTATGTGTGTTCCACCTCTGTAAAACACTCCAGTGCCGTGTATCATGTCTGAGATTCCGCCAGCTTGAGCATACAAGTCTCTTACCTCGTTCATCTTTCTACCGTCTGCTCTGGCGTCATTGTTGATTGCTTTGCTGTGTAGTATTTCGTCTATTTTTTCTTCAAAATAATCCTCTGCGGTCACAGAGTTTGCCTCAGGAAGTGCCTCTTTAAAAATAGGCATCCACTCGTCTTTTAATGCGTAGATACCGTCTTTCCCTGGACCATTAAATACAGCGCCTTCGAGTTTCGGAGCGATTTCTTTTTCAAATAAATCTTTTAGTTCTTCAGAATAACCCTCTAGCTCTATTACCCTCTTTTCTTTTCCTATTTCAGAAATAATCTTTTGTTGAAACTCTTGAATTTTTTCAATGTGTGCAGAAGCTTCAGTAAGTGCTTCAGACAATGTGTCTTCACTACTTTCGTTTGCACCAACTTCTATCATGTTTATATTGCCATCCTTACCACACGCCAGTGAGTCGAGTTCGTAAGACTCACTTTCCCTGACTTCATATGTCGGGTTCACGACAAGCTTGCCGTCTACTTTACCTATACGCACTGCACTTACTGGACCGTCCCAAGGTATGTCAGAAGTAGATAGTGCTATCGATGCAGCAACAACGGCAAGCATGTCGGGGTCATCTTCATCTATTGCAAGTACAGTAACAACCACGTGTACATTGTTTCTTATACGTCCATCAAATAGTGGCCGAATAGTCCTGTCTACAATACGTCCAGTTAGTACAGCCTCGTCAGATGGGCGCCCCTCTCTTCTCATAAACCTGCTTCCAAGAATTGCCCCTGCCGCATAAAATTTCTCTTCGTAATCAACAGTTAATGGAAAGTACCCTATACTTTCTTTAGCATCTTTTGTCATCACAGTGGTTGCAAGTACAGCAGTATTTCCATACTTTAGTATCACAGAACCGTGAGCTTGGTCAGTTAAGTCTGTGAATGTTGCTGTTAGTGCTTTGTCACCTATTTCAACCGAATATTCTTTTTTCTTCATAGTATTTTGGTGGCTTTCAAATTGCAGAATTGAAATCTAAAATATTCAATACTGTTAATCTAAAAACCACATATTAGCCCATTAATGTGTTAACTCTATCAGAATAAACCATCTTTCTCAAAGGGATGGTCTAGGGTGCTATGAATGTTAGATTTTTAGAGTAAAGTATGGTTTATTGTATTCAACTAAGTGAGTCTCGTAAGGCAGTAAGGAAACTTTTTGAGGAATTAAAAGATACGCCACGTGGCTACGTGACCACTGTTTTGGGAAACATAAACGGTTGTAGGGTAGAATTTTTTACTACTCACAAAGATGCACACCTTACGTTTGGACTTTTTGATGCGTATGACCAGTGCCATCTTGCACAGTTCCTTTCTGAAATTTTCACAGAAGAAGATGTGGAGATTGCTCTGAATAAAGGGGCAAGCAAACGAGAGGTTGGTAAAGGGTGGCTTGTTACTAAACACGAAGACAAACCGCTTGTCAGATATTACTTTTCTCCGATGAGCTAGTCCCTTATCTGTTTTAGACACCAGTTACTCTTTCAAGAGAAACTGGTGTTTTTTAATATCCAAACAAAAAACCTTACGATATATCGTAAGGTTTTTTGTTTGGATATTTATTACTTTCCAAATTTCCAATTGTTTTTACCAAGAAGATATTTCTTTGGATCATCACACATGTCGATAAAGTCATCAACAACTTCCCTTAATTTAGACGAGGAAGATTTTCCAAATGAAATTACTTCGACTTGGCACCCTTCTTTATTTTGTAAATATTCAACAAGAGGAATAAAATCACCGTCACCTGTTGCAAGGATTATTGCATCAAGTTTTGAAGCCATTGAAATTGCGTCTACTGCAATCCCAACATCCCAGTCAGCTTTCTTAGCTCCTCCGTAAAATACTTGAAGGTCCTTAGTTTTTATTTCAATACCAAGTTTTTCAAGTGCTTCAAAGAAGTTTGTTTCGTCTCCGCTTTCAGTGGTTACCACATACGCACGAGCACGGATAAGCTCTCTTCCAGCGACGGCTTGTTTTAAAACAGCACCAAAATTAACCTTTGCCTTGTATAGATTCTTTGCACTATGGTAAAGATTCTGTGTGTCAATAAAAACTCCAACTCTCTGCTCCTTATGTTTAATTACTGCCATATATAGTTTGTAGCTTTTAGTTTGTAGCTTTCAGAAAAAATTGAAAACTAAACTAAAAAACTAGATATTAAAATTACTACTACTTATTAAAAATGACCTATTTTTATATTATATTGTAAAAGAGTTGTTAGCAAAACCCATTTAAAAACTATCAACTCAAAACCCATATCTATTTAGGATAGATACTACTATTATTTCTTTAAACCGAGCTTCTTAATAAGCGCATTATAAGAACGCTTGTTGTTAGCTTCTAGATATTTCAAATGCTTACGGCGGTCAGCTACCATTTGTAACAATCCACGCCTCGAATGCTTGTCTTTATGATTTTTCTTTAAGTGTAGCGCTAATACGTCGATTTTCTTTGAGATAAGTGCTACCTGCACCTCTGCAGAGCCAGTATCAGTCTCGTGTTTCTGAACATTCTTGATTGCTCGCGCTTTTTTCTGTTTTGTTAACATGTGCATTATAGTAGCATAGAATATAGCTTTCTGCAAGGGTTTTTAATGATTTTAACGAATTATTTCCCAGTAACTTAGGTGTCCGACACCCAGGTGCTGGGAAATGGCTATAAATGGTTAAAGTATCCGATTGCATGGCAGTTGGGGGGACTCTTTTGATATATTTTAGTGTTGAAGTCAGACTTCAACACTACTTCAGTACTAAAAATAAGTCGCACAATAATTTGATATACTCTAGTTAATGTCGCGTGATATAAAATCATTCAAACAAGAGTTTCTAGAGTATATAGAGATAGAAAAAGGCCGTGCTATCAAGACGGTTGAGAACTATGATAGGTACCTAATACGTTTTTTTAAATTCTCTGGAGCAAAAAAGGTAGACGACATAACAGAGGAAAAAGTTCGAAAGTTCAGGCTAGAACTTAACAGGTTAGGTCTTAATCGCCGTACACAAAATTACTACCTCATAGCACTCAGGCAGTTTCTTAAATACGCACTCAAGCGCGGACTCAAGACTCTTCCGCCCGACGCAATAGAACTTGCTAAAGAAACACAAAGAGATTTAGATTTAATTTCGTCTAAAGAGCTCGAAAGACTCTTACAAGCACCAGACGAAGACGATATCAAATCATTTCGAGACAGAGCAATGCTCGAACTTCTGTTTTCTACAGGCTTGCGTGTTTCTGAGCTGTGTTCCCTCTCGCGCTTTCTTGATTGGAGTCGTGACGAGATTTCAGTAAGAGGAAAGGGTGGAAAAGTACGCCCTGTATTTATTTCAGAAGGAGCAAAGCGTGCAATAAAAAAATATTTAGATAAAAGAGATGACACAGACGACGCTTTGTTTGTATATTTTGGTCGTGGAGCGAAGCGTGCCGAGACAGACAGCGGTTCAACAAGACTTTCACCAAGAAGTGTAGAGCGTTTAGTGAAACACTATGCTATTAAAGCGGGTATCGATAAACGAGTGACGCCACATACACTCAGGCATTCATTTGCAACTGATCTATTACAAAATGGTGCAGACCTTAGGTCTGTCCAAGCACTCCTCGGACATGCACATATCGCCACCACACAAGTCTACACACACGTAACCGATAAACATTTACATGATATTCACAAAAACTTCCACGGCAAAGGGAGGAAGTAGGTTAAGAGTTATAAAAAAGAAAATTGATAGGTGATTTCGACAGAATAACTTTTATTCAACAGTTACGCTTTTGGCTAGATTTCTTGGTCTATCAACATTAAGTCCTCGATGTACTCCAACATAGTACGCAAAAAGTTGCAGTACTACGGTGGTAAGTATTGGGTATATTAGTTCAATTGTTTTCGGTACTTCTATTACTTCGTTTGCTATCGTGGGTATTTTCTTATCACCTTTGGTTGTAATAGCTATAACTTTTCCATCACGTGCTCGAATTTCTTCAATGTTTGAAAATGTCTTTTCATATACTGTGTCATTGGGAATAATTGCAATAGAAGGAAACTGCTTATCTATCATTGCAATTGGTCCGTGCTTCATTTCTCCTGCACCATACCCTTCAGCATGAATATATGAAACCTCTTTAAGTTTAAGTGCTCCCTCGAATGCTATTGGATAACTATATTTACGTCCTATGTACAAGAAATCTTTTGAGTCAGAGTATTTTTTAGCGATTAGCTCAATCTTTTTAGCTTGTGCAAGTACCAGTTCAATCTTTTTTGGAAGCTTGTTTATTTCATTAATAATATTTTTACCTTCAGATGATGAAACATTTTTCTTCCGACCTATATATAATGCAATAAGTAAAAGCACTTCCAGTTGAGATATAAACGCTTTGGTAGAAGCTACTCCAATTTCTGGTCCAGCATGATTATAGACACCTGCGTCGACAGCTCGTGCAATACTGGAACCCACAACATTAACAACACCAATAGTAGAGCATCCCTTAGCTTTAGCTTCGTTGATACAAGAAAGAGTGTCTGCAGTTTCTCCAGACTGTGATATTGCAAGAATCATGGTTTCTTTATTTAAAGGAATGGTACGATAGCGATATTCAGATGCAATTTCTACTTCGGTAGGTATTCCTGCAATCTCTTCAAAATATAGTTTGCCTACTAAGCCAGCATAGTATGCAGATCCACAGCCAACTATAATTATGCGTTTAATGGTCGTAAGCTTATCAGTTATAGTCTCAAGTCCACCAAGCTTAGCGTTACCTGTTTCGGGTAGTAGTCGTCCGCGAACACTATTTTTTAAAACCTCAGGCGCTTCCATAATTTCTTTTAACATGAAATGTTTATATCCACCTTTTTTAACACGTTCAGTGTTCCAAGAAATCTTTTCTGGTTTACGCTTACATGTTTTTAAGTCAATCGTGAAGATGTTATGTGAAGTCGGTGTGATTACTAAACACTCCCCATCATTTATATAGAGGACTGTTTTTGTGTGTTTTACAATTGCTGAAACATCAGAAGCTATAAAGTATTCATTATCTCCAATTCCAAGAACAATAGGACTTCCTTTTTGTGCAGCTATTATCTTTTCTGGCTCTCGCTTGTTCATAACAGCAATTCCATAAGCGCCCTTAATTACTTTCAAAGTATTTACCACTGATTCTTCAAAAGTACTGCCTTCATCTATTTGTTTCTCTATAAGATGGGCGATAACTTCGGAATCAGTTTCTGATGAAAATTTCGAACCCTGTTTTTTAAGATTGTTTTTCAAATCTATATAATTTTCAATAATTCCGTTATGAACAACAAAAATATACCCAGATGTTCCAGTATGGGGGTGAGAGTTTTTCTCTGAGGGTTTTCCGTGAGTGGCCCATCTAGTGTGTGCAATACCGCACGTCCCTTTCATACCCTTGGGAAGTTTTTTATATAAATTATTGACTCCGCCAACTGAACGAATACGTTTTTCTCCTGATATATATAGACCAGAAGAATCGTACCCTCTGTATTCTAGGGTTTTTAGTCCGTCGATTAATATTTCCGATGCAGGTTTTTTACCAACATAACCTATGATTCCACACATACTTAAAGAAACAACGTAAGGGTAACAAAGGTTTCAGGTAGTGTTCCAAATGTGTTTTTTGTGTACGTGATATAATCCAACTCAATGATTAAGCTAATGTCATGGAATGTAAATGGAATACGTGCTGTACACCGCAAGGAGTTATTTGAGCCGTTTATTGAGGAACATAAACCAGATATCTTATGTCTTCAGGAAACAAAATCGACACAAGAACAATCCCCGATAGATTTAGAGGAGTATATAGAATACTGGAACTCTGCAGAGAAAAAAGGTTACTCGGGCACAGCAATTTTTACAAAAGAAAAACCAATTTCAATAATGAACGACTTGCCTGAGGGCATCGTTAAGAAGTATAAAATTAAAGACGATGGATATGGAGACCCAAACTCCGAAGGGCGCGTCATTGCCCTAGAGTTTAAGAAGTTTTTTATTGTCACAGTGTACACACCAAACTCAAAAGGTGATCTCTCAAGACTTTCACTTCGCAACAAACAGTGGGATCCAGCATTTCTTGCATACTGCAAAGTACTTGAAAAGAAAAAGCCAGTTATCTTTTGTGGTGATTTTAATGTCGCACACAAAGAACAAGATCTTGTGCACCCAGATAGGAATGAAGGAACACTAGGTTTCACCAATGAAGAGCGCGAAGGAGCTGATCGCATTATAGACGCAGATTTTATAGATTCATTTAGACATTTCACACCAAAAGGTAATGGTTACTACACATGGTGGTCAAATTTTAACCATGCGCGCGAGCGTAATGCTGGTTGGCGCATAGACTACTTCTTTGTAAGCAAGAAACTAAAAACAAAACTCAAAGCGCAAAAATTTACCCCGACATCATGGGCTCAGACCACTGCCCTGTTTCGATTGAAGTTGATGTATAGGACTACTCTTTTATTCTCACAGAGTTTAGTATAAAGTATCTAAAAATATTTTCTAAACCCCTGAATAGTTCGGTTAACCGAACTATTCAGGGGTTTGTTGATTCTTATAAAAACCAATTTAGTGCGATGTATCGCACTAAATTGCAGAGTCATTTGTGTAGAAAACTATAGATTAATGTAAATCTAGCTCTTCGTCTATTCTCACTTTAGTTACGAACTCGGGTACGTGACTTACAAGTATCATCGCACCTTCGTATTCATCGAGTGCTTTTGCAATAATTGGTATATGTCGGAAGTTAATATGGTTCGTTGGCTCGTCTAGTATAAGTAGCCCTGGCTTTTGTAACATAAGGTAACAAAAGGCGACTAAACCTTTCTGTCCCTCAGACAGATCTCCAACTTTTGAATATATAACTTTCCCATCGAGCAAGAATCCTGCCGCTGCCGCTCGTAAATCTTGCTCGACATGTTTTTCCATTACTCCCGCAAGTGTGTCGTACACTGTCTTATCGAAATCAAGCGTAGAAAAGTCTTGTCGGTAATACCCCACTACTATATCGTCTGCTATATGTGCACCTTTTGCCGTACCGTTCGCTATCGATTCAAGCAGTGTTGTTTTGCCTACGCCGTTTGGTCCACTTAAAAGTAGGTGTTTCTTTTTACGTAAAGACACTTCGACTTTTTTGGTTGAAAGTTTATGGTTACGTATTACTGCCATTGAAGAAATGTTAATAATTTCCCCCACTAGACCCTCTTGTGCTGGGATTTTAAAAGAGCGAATTGCTTTATCTTCTCGCCGTACCTGCACCTTACTTTCTTCTGCCTCTGCAGCACTATCACGCATTCGTCTTGCTAAGATACGCATTTTACCTCCCTTGTTTGCAAAGAAGTTTGCTTTGTCTTTTTTTGCTTGTATATGCTTTTCCATCTGTGCATTTTTTCGTTTTTCTTTTTCGACACGCGCTGTTATTTCTCGAAGTACTTTTTTATAGTCACCAACGTATTGCTCAATCTTCAACGTAAACACATCTAGATACAGAACACCTTTTGTAAATGCATTTAAGAATTCTGCATCGTGGGATATAACAAGAACGGTCTTTTTGTAATCCACTAGAAACTTTGTTAAGTGGTCTACACCGTCCCTATCTAGATTATTTGTAGGTTCATCAAGGAGTAATATATCTGGTTTCTGTATCAATGCAGAAGCAAGGAGAAGACGAGCTTGTTGTCCGCCAGAAAGGTCGCCTACTTTCTTGTCATGAGGGACATTAAAGTTAACGGTTTCAAGAACTTCGTCTATTTTAGGGTCTATGTCGTACACTTTTTCATTAAAACAGCCTTCAAAGAACTCTCGGATAGTCAGTGTTAGGAATCCTCTGTCCATGGTCTGATGTGCTTTTGCGATAGTAACACCCTTTACAATGTTCACTGTTCCGTCATTAGTCTTGTTTTTACCTGTGATAAGAGAGAATATAGTGCTTTTACCAGCACCGTTTTGACCCATAAGGGCCAGTTTAGCGCCACGACGCACCACAATATCAACCTCGTCTAGTATAGGTTTATTGTGTCCGTACTCAAATGACACTTCGTTAAATCTAATTATTGCTTCATTTCCTGACATGAATAGATACTATACACGAAAAATAGGATTTTGCTTAGAATATGATGAACAGGTCGCTTATAAAGGACATTTTATAGACTTATCCACAGTAATGTCCTTTACATATTTTATAAAGGACATATACTAATACTCAGATAGTCCTTCACAGTTCTTTAAGTAGAAGCTGTGGACTGTATATTTACTAGTAGTTTCGAGCAATACGTAAACTTTCACCAATTAAGAATTAGCACTATGTGCATTGAATATCGAGGTATTACGTCACTCACTCTATGTCTGTAGCCATATTTGTTCACGATCACAAGCCGCTTTAGCGCAAATTTGGTTTATATTTTGTTTGCCCAAACACCTCCATTTATCCAAATCTGCTGTAAAGTGGCTTATTTTTATACAATAACACTTGACATCCACTCTGCGGAGTGTTATGCTGATGTCAGATTCACACTAAGTGAATCAATCATAGAAAAAGAAAGGAATTTTCGATGATTGATAATAATCCTAACCGAAGTTATTCTTCGGTTATTATTCCGATTTTAGTTAGTAGAAAATCGATTGTGTTGGTGTATGACTCCTCAAAACCGCCCCCTATTTTATGGAAATTACCTGGTGGTGGGGTTGATTCTGTCGACAACAACGACCCAGAAAAGACTGCAATACGTGAATTGTGCGAAGAGACAGGACTTGAAATCACTGAAGATGATCAGTTAACCCATATACTCAAGGAAAACATGGGAGTCTACGATAGGCATCTGTTCCTCGCTCTTATAGGTTCAGAAGAACCTGTTCTAAAAAAGAAGGGAGATGAAGGTGAGTCCATCAGTACATTTAGTCTCTCTGAGTTTGAGATGATGGATGATTTCCTACCACACCACAGAAAGGTTCTCGATCTTCCGTATGTTAAAGAAGCAATAAAAACTTGCATGCACGAATTTCTGGGTGTATAAGTAACAAGACTTCACGTCGCCAACCTTGTTGGCGACGTTTTCTTTTTTATAACTGCATTTTATTTATCTACCCAGTATTTTTTACGTATTTCTTTTACAGATTCTTCTTCGAACTGTTCTTTCCTACGTCTACCCTCTTCACCGTGTGCGATGAGAGTTTCGTCTGGGAGTTCACTTAATTCTTTAACGCGTTTCTCTAAATATTTTATAGTATTTCTCTTTGGATCATCAAGCACGTCTTCTAAAAGTGCGTGCAACATATGACCAAGTCGTGGACCTGGCTTCTCTTCAAGAATTTTCATGATGTCTCCCCCGTCAATCTTTAGCATACCAACCGATGTTGGATCACGGAGTGCTTCTTCAACCATTGATTTGTATTTTCTAAAACGAAATGGTTGTGCTTTTGGCCTGCCTGATCCAATACGGTCACAAATTCGTAGGTTAAGAAGATCCCAAATATTTTCTTCTCCGACATTGTTAATCATCCTGCGCACTGCAGACAATTTTATTTTCTCTGGGTCAGAGAAAAACATATGCCAGCGCACAAGTTTAACTAATTTCTCAATTTGTTTTTTTGGTAGTTTTAAATCATTAAATGCACGCTTAGCCACTCGTGCCCCAACAACCTCATGTCCGTGAAAGCTCCAGTCTCCGCGTTCTTTTGACCATCGCCTTGTCTCTGGTTTAGATATATCGTGATAGAGTCCAGCGAGTCGTATGTCCACACTCCAGCCCATATCAGCACCATGTTGCATGGTTCGAAGCAAGTGTTCGAATACATCATAAGAGTGAGCTTGGTTTTGCTCTACGCCGATTCCCCGTTCTAAGTCAGGCGCTACGTACGGTAGAAGTTTTAATTTTTCTGCAATGATAATTGCATGCATAGGGTTGTTTGAAGTAAGTATTCGTAAAAATTCATCGCGTATTCTTTCTTTTGCAATCTTTTTAAGTTGAGTTGCTGATTGCACAATCGCTTCGGCAGTTTTGGATTCAATAGTGAAGTTAAGTTCTGCTGATAGTCGTATCGCGCGCAACATACGAAGCGCGTCTTCTTTGAAACGCTCTTCAGGATCCCCCACTGTCACAATGCTCTTGCTTTTCAAATCATCTTGTCCGTTATATGGGTCGATTAATTCACCACCACTTACACTGTATGCAATTGCGTTCATGGTAAAGTCGCGACGCTTTAAATCATCTTCTAGGTTTTGTGAAAATTGAACTGAGTCCGGTCTACGTGCGTCAGAATATATTGATTCAAGTCGATACGGTGTAATCTCGACAACTTTTAAAGACTCATCTATATCATCCTCCCGTGTTTCGTTAACGACACCAACTGTTCCATAATCATTTTCATAAAAAGTTTCTTCGAAAAGAGATTGTATTTGTTCTGGATTCGCATTCGTAGTAACGTCCCAATCTTTTGGAGTGCGATTAAGTAATAAATCTCTTGTACATCCCCCAACTAAATACGCTTCAAAACCACCCTTCTCTAGTGTTTCAGTTATTGCGCAGATTTCCTTCGGAATATTCGATGCACTAATTTTTTTTACTTGAGTTGACATGCACTTATTTTATTACATATTTTGTATCTATGCGAATATAGCGTATAATTCCTTTGTAATTATATGCCTCTGTGCATAGAATGGGTTAAAAAAGAATAAAATGCCTCTGTGGTGAAAGGGATATCACAACGGTCTTCGGAACCGTTATTCTGGGTTCGAATCCTGGCAGGGGCACCAAGGTAAAAGAAAAAGCACGTCTGAAAAGACGTTCTTTTTCTTTTAGAGCGCAAACTGTTTTGCGTTCGTGCCTTGGTGCCAAGCGGAGCGATGTTTTTCTTCATTCCTAGAAGAAAAACGAGTGAGCCCGGGCAGGAGGTCGTTAGGAGCGTAGCGAGTTACGAACCTGCGCCACAATAGGAATATAAAGAAAAAACCACCCCGTGTCATTGAGGTGGCGAGTTTTGGTCACGTAGCATTATAACGTGAGTTGATCCAACTTGTTCAGGACTTGTGTGTTTAATGTTATTTTTCATTATGATTTTCTTTAGAGCAAGGTGCGCATTACTTTTGGCCATTGCAATTTTATTCTTTAAAAATGGAAGGTCGCGCCATATGTCAGCCATAACAGATAGTATCGTTATGGATATAATTAATCCGAGAATGAGTGTGGACATAACACCATTACGTGACTGTAAATTGTTCACACTACTTCCTATGTACCAAGTTAGTACAATAGGTATTGCAATAGAACCAGTTTTAATCACTAACCACCAGATGATTAATAGAAAAGAGTAGAAGTCAACAACGAAGTCTCTTTTCAACTCAATCCACCGCCACTCTTTCTCATCATCTTTAGGGAGACGAACTATTTTCCGCCTTTCTGTGTGAGGTCCAAATAAGGACAGATATTCTTTAACAAGAAATTCTCCATCCTCGGTATGCTCAGTTCTGTATGTGGGGCGTCCATATAGTTGAGGTATTCCCATTGGAAACATTTCAATCCTCCTTATTTCGTCTCGTTGTTGGATTTCTCTATCTCATCTTTCACCACAACTCTCGCTATGTCTTCGATGAGTTGTCGTAGATGTTCTTGCTCTTCTTTTTCTTTCTGGGCTTGTGCAAGTTTAATTTTCTCGTCTTCCATAGCCCAAGATTCCTTCTGCAATTTCCCCTGCTTTTCCCACTCTTTTTCCTCGAGGAGCCTTTTTTTGTTAGCCAAAGCGATAAGGTTGCTGTAAGTATTGCAAGAGTGATACCTATAGCTAGGCTTATGTGTAAAGTAAATATAGAATATGAAAGCCATGTCAACATTACTCCATAGAAGATTCCCATCAATATCTCCCACAAAATTTTGAGAGGTGGTATTTTAACACAGCCAAGCTCCTGCTTTTTCTGTTTGTTAAGGTCGTTGTCTAGAGTGCTCATTTGATTTTCCTTTCAAAGAAAACGTTTCGATGACCCTGATTTTCAAAGATCAAACATTGACTACTAACAAGTATACATGGTCTGATTTATACTTTCCAAAACTTAGAATAAACTCACAACATACACCAAGATATCCCCAACTACCAGCATATTAATCACCTCACCATTGACGAAAATTTCGTCAATGGTACGCTATATGTATGAGAAATCAAAGTGAGGATTGGGATGTGCTCGATTTAACTGACGCTGAGAGCAAGGTGCTTTGGGTACTTATTGAGAATGGCACTATGTCTGTCAGTAAAACAGCACGTGAGGCTGATGTAGCACGTACGACCGTCGATGCTGCACTACGTCGTCTACAAGAACGAAAGCTTGTTCAACACGTTCCCTCTCGAGGAAATGTAAGTCTATGGAAAGTAGTACTACACCGCAAAGCAAAAAAAGAATTATCGGAGGCTGCAGAGGTTTTTGATCGAGATTCTGTTAAACCTAAAAGACAAGAGGTTCTTGGCGGTATTGATGCTGAGGATGTTGGAATAACAATGTTTCGCGGTAAGCAACAAATTATGCGAGTAATCGAGCAAATGCTCGATTTATCCAAAGCTGAACGAGTATGGTTTATACAGGGAAATAAGTCAGCCGAGAAATCTTTAGAGTTTTTTGATAGAGGATATATTCAGGAATTTCAAAAATCTTTTAAGAAAAAGAAGATAATCATGGAGGGGGTAAATGGCGAGCGAGTGAAAAAATTGTTTAAAGGATTAGATAGGAAATCACAAGAGTCGTCATTTGGAAGAATGATGATATCTTCCCTCTTACCTGATAAATATATGGAGTTCGATGTGGACCTGCTCATTATACGCAATTCAGTGATGTTTTTTGATATGAGAAATGAAATTGTTATTATTATAAAAAATAAACCTATTGTTGAAATGCTTACATCTGTAGCGATGTTCCTTAAAGATAATGGGAAAGCATTTAACATTAACGAATACATCAAAGGTATTCTGGACAATAAAATGGAAAAGGAATAGGAAGCATAGTATAATCTAGTTTCATAAGCGGCCATGGTTAAGTGGTATAACAGGTCCTTGCCAAGGATCAGTCGGGGTTTCGATTACCCCTGGCCGCACAGAGATATAAAAAGACCCCATGTTTTATGGGGTCTTTTTATATCTCACGTGATTGAGTTGTGGTAATCGAAAAAGCGGAGCTCGTTGCGAATACTTGGAGCAACATAGAGCGAGCTCGGGTCGGAGCACTTGATAATTTTAAGAGCAGAGCGAATTAAAATATCTAGAGACTGTGACTCGATTACCCCTGGCCGCACAAAAATGTAAGAAAACCAGACCTGCGTCTGGTTTTCTTACATTTTTGTACGACGGAGCGATGTTCAGTTGTCTATTTTTCCTAGACAACTGAACCGCGAGTCCGGCGTAGATTTTGTTGTGAGTTACGAACTACAAAATCAAGTGCAAAGCTCAGGAAGTTCTTAATGAGTCATAGACGAATTTAGAAATTTGATTCCAGATAAATAAAAACTCTCTATTGACGAAAGTTTCGTCAATAGAGAGTTTTGTATAGGCATTTAAGTGTTAATCTTATTGTTTTTACAATACCAACACATAATGTCCTTTAGATAATCCAAGTGACTTCGCACGAATAAGCTATATTTTAGTGTGTTTCTGTGGATAAACATGTGCATACTGTGGATTAAAGGACATGTGATTTGATTGTCTTTTATAAGATATGGCTGTATGTAAGGTTATTTCAAAGACGTCGAGTTATTCACAGTAAGTGTTTCACGTGAAACACTTTAATAGATGTTTCATGGGAAACATTATGATATTGAGTGCTATTGATGTATACTTGTAAACAAATGAATATACGTTCTATTCTAGATTTCACAAAACTATTAAACAAATTTCGCTCTGTAAAACGTATCGTATTCACTGTTGGCAAAGGAGAACCTGAAAACGACGCGGAACATAGCTACCAGCTTACTATGCTCGCTTGGTATGTTATTTCAGTTGAAAATTTGAAACTAAATAAGGATTTGGTAATTAAATATGCCCTTATTCATGATTTGGTCGAAGTGTATGCAGGAGACACTTTTGCTTATAGGACAGATAAAGAAGAAAAAGATAAAAAAAGTAGGGAAGCGAAGAGTTTAAGGCGTATTCAAGATGAATTTCCAAGGGTTGATGATATGTATGAATTAATTAAGATATATGAGAAAAGAGCGGACCCTGAGAGTCGGTTTGTATATGCTCTCGATAAACTACTACCCACGATGAATATTTACTTAGATGGCGGTAGAGATTGGAAAAAGCACAAGATTACATTTGACGCTATGTTAAAGAATAAAGCAGACAAGATAGTGTTATCACCAGAAATAGAGATGTATTATAAAGAATTCTTGGTTATTTTGGAGGAAAATAAGGATATGTTTCACAAGAAACAGTAGCTATAAGTAGAAATATGAGTAAAATATCTCACAATGAAGTCGGTAGAATGGGAGAGAAAACAGCTTGTATGTTTCTCATGAAACGTGGTTTTGATATAGTAGAGCAGAATTATTGGAAGAAATGGGGTGAAATCGACATAATAGCTAGGAATAAGGGTAAAGTACACTTTGTAGAGGTAAAGACTGTTTCACGTGAAAACATTAGAGATGTTTCTCATGAAACATTAGACGAGTATAGACCAGAAGAGAACATACACCATGAGAAGCTCAAACGGCTTTCTCGTGTTATTCAGACATATTTACTTGAGAAGAGTTATGAAGGTGAGTGGCAGTTTGACGTAGTTGCTGTATTTCTTGATATTAAGAATAGGGAAGCGAGGTGTAGGTATATTGAGAACGTAGTAATTTAATTTCTAAAGGACGTTTTTCTTGTTTAAAGAATGTCCTTTAGAAGTATTGTAACTAAATATCGCTGGGTTGGCTTATAGTAAATAGATATAATAATAAAAAAGGAGGTATAAAAAAGAAAAATAAACAAAGTGCGAAACTAGGAAAAGGGAGGCAAAAATGGATGTGGTAACATTATTTATTATATTTTTAATCATTTATGAATTAAGAAGATAAGCATAAAACACGCCAATTATTTATTGGCGTGTTTTTTATTTTTAGTAAAAGCTGTAAGCAGTAAGCTATTTATGGTATAGTTTTGCAACTGATAATTTAATTTTTATATAGAAATTAAATATATTAGGATGTACAAGTGAGTACAGTAGTACGACTAACAGTTAGCCTTTATGATGATATTTTACTCACATCAGTTTGTATTATTGAGGTAGCTAGGAAGTCGATTCGGGATGTAGTGTAACGGCTAACATTCCCGCTTTGGGAGCGGGCGACTCCGGGTTCGAATCCCGGCATCCCGACATGCATAAAAAATAGGCGGTTATTTCAACCGCCTATTTTTTATGCATAGCGATTACGACAGGATTCAAACGGCGGAAGCTCGCGTGCCAAAGCACAAGAGAGAGCTGAGCCGTGTCCCGCCGCACTTAATGAATGAGGAGTTTACGACGAAATGAATTTAGTGACGGTCAGGACGAATCCCGGCATCCATTTTACAAGTGAATACTTGGAGCAACATAGGGCGAGTCCAGGCGTAGATTCTGTTAAGAAGAATGAGTTACAGAATCAAGTGCAAAGCTCAAGAGCACTTAGTATTATTAAGTTTGAAGGACGTAGAGAATACTATAGTGACTGTGACCGAATCCCAGCATCCATTTCAGGAATACTTGGGTTGAAATACTTAGCAACTGGTCGTCGAATCCCAGCATATTTGTATATAAAAAAACTGCCGGACTTAGTCCGGCAGTCTCGCAAAGTTCTGCTGTGCACTCTGGGTAGGAGTTTTTCTTGTTTTTCTTAATCTTTATTGTCGCACTTAGAACTGAGTATGCACTTATACCGTTGTTTGAAGCAACAGATATTATGAAAAATATAGCACCCTCTTTTTCGCGGTAATACTCCATATCTTCCAGAGTTATTTCTGGACTGAACGTTACTGACATCTCTATGCACTTGTTTAGTTCGGCCATTTCCCACAACAGTTGATTTACGTCTTTTTTGGTACTTACATAAGCATCGACTATCGTTTTAGCGTCATTGAACTCCAAACAAGTAGTTCCCCGTACTGTAAGCTTTTGTTCTTGAGAGTTAGCCTTGAATGGACTAAATAACGAAAGTGTACATATTAACACTACCAGAAAGGTTGAATAAAATATTTGCCTCATCGAAACCTCCTTTAATAAACAGTGTTACGTTTTGTATATACTAATCTATTTGTACACCTAACAGAACATGGTGTCAATTAATTCGTCAAATATTGTAAAAATACATTCGTTAATACTTTAGCTGTACCCATATTAAATAATTTTGCTTTGAGTGCTATGTCGCCAAACAAGAGTCCTTCGATTGTAGTGCCAGCATTTTCGATAAGTGCATTATTTATATAGCCAGTTGTTATAGCGCGTAGGTCACGCTCTGCGGTGGTGTCTGCTTGCGTGCTCGTTACTATAATACCTATGAGCTTGTTTTTATCTGAAACTACCGCTCCTCCAGAAGATCCTCTTTGAGAAACCACAGTTCCCCCAATAGATATTAGGTCTATTGTGTTTTCTACAAACGTAAATAATTCACCAACTGTCGCTATGCTCGATACAGAGTACAGATCTCTTTGGATGGATATACCACCTAGAAATCCAGCAGGGTACGCAGCAGCTAGCACGTTGTCACCGGTGCTGATACCCATGTTATTTGTATCAATAGACACGAATGGTAGCTTGGTAGAGAGCTTCAGATTTGGGTCTGTACGCCCTGTAATGCGCAAGAAAGCGTAATCATGTTCACCAGTACCTTTAGGTTCGGATTTAGTTATGTCAGAGGCATGTAAGTTTATCCACTCTGGCGGGATATATAAAAGTTCTGCTGTGTATGTATGTCTTGCTGGGCTTCCTGTTCTGAGGATGCATTTTAGTCCGTTCTCGACTGGGTAATCTTTTAATAAAAAGAATTGTGCTACATGAGCGTTTGTAATAACTACACCACGTGGGTCAATAATAACTCCACTTCCTGTAATAGGTGTTACTGCTCCCACTGCTTGTTGAGAGCAGAGTATGTTAACGAGAGTTTTTGCTGTGTCGGTATTAATTTGTAAGAATGGTGTGATTGGTGGAGTCGTTTCTGCGACCGGGGGATCTACAATATTTGATGAGTTAGTTGCTTCGGTATTTATGGCGGTATTTTCTGCGTTTGACGGCAAAGTATCATCCTTAGTCTCGTTAGTTTTTGTTTCTGTTGTTATGTCTTCAATATCTTCTGTTAATTCTGGCGTGTTAACCAAAGTTTCTCCTTCCATAGCATCTTTTGGAACAATAGAAGCTTCTTGGGGGATTGGATAAGAATCTTCAATAGTGACCACTTGTTCGGTTGTGTCTTCTTGCGCGATTGGTTGTGTAGTTGAGTCGGAAATTGATCCTAGTCCAAGAGCCGTCAGTATAACAGCGATCCCTACGACAATTCGGCTTATAACAACCTGAATAAATGTAAATGCTGGCATAATAAGGTCAAGTATACCTGCCCACTTGTGTTTGCGCTATTTTATAGCTGAAGACAGTGTAGTTAGAGCACAAACGAGGTGTATTGTTGGTGGATATCTTTTGTTTTGACTATGTGTATAAACTATTGCACAGTATTGACAAATTCTATCTATCGTGTATGATTATGTGCATAGCTTGGGGTTATATCCCAGCTTTTTGTTTATCAGCGCTTTAAATACTTTTTATAGGTATTTGAGGCTAAGCAAAAATTATCATGACATTCGTATTTGACGAAAAAGTGGAGACAGAAGGAGAAGCTACTGAAGAAGCTACTACAGAAGCACCAGCTACTGAAGAAGCAACTACAGAAGCACCAGCTACTGAAGAAGCAACTAAGGAAGCAGCTACTGAGTAATTTCTTTAACTGTTTTTAACAACAAACCCCGCAATTGCGGGGTTTGTTGTTTTTTGATAGGATTACACTCGTTACGTAAGTAATTAACTTTGCGGATATATGGAAACCATATATCCGCGGCATCCGGACAAAATGTAAAAGCTCACTTTTACACCCCAATCCTCATTTGCGGGTATAGTTTAGTGGTAGAATGACTGCCTTCCAAGCAGTAGACGAGATTTCGATTATCTCTACCCGCACCGATAGCAAAAAACCAGACAAGAGGTCTGGTTTTTTGCTATCGGTGCGGGTAGAAGAAAAGCAACTGCTTGCTTTTCGTGGTAATCGAAACCGCCGGAGCAATGTTGCGATGCGCTTTTTTCCTGCGCAAGTAACTGCGAGGCGTGTCCCGCGGCTCTTTATGAACGTAGTGAATTTAGAGACCGTCAGGATTCGATTACTTCTTTTAACAAACAAACCCATCCCACTATAAAAGCCCCACTCTCGTGAGGCTTTTATAGATAGTGGTAAGTTTAAAAATTAAAACTTAACCTTGCTTAACTGCGTCTTTAAGCGCCTTTGCTGCGCGGAATTTTGGTACACGCATTGCTGGAATCTGGATAGATTCACCAGTACGAGGGTTTCGTCCTGTTCGTGCGCTTCGCATCTTAGCTTCAAAAATACCAAGACCTGCGATTGAAACTTCCTGACCTCCTTTAAGGCCATCGAAAATACTTCCAATCATTGTATCAACTGCGCGCTCTGCGTCAGCCTTGGTTCCACCAAGTGTCTCATGTACTTTATCAACGATTGCTGCTTTATTCATAAGTTTGGTTTACTAAAAGTCGGTTAATGTCGACCTTGTGTCATATGTAACCAGTACAAACATTTATATTAGTACGTACATACTAAATTTTGCACTGCGTAATTACTCAATCATTATACAGAGCACCATTTTAAGCGCAATATACCGTCATTGGATAAGTATTGCGCTATATTTTATGGTTTTATATCAATGGATAGTTGTATTTATCGTGCAAATTCAATAGAACGGGATTCTCTAATAACATTCACCTTTATCTCTCCAGGATATTTAAGTTCACTTTCAATTTGGAGGGCTATGTCGCGTGCCATCTTTTTAGCTTCAAGGTCGGTTATCTTTTCTGGTGTTACAAATACACGTATTTCACGTCCAGCTTGAATAGCATAGCTTTTTTCAACACCTGGGAAGTTTTTAGCAATAGCTTCAAGGTCCTCAAGCCGTTTTATGTAGTTTTCGACACTATCACGGCGCGCTCCTGGGCGTCCTCCTGAGATTGCGTCGGCAACCTGGACAATGATAGATTCAGTAGTTTCGTATGGGTATTCTTCATGATGGGCTTGAAGAGCTTTAATGATTTTTTCGTCTACGCCAAACTTTTGCAAGATACGTCGTCCAATCTCTACGTGAGTTCCTTGCACTTCATGATCAACAGCTTTTCCGATATCATGAAGTAGGGCTCCAGCTCGTGCAATATATGGATCAGCGCCAAGTTCTTCAGCAAGCATTCCAGCAACATGTGCCATCTCTATAGAGTGATAAAGCACATTCTGACCATAACTTGTTCTAAAGTGCAGTCGTCCTAAAATAGCAATAACACGTGGATCTAAGTTATGCACTCCTGCTTCGTATGCGGCCTGCTCACCCTTCTCTTTTATTGTTTTGTTTATTTCGTCCTTGGCTTTCTGCACCATTTCTTCTATTTTTGCAGGTTGAATTCTCCCATCTATAATGAGGTTTTCAAGTGCCACTCGTGCTACATGACGTCGAATTGGATCAAACGATGAGAGTGTAATAGTGTTTGGGGTGTCATCAATGAGAACATCTACGCCTGTTGCGCGTTCAAACGCTTTAATATTTCGTCCCTCTTTTCCAATAATCTTTCCCTTAACTTCGTCAGATGGAATCTGTACCGATGTCGACATAATGTCGTCTATTACTGAGTTTCCAAGTCGGTGAATAGAAGTTGTGAGGATGTCCTGAGCTTTCTTTTCAAGGCGTTCCTTCCCACTAATCTCAAGTTTCTGCATACGAACAAGCATATCCTCTTCGAATTGTTTTTCTAGAAGTTCTAGAAGTTCTTTTTTGGCTTCTTCTGCACTTAGGCTAGATATTTTACTAAGTTCATCTTGACGTTCTACTATCAAAGCATCTGCTTTCTCTTTAAATACACGGACTTCTTCTATCTTCTTCTTAATACTTTCAACATCTGAGTCGATATCGCTTCGTCGTTTATCTAGAATATCCTCCTTTTTTACTAAGCGGTCTTCAGACTTCTTTAACTGTACTTCCTTTTCTTTTAGCTCTTTTTTAAGAGCATTATTCATCTCTTCAGCTTTTGTGTCTGCTTCTTGTGTAATGTGTTTAGCATCTTCACGAGCTTCAAGCATCATTTGCTTGATTTCAAGTTCCATTGACCCTCGTTTCCCAATTGAGTGTAGCCAACGAAGAAAGTAACCAACAACAATTCCAATGAGTCCTGCGACTACAAGCAGAACAAGTATTACTTTTAATGACATATATAAGCGAGAAACCCCGCTTTTCAATTATTTTATAGATACAGACGTGTCCTATCAGGATTTTGGTGTAGATATTACCGTAATAGGGTAGTTATGTATGATATATTCGTTCATTAGGGTCAGTCGGGTGGTCAGAAAATAAGAGAAAGGCTTGACTTCAGAAATTAATTTAAAATAATGTACAATCCAAATATATCACAGGTTTTAGTTCTTGTCGAACAAACAGCTTTGAGCTTTTAAGTTTCAGTTTTTAGGAAAAAATACAAAAAACACACGTTGTTATATACAACGTGTGTTTCTCTAAAAGCTGAAACCTATAAGCTATTTTAATATTTCGTCTATGAGCGTCAGGTTTCTAAGTTCAGATGTAGTGCTTCGCACTCGTCTTCACTAAGAACCTCCTAAGCTTTGCACTTGATTCTGTAATTCGTTTCACTCACAACAGAATCTACGCCGGGCTCGACTGTTTCAGCTCCTATGAGGTCGCTGAAACATGCCTCCGTCTCATCATCGACGACAAACAAGACGCAGGTCTTGTTTTAAGTACTCAAGTAATTCTGTGGAATTATTTGAGAACTTCGTCGATGACGCCATATCTTTTAGCTTCTTCAGCGGTCATAAAAAAATCTCTGTCCGCGTCTTTTTCTATCTTAGCAAGCGGTTGGCCAGTGGCTTTTGCAAGAATTTTATTTAGTCTATCTTTTGTCGCAAGAATATTTTTTGCTGTTATTTCTATATCAGAAGCTTGTCCTTCTACACCACCAGCAGGTTGATGAATCATTACCTCAGTGTTTGGGAGTGCAAATCTTTTTCCTTTCTTGCCTGCTGCAAGGATGAGAGCACCTCCAGAAGCTGCTAGACCAACTCCTATGGTCGAAACGTCTGGCTTTATATGATTCATGGTATCAAGCATTGCTAAAGAAGCAGTTACTGACCCTCCGGGGGAGTTTACATAAATAGATACATCTTTTTTAGGGTCCTCTGCCTCAAGAAATAGAAGTTGCGCAATAATGAGGTTTGCCATATGTCCTTCAATAACGCCACCAAGAAAAATAATTCTTTCCTTAAGAAGTCGTGAGTAAATATCGTATGCACGCTCTCCACCTTGTGATTTCTCAACCACCATCGGTACAAGCTGATTTGTTATATTTGAATGTTTCATAGCAAATATAGTAACAGATTTTAGTAAAGAGGCAATAATTAGTGTTTCGGAAAATTTTTATGTATGATTAAATTAGAGTTTTTAATTTATGGAGGTTGATATGTCTACATATTCAATTCCTACACATCGAAATGGTTTCTTCCCAGTTTCATTGTACTGGTATTTGTACTGGCATAATATTTTTAGTCAGGAAGATAGCTATGTGATAATAGACGGTAAGAAGATTCCAGCTACGTACAAGATTTGTGTACCGTCT
>VAPL010382290.1_pt1 | contig 23906 bp, 20 predicted proteins | sample 3395061 | NCBI WGS metagenome assembly VAPL01 (sample SAMN08290444, study PRJNA428436) | hydrothermal vent metagenome | isolation source: Deep-sea hydrothermal vent chimney 2 | place: Pacific Ocean: Juan De Fuca Ridge | depth 2182 m m | reverse complement strand
GGGTGTGAGTTTGTCGTTGCGAGCGATAGCGCGGCAATCTTGTTTATATGGGGTATATTCCAGCAAGATTGCCGCGCTATCGCTCGCAACGACCAGGCTTTCTATATTCAAATCAGGGGCTTAAAGTTAACGGGACAGCAGTGACTATTGTTTATTTATTGTTCAGACTTATTCTAAATTCTATGCCATCATACAGCTGTTAAAGCAGATCTCGATTACTGATCAATACCATAAAATTATTTCCAGGCTGTCTTAAATAATTACAATTAATTTAAAAAATCCTTTCTAGGGAGAGAGAAATGAACAACTTAAAAAAACATACAATAATTGCCGGTATATTTGCCTGCTCAAGCTTGCTTGCAACTACCTCAATTGCTAATGCAGCGAACTTTGCGATTGACCAACTCACCGTAACAAAAAATGGCAACGTTATCCTTAACGATACTTTCGATAATGGTGACTCGGCTAACGGTGGCACATTTAGTAATGGCAGAACGGCTACATATACAAGCCCGGTCAATGCATTACCAACAACTGAAACTGGCGGCAAAGCACTACTTGATCCTATTACCGGCAAGATTATTGCTAGTGGATTAACGGGCCAGCAGATTTACATTAATCAAGGCATATTAAATACAAATGTTAGCAACAGTAGCTTAAAATTAAATAAAGGTTTAAAAGATGATGATACATTTAAAGTACGTGCATTATTTGATCTTGTTGAGCCGACTAAAATTAAAGAACGTTTTGGCCTGCGTCTAACCGACCGAGGTGTTTTTGGTAACGCTGGTGCAAATGGCGCACTGGGTGATGTTGTTGAAGTGGATGTAAGACGTCTTCAGTCTGGTGTTTTTGTTGAGTTCCGCGAACAAGATAGACCAAATAACACCAATATCACTATTGATAGGGTTTCTCTAACTTACGCCTCATTCGGCATAACAGAATCAACATTTGCAATGTACGACCAGATCGCCTTCCAACTAAATCGTGTAACCACCGCATCTAATATTACTGCCAGCTTTACTTTAGTTGATAGCAGCGGCGCAAATGCTGACTACTTGTACAACTTCAGAGGCGACGCCACTATATTTCAGGGTGAACGCTTCACTCGTGTAGAATATATCTCGGTTGCACTCGCACCGGTTCCTGAAGCAAGTACAATCTTCTTGTTTGCAATAGGCCTGTTAGGATTATTTAGCTCTGCTCGCAGAAAAATATAATCTTTTAATATATAGCAATTAAAAAGCCAGCATATTTGCTGGCTTTTTTAATGAAAGCAAAATTGTTTGTGAGCTTTCAGATATACAATAATCTATTGCTAAGCAATAAAAAGGGCGTTCATAATACAATGAACGCCCTTTTTTATAGCTTGAAAAAATTAAACGGCTATTTTTTCTTTTTCTTCTCTTCACGTTCTAATGTTTCTTTAATAACATCTTCAGCAATATTTTTAGGACAAGCTTTGTAATGCAAAAATTCCATTGAGAACTGACCACGACCTGAAGTCATTGTACGTAAGTCACCAATATAACCAAACATTTCGCTAAGCGGACATTCTGCTTTAATACGAACGCCTGTTGAACTTGCTTCTTGACCTGAGATCATTCCACGACGACGGTTTAAATCGCCGATAACATCACCAACATGATCTTCAGGTGTGAACACGTCAACCTTCATGATAGGTTCCATTAATTGAGGACCCGCTTTTTTCATTGATGTTCGATAAGCGCCTTTGGCTGCTGATTCGAAAGCCATTGCTGATGAATCCACCGCATGATGCGCACCATCGTTTAAGATTACTTTAAAATCTAGACAAGGGAAGCCCGCTAATACACCACGATCCTTACTTTGCTTAAAGCCTTTTTCTACTGCTGGCCAAAATTCACGTGGCACGTTACCACCGGTAACTTTTGATTCAAAGACAAAACCTGTGCCTGGCTCACCAGGTTCAATGGTAAAATCAATTCGACCAAACTGACCGGCACCACCTGATTGTTTCTTATGAGTATAAGTATCTTCAATTTTTTTCGTAATCGTTTCACGATAGGCTACTTGTGGCGCACCCACTTCTACGTCAACACCATGAGTTCGTTTCATGATATCAATTTTAATATCTAAATGAAGCTCACCCATACCTTTCAAAATTGTTTCGCCAGAGTCTTCGTCTGTTTCAACACGGAATGAAGGATCTTCTTTAACCATTTTACCAATCGCGATACCCATTTTTTCTGAGGCACCTTTGTCTTTTGGTGAAACCGCAATGGAAATAACAGGCTCAGGGAAGACCATCGGCTCTAATGTTGCTGGGTGTTTAGGGTCACAAAGAGTATGACCTGTTTGCACATTTTTCATGCCTACAATCGCGACGATATCGCCTGCTTCTGCACCGTCTAATTCAATCCGTTCGTCTGCCGCCATTTCTACAATACGGCCAACACGTTCTGTTTTGCCAGTGAATGTATTTAAAACTGTGTCGCCTTTATTTAGCACGCCGGAGTAAACACGAATAAAGGTTAAGGCACCAAAACGGTCATCCATAATTTTAAAGGCTAATGCGCGGAAGGGTTCTGATGCATCAACTAATGCAACTTCACCGGTTTCTTCACCGTCTTCATCGGTTAAAGGTTGTGGTTTAACTTCAGTAGGATTTGGCAGGTAATCTACAACGGCATCCAGGACTAATTGAATACCTTTGTTCTTAAACGCTGAACCACAGTAAGTTGGGAAGAAATCAAGTGCGATGGTACCTTTACGAATACATTTTTTAAGGTCGTCTACGGAAGGTTCATTACCTTCTAAATAGGCTTCCATCGTATCGTCGTCTTGCTCTACTGCTGTTTCGATTAACTTCTCACGCCATTCTTCAATTGCATCAGCCATATCAGCAGGTGGCTCTTCAATTTTATAATTTTCTGGTTGGCCAGAGTCATCCCATACCCATGCTTTACGTGTGATTAAGTCTACTAAGCCGGTAAATTCATCTTCAATACCAATCGGTAAAACCATAACGAGTGGGTTTGCGCCCAACACTTTTTCAACTTGCTCGACAACTTTATAAAAATCACCGCCAATACGGTCAAGCTTGTTAACAAAAATAACACGAGCAACTTCAGATTCATTTGCATAACGCCAGTTAGTTTCTGACTGAGGCTCTACGCCACCTGATGCACAGAAAACACCCACGCCGCCATCCAGCACTTTAAGTGAGCGGTATACTTCGATAGTGAAATCCACGTGACCCGGTGTGTCGATGATGTTCATACGATGGCCATCCCATTCGCACGAAACCGCCGCAGACTGAATAGTAATACCGCGCTCTGCTTCCTGATCCATGAAATCGGTGGTTGCCTCGCCATCATGCACTTCACCGGTTTTATGAATTTTACCAGTAAGCTTTAAGATACGTTCCGTTGTAGTGGTTTTACCAGCATCGACGTGAGCGAAGATACCAATATTTCTATACTTGTCTAAATCAGCCATGTTATTGCTACTCTGTTAAATTAAATAAAAAAATTCACCAATAAATTCTGGTCACCAAAATTACCGGCAATTTCAATGCCTCCCTTTAGTAAAAGCTCGCAGGGAAAACACAATAAATACGTTCTAAATGAGCCTTATATCGACCAAAACAGAATAAGGCCGCTCATTGGAAAAATGAGCGGCGAATTATATCGTATATGGACATGAAAAGGGCATAAAATCTTGAAAAATCGTGTGAAATACGTGAAATATTGCGAAAGAAATTTAACCACGCCGAGTACAACAGACACGGCGAAAATCAAAAAAATTTATTTTCATTGTGGACAAGTCTTTAGCTGTGAGTCAATCGTGGCAGGCAAGCGCAGCAATCTTTTAATTCGTGTTACAGCCAACAAGATTGCCACATTCTTGCTCGCAATGAGCTGCTTAAGATAAATATATTTTTGCCGTACTGCCCTAAATGTTATTGGCAAATAACATAAAGAAATACTCCTGGGGTGCGTTGTGCTCACCGTGCTTAATCATGTTTTATTACAAAGACTTAACTACAGTCAACATCGCCTCAGCATGCCCTTCTGCCGTCACCCCATACAAGGCTTCAACTAGGTCGCCAGCTTTATTGATGACGAAGGTTGAACGCACAATGCCCATTTTTTTCACCCCTTTGCGCTCTTTTTCCTGCCAAACGCCGTAAGCCTCACAGACTTCGCCCGAAACATCCGCTAATAAATCGACTTCTAAGCCAAATTTATCAATAAATGCCTGATGGCTTTCGCAAGAATCCTTGCTTACGCCAATAATGACCGTGTCGGCCTGGGTAAACTCGGCAGCCAGGGCGGTAAATTGGTTGGCCTCTATCGTGCAACCGGGAGTATCGTCTTTGGGGTAAAAATAAAGCACAACATTTTTCTTATTGGCATAATCGGCTAGTGAGACGCTTTTGCCGAACTGGTTTACACTATTAAACGCCGCTGCTGCCTGTCCTTTTTTTAACATATCGCTACCTTAATTATTTTATGAGGGCTTCCAGATGCCAACAGCGGGATCGTCTGTTTTAGTGCTTTTGCCTTTGGCCATTTCAACATTGGCAGACGGTTGCGCTGGTTGTTCCTGCTGCATTGATTTAGCTCGATCATTGGCAACATCGACACTAAACGCGGCGAGTTGTGCGAGAAGGTCGTTACGATCTTTCTCGGTGCCTGGATACTCAGCACTAAAATAGCCAATAACGGCTGACAGATATTGCATGCCGACCATTAAATCTTCTTCTACGGCTTTATCATGTTTTGCAACCGCCGCAAAAATATTATTTAAAAGTTCGGAGGATAATTGAATTTGTTTACTCATAACGAATACCTTAATAGTTTGATACGTTATTTTAACGCGAATAAAGACAACACACACCCTTTTAATTTACACTAACACCAAATTACCTATACTACCTGGGTAGCTCAACATTTTATCACTTATACTTTAAAGGTTATTCAGATGCCACATTACGACTTACTTTCAATTGGTGCCGGCAGCGGCGGTTTATCGGCAGCCGAGCGCGGCGCACTCTATGGCAAGAGCTGTGCGGTGATAGAAAACAAGATTGTTGGCGGGACCTGCGTAAATGTCGGCTGTGTTCCTAAAAAAGTGATGTGGTTTGCGTCCGGCGTGGCAGAAACCTTACACAACGCATCCGGCTATGGTTTTGATGTCGACATTAAAAATTTCAGCTGGAAAAAATTAATCGATGCACGTGAAAATTATATTAACGGTATTACAAGCTGGTACGATTCTTATCTAAAAGATTCAAAAATTGATTACATCCAAGGCACAGCCAAATTTGTTGATGCCAATACACTCGATGTTGACGGTACCCAATACACTGCTGATCATATTGTGGTGGCACCCGGCGGCACGCCCATTGTACCGGATATACAAGGAGCGGAACTTGGCATTACGTCCGATGGTTTTTTTGCACTGAACGAACAACCTAAACGTGTTGCCGTTGTCGGCGCAGGCTATATTGCGGTAGAACTCGCCGGTTTATTAAACGGCCTTGGCAGTGATGTTTCAATGCTGTTGCGGCGCGGCCATTTCTTATCAGGGTTTGATGTAATGCTACGTGAAACTCTAATGGAACAGATGGTTGATGATGGCGTTAACATTATGTCTAAAATTAATGTACAAAAAATTGTTAAGGAAACAGGCAATAAAATAACGATTGTTTGTGATAATGGTGTGGTGCTTGAAAATTATGATGCCATCATCTGGGCAATTGGCCGCGCACCAGCAACCACAGATTTAAATTTAGAAGCAGCCGGTATAGCATTTGACGAGCGTGGTTACATCCCTTGTGACGACTTTCAAAACACCAATGTTAAAAATATTTATTCGGTGGGTGATGTAACAGGGCGCGCACAACTTACCCCCGTTGCCATTGCCGCAGCACGACGTTTATCGGATCGGCTCTTTAATAATATGCCTGAACGTAAACTTGATTATGAAGATATTCCAACAGTTATGTTTAGCCACCCCCCTATTGGCACAATCGGTTTAACCGAAGAACAGGCTCGTGCTACACACGGCGATGCAGTAAAAGTTTATATCTCAAGCTTTACCGCAATGTACCATGCACTTTGTCCTAACCAGCAAAAAACCGCATTAAAATTAATCTGCGTAGGTGCAAACGAAAAAGTTGTTGGCTGCCATATTATTGGAATGGGCGCCGATGAAATGTTACAGGGTTTTGCTGTTGCAATTAAAATGGGCGCAACAAAAGCAGACTTTGATAACACCGTTGCAATACACCCAACAAGTTCCGAAGAGCTGGTAACAATGCGTTAACAAGCTTTAGGCGGCGTAAGAATTTTAAATATCGTCTTTGAATATCGACGAGGCTGCAACAACATCATAAGCAACACCGAGCCACTCGCAGGCATCCTCAAGTTTATAGGTGACTAAAAAATTTTCACTGGCTGCGCTGGTCGTCGAACCGAATAATGTCGCAAGCATACCGGCCTTTTCATCACAAACTATATAGGCACGCTTAACAGAAGCATCAAAAGGTGTGCTTGAACTAAACCGAATTAAGCCCTCTGGTGAAATAAGGTTTTCACTAAATAAACGTGCATCAAATAACGTATTTAATGTTGGCTTGTAACCCGGTAATAAATAAATCGATTCCTGGTATTGCGCCAACAGCTGGTCGTCCATCTTGCCTGCAGTTCGCGTTATAAATAAGCCCAAATCTGTCAGTATTTCAATTTTAACTGGCATCCAAACCTCTACTAATTCTAAGTTTTATCATTATTATTGTTTTATAGAATATCCCGGTGTCATTAGACTACCATAACCCTTTAATTTTACAGAGATATATTTTTTCAGACTTTATGGTTTTGGGAAGTCTTCGCTTTCGTGCTTATCTGCTACTTTTTAGCGAAAATTTATAAAAAGCAGCTTCACATGCTAAAAGAATTGAGTTGTAATGAATAAAAATACACTAACAATTTAGCAACGAATTAGACTCAGACTAAAACTAACATGACTATACGCCGCTATAAGCAATATAAGCCCAACATTGGCAAAAACTGTTTCCTTGACGAATCAGCCGTTATCATCGGCCAGGTAAACATTGGCAATCATTGCTCTATTTGGCCGCAAACGGTGGTTCGTGGCGATGTAAATTCTATTTGTATTGGCAGCAATACCAATATTCAGGACGGTTCGGTTTTACATGTTACCCATGACGGCCCCTATGACTATAACCGCGGTGGCTATGCTCTGGTTGTTGGAGACAATGTTACCGTTGGGCATAAAGTTATTTTACACGGCTGCAACATTGATAATAACTGCTTAATTGGCATGGGCTCTACCATTATGGATGGCGTGGTTATTAAAGCCAATACCATTATTGGCGCAGGCAGCTTAATTCCACCAGGTAAAGAATTAGTTGAAGGCAGCTTGTATGTTGGCCGGCCGGCTAAAAAAGTGCGCCAACTAAGCAAGGAAGAAATTGAGTCTATTCAGTATTCGGCTGACCATTATGTTGCGCTTAAGAACGCTTATCTTGAACAGGCTTAGGCGGTGGCGGTTTCTTTTCGGTCTATTTTGAAGTTAAATAGACTATAATATATTTCTGCTATCCAGTTAACTCGTCATTCCCGCGTAGGTGGGAATCCATGTAGGCGGTGAATCCATACAGTTTAATGCGTGCACCGAACAATCACTTACTGGATACCCGCCTACGCGGGTATGATGATTCTGGCTTTATGAATACATTTTTACTTACCAGGTTCTTTCCATGCAATCCGCAACAAATCTATTCTCGTACAAACCCTACTGGGCAAAAAGATTTGGCCCCGCGCCTGTCTTACCAATGTCTAAAAAAGAAATGGATGACCTGGGTTGGGATAGTTGCGACATTATTATTGTTACCGGTGACGCTTATATCGATCACCCTAGTTTTGGCATGGCTTTAATTGGCCGACTGCTTGAGTCGCAAGGTTTTCGGGTTGGCATTATTTCGCAACCTGACTGGCAGAATAAAACAGACTTCACCAAACTGGGCAAACCTAATTTATTTTTTGGTATTACTGCGGGCAACATGGACTCCATGGTAAACCGCTATACAGCAGATCGAAAAATTCGCCGCAATGACGCCTATACCGCAAACGGTGAACCCGGCAAACGACCCGACCATTCCGTTAACGTTTACGCACAACGTGCACGCGAAGCTTATAAAAATGTACCGGTTATTATTGGCGGCATTGAAGCCAGCTTAAGGCGGATTGCACATTTCGATTACTGGTCTGAAAAAGTCCGCCGCTCTATTTTACCCGACTCCAAAGCCGATATGCTTTTTTTTGGTAACGCCGAACGCGCTATCGTTGAGCTTGCACATCGTTTAGCAAAGGGTGAAAACATAAAAGATATTCATGACATACGCGGCACCGCTTTTATGACAAACACTATTCCTGCTAACTGGCATGTGATTAACTCCACCGATGTGGATCAACCCGGCCGGATTGAAAAACCGATTGACCCATATCTGGATACATCCAAACAGGAAAAATCCTGTACTACTAAAAAGCCCGATCAAAGCAAAAACATTATTCAGTTCCAGCCAAAAACCGTTAATCTAAAACTTAATCGAGAAACCACAGCGATTCGACTGCCATCTTACGAGCAAGTCTGCAGCGATAAAGTTTTATATGCGCATGCCTCGCGGGTGTTTCACCTGGAAACCAACCCCGGTAATGCGCGTGCATTAATTCAACAACATGGCCAACGACTCGTCTGGTTAAACCCACCACCGATTCCACTAACCACAAATGAGCTGGACAATGTGTATGAATTTACCTACACGCGTAAACCACATCCTGTTTATAAAGATGCAAAAATGCCGGCATGGGAAATGATTCGCCATTCTATTAATATTATGCGTGGTTGTTTTGGTGGCTGTACCTTTTGCTCTATTACCGAGCATGAAGGGCGTATTATTCAAAGCCGCTCAGAAGATTCTATAATTCGTGAAATTGAAACCATTCGCGATACAGTGCCAGGCTTTACTGGCCATATCTCTGACCTGGGTGGCCCAACGGCTAATATGTATGAGTTAAAATGCAAGTCAGAAAAAATTGAATCTGCTTGTCGAAGACTCTCCTGTGTTTATCCTGATATTTGTAAAAACCTTAACACTTCTCATAAACCGCTTATCCATTTGTATAAACGTGCTCGCGCTTTATCCGGCATTAAAAAAATATTTGTCTCTTCCGGTTTACGTTACGATTTAGCAGTGCGCTCACCTGAATATATTAAAGAGCTTGTTAGCCATCATGTCAGTGGTTATTTAAAAATTGCACCTGAACATACCGAAGAAAACACCTTAAATAAAATGATGAAACCAGGTATTGGTAGCTACGATAAATTTAAAACTTTATTTGATAAATTTTCTAAACAGGCGGGTAAAGAACAATATTTAATTCCCTATTTTATCTCCGCCCATCCCGGCACCACCGATGAAGATATGCTTAACCTTGCGCTATGGCTAAAAGCAAACAAATTTAGACCCGATCAAGTTCAGGCTTTTATTCCAACACCACTGGCGATAGCATCGGCTATGTACCACTCGGAAAAAAATCCACTTAAAAAAGTCGATAATAAATCTGATATGGTATTAACTGCTAAAGGTGGCGCACAAAGAAAATTACATAAAGCATTTTTACGTTATCACGATGCCGAAAACTGGCCTATTTTACGTGATGCCTTAAAGAAAATGGGGCGTACTGATTTAATCGGCAATGGTAAAAAACATTTAGTGCCTACCTGGCAGCCCGAGGGTACGGGTATGAAAGCAGAAAAAGAAGTGCAGCGTAACAAACGCAACCAGGCCAGTACTGAAAAAACGTCAACATCGAAAAATACTAAAGGCCGCGCCTCAAAAGCCAATCCTTCAAAATCAAAAAAACGACGAACAAAGCAACGTCGTCGAATTTAATTTTGAGATATGATAGCAATAATTTCACTTTTTAAAATTTTACCGGTAATAAACCACTCAAGCTAATTAACCTGAGTGGTTTTAATATTGCCCTGCTTTTATCCTTTGTTAAGGAATAGCTATGGGACTCGTATTTGACCAGGTATTTAACGTATTTACAGTGATTGCACCATCAGTTGCAACAACAAATTCAAATACATTCCACGTCACATTCAAGCCCTCTCCCGCTGGCGGTGTAAATACTGTTATATCACCATTTAAATTTAGCTCGACTCTTGATGGTGAGCCTGTCATGCCGGGTGAAAATGTCTCACTAAAATTATTCACGGAATAACGGTATGTACCCACAGTATCAAACTTAAAGATGGTAATGACCTCTGGGCCAAAGCTACTTACATCATCAACATCTAATTGTGCAAATGGGAAACTCGATAAACTACCTTTAGTCACAAAATTAATTGCTACACCGGTGCCACTTGAACCCACTAAATGTGAATCCAGATCTAATGGTGCGCTACCCCAGGTCAGTTTGATGGATATTGATGTTTGCCCCGAGCCGCTCCCATTTGATACCACTAAACAATTCGCCATGGTTTGATCGGCAGAGGTTGTTTGCAGTTTAACCGTATTGGTTTTACTGCCTAACTGTAAACCATATACAAGCACAGATGAGTTGGGTTTAGCCGCAACCACAAAATCTCCAGTGGCATTAGTATATGCTTGCGCAAGACCAGAATAATCATCGCCTTCGGCGACAACATTCACACCGGCAATACGGTTCCCAGATGAATCTTCCACACAACCTGTAATATTAATTTGCGGATAGAGTATGTCGGCATTCCAGGTTGAAAAATGAGCAACCAAACCTTCATAAAACTTATTAGCAGGGTCGGTTGTATCGAGTGTCGCGCTACCCTCTTTTACCCAACTCCCTTTTTCTTTGTCATAAAAATATAAAGGTATAGTAGCAGGCGGATTGCCACTTTTATCCGCCAGAGGTATACGAATCGTAGCGGTTGCACCGGCTGCAAGATTAAGTTCAGCTCCTTGAGAATCTTTGAAGGTTGCGGTTATCGCTCCAAAACTCTCAATAGGTGACAGGTTACCATTACCTGTATCGGCCTGCATGTCACCAGGCATTAAGGCAATGTCTATAGTTGGATCAATTACTGTCAGCTCAAGAGTTACATTACCCACGGGGAAAGTTCCATCTGCTTTCAGCAATGAATTCTTCGCTAAACTAACCCGTGCTGGCGTAGCTGAATCCGTTAAAATATTATCAATACTTGAATCAAATGTTTGACTTGAACCAATAGGCAATATCGAAGCGGGCAAACTGGCAGTTGTTGCACCACTCACCAAACGGACAATACGCGACTGTTCTGCAAAGCCACCACCTGTCACCGTAACAATAACTCGTTCGGCCAAATTAATATTGCTCAATGTGTAACTACCATTATTCGCGGTTGTTGTGTTTTGTGTATCGGCACTCACTGTTACGCCTGCAACAGGTTGGCCAGTTTTACCATCAAGAATCTTGCCTGAAATTTCACCAGGTGCTGAAGGCGGTGGCGGAGGGTTTGCACCGTTTCCATTGCCTCCTCCACAACTGCTTAGCAACATTACAAAATATAAACTTATAAGTCCTGTTATAATTTTTTTCATTTTTATCTCCTTTCCCTTGAATATAATTGGTTAGTTATTCTATGACAGGTATATTAGCTAACGTTTTTATTTTGGATGCGCTACTAACATATCAAAAATTTGCAATATTCAATCAACAACAATATTTGAATATTTATTATCTAAAATCACCAGGCCGACAATACTTCTACTAAGCTGAACCACTCCTGAATATAAATTATTTTTTTCAACACAAAACTACTCAAGCTCATTGGCTTGAGTGATTTTATCCTTACTGTTCTTTTAAGGTTACATTAAGGTAATACTAATGGAGGGTTACCTGACCATGTATTTATCGTATTAACACTGATGGAGCCATCAGCCGTAACGACAAAATCAAACACATTCCAGGTTACATTCACGCCTTCTCCTGCTGGCGGGGTAAAGACACTTACATCACCGCTTAAGTTTAACTCCACTCTTGATGGTGAACCCGTCATACCGGGTGAAAATGACTCGCTATAATTATTCACTGAATAACGATATGTACCCGCAGTATTAAACTTAAAGATGGTAATAACTTCAGGGCCAAAACTGATTCTGTCATCTACATCTAGTTGCGCATAGGGGAAGCTCGCTAAACTACCTTTATTGATATAATTAATCGCGACGCCGGTGCCACTTGAACCCACTAAATGTGAATCAAGATCTAATGGTGCATTGCCCCATGTTAGTTTAATGGATATTGAGGTTTGGGCCCGGGACACCAACGTTTGATAGCACTAAACAACTCGCCATGGTTTGCTCTGCAGAAGTCGTTTGCAATTTAACGGTATTGGTTTTACTACCTAATTGTAAAGCAACTAACAGTACTGATGAGTCTGGCTTTGCTGCAATAACAAAATCACCTGTTGCATTTGTGTATGCCTGGACAAACCCAGCATAATCGCTGCCTTCTGCAATCACATTCACGCCCGTAACTCGGTTACCATTTGAATCTTCTACACAACCTGTAATATTAATTTGCGGATAGAGTACGTCAGCATTCCAGGTTGAAAAATGACTGACTGAACCTTCATAATATTTCTTTGCCGGGTCGCTTGTATCGAGTGTTGCACTACCTTCTTTTAACCAGGCGCCTTTGGTTTTATCATAAAAATATAAAGGTATAGTAGTAGGCGGATAATTCGAGACTGCTCAGCAAACCCATTGCCAGTAATAGTAACAATAAGCCTTTCGGCAAACTCTATATTACTCAGCGTATAACTTCCATCACTTGCTGTTGTGGTGTTTTGTGAGCCAGCACTTACTGTTATAGCGGCTGCGGGCTACCCTGTTTTACCGTCTAAAATCTTACCAGAAAGTTGCCCTACCGTGGCGGCAGATACGGGTGAAATTGTACTGCGAAGGTCTTCGTTAGCCCCTCCACCACAACCTGTTACAAGCCCAGTAAAATATAAGCTAACAAAAACAATGATTAATTTTCTCATTTTTACATCCCTGTTATTTTAAAAGCTATCCTAGCATCTTAAAAACTAACGGTCTGTATACAAGTTAGTCAAATAATATTTTATAAATCGCTAGCCCTGTAAGAAAAGCACTCTCCTTATTCAAAAAATTATGTTCTTGCGTAAAGACCGCGACATCATCAATCAGGCTGTAAGTATCCATGTTTTTTAATATGCTTTTGCCCAAGCTTGTAACAAATTGTTTACGTATGACTAATGTACCTCGATCATTTGCACGGTTCCATCAGGTAAAATTTCTGCCATTGCGCCTTGTGGCTCGTCTAAAAACAATGATGCAAAAGCGGCAACCGCAATACTAATTGAAATGCATAAAAAGAACTGTGAAGGTGTAGCAAAAGAATAAATGGTTAAAAATAATACTGCACCAATATTACCGTAGGCACCGACCTGTCCAGCGATTTGCCCGGTTAGACGGCGCCGAATTAAGGGCACGAGTGCGAAAACACCACCCGCGGCAGAGCCAAGGAAAAATGAACATAACATAATAGTGACGACAGCCAAGCTGATTGGCCATTCATTCGTTATTTGTGACATAACAAAAAATCCGATAGCCGCGCCCACTAGCAAAATAACCAGTGATTTTTTTCGACCAAATTTGTCGCTAATAAAACCACCAGAAGGGCAGGAGACAACATCAATAACCGCAAAGCTTGCTCCCAGTATACCGGCTAAAGCAATAGGCACTAAAAATATATCTTTAAAAAATAGTGGCAACATAGAAACAACCGCAAGCTCAGAGCCAAATGTAACAGCATATGCAATACTTAAAATAGCCACTTGTTTAAAATTGTAACGCAACATTTCTTCAACAGGTTTTTTGAATATCTCTTTATTTACTTTGTAAATTTGTTGCGATTGGTAAATATAAATGGCAACCAGTAAAATATAAATACTATAGGCTGCAGTTTCGCTTAACATGCCTAATAAACTTACTTTCCAGGTTAAAACTGCAAGTGCACCCACCATCGGAATATTCATTAGCAAACAAAAATAAAAGTCACGCTTACTGGTGACTTCAAGGCCACCTGATTTATTTGGCTTAAAATATGTCGAGCCTATCGGCGTATCAGTCACTAAATTGTAATAAATAAACGCATAGATTAAAGCGATTACGCCGGTGATGCCCATGGCATAACGCCAACCATCATCACCGCCGAAGGCAATGGCAATTGTCGGCAAGGTTACTGCCGCGACAGCTGAGCCGACATTGCCCAATCCTTTATAAATGCCTTCAGCTAAACCCAGTTGCTTTGCGGGATACCATTCACTGATTAATCGAATACCGATAACAAAACCGGCACCCACAAAGCCCATTAAAAAACGAGCTAGCGCCAGAGCTTCAAAACTTGTTGCGGTTGCAAATAAGAAAGCTAGCGCTGCCGTAATCACGAGCGTGGCCGAATAGGTTTTACGTGGCCCAAAATGGTCAACCAACATGCCCATAACGATACGTGCTGGAATGGTTAAGGCGACATTCAATATCAACAGGGTTTTTATCTGGTCATCCGTTAAACCCATTGTTTCCTGAATAAATAGCAGTAAAGGAGCATGATTGAACCAGACAAGAAACGTCACAAAAAAGGCAAACCAGGTCGCGTGTAAAATTCTCGCACGGCCAGAAAATGAGAGAAAATTAGCTCTCATGCTTAAACTCGTCATTCGGGAGTACTCCATATCATAAATGTTATATCAGCGTATTAGCAAATACTATGCCATATTCTAACATATTGAAATATATCTAGTTTATAACATTAGACACAATGATTGCACCATATGGGTGCGACTTATGTCATGCTTCAGCGCGATTAGTCTTATCTTAGCCCGTGGTTACTCGACCGTAACTGACTTGGCTAAATTACGTGGCTGGTCAACATCCGTGCCTTTCAATATAGCAACATGGTAGGACAGGAGTTGCAGCGGAATAGTATGAATAATCGGTGAGGTTTCGTCGTCGCATTCAATCACATTTAAAACGTGGATATTCTCATCTTCTTTAAAGTGCGATTTTTCATCGGCAAAAACAAATAATTCTCCACCACGCGCTTTTACTTCCTGTAAATTGCTTTTGAGTTTTTCCAGCATTTCATTATTTGGCGCAACCGAAATAACGGGCATTTCTGCGTCAACCAGAGCAAGTGGGCCATGCTTTAGCTCACCGGCAGGATAAGCCTCGGCATGAATATAGGAAATTTCTTTTAACTTTAAGGCGCCTTCCATTGCCACTGGGTAGTGCAGGCCTCGACCTAAAAATAGTGCATGGCGTTTGTCTGCAAACATTTCTGAAATTTCTTTTATTTCATCATCCATTTTCAGGACTTGATCAATCTTCGCTGGCAAAGCCGCCAGTTGTTTAACTAGCTCGGCTTCTTTTTTATCGGTCATACCATGACGACGGCCAACAACAATGACCAACATAAGCAAGGCGACAAGCTGGGTCGTAAAAGCTTTTGTTGAGGCGACACCAATTTCTGGCCCGGCACGGGTTAACAGCGTTAAATCACTTTCTCTTGTTAACGAACTTTCCGCTACATTACAAATTGTTAGTGACTGACCAAAACCTAAACGTTTTGCTTCTTTTAAACCCGCTAATGTATCGGCTGTTTCGCCTGATTGAGAAATAGTAACAATTAAGGAATTTTTTCTGACTACTGGCTTACGGTAACGAAACTCGCTGGCTACCTCTACACTACAGGGTACGCCCGCTAACGTTTCGAACCAATGCCTTGCTACCAGACCTGAGTGATAACTGGTTCCACAGGCAATAATATGTACGCCTTGAACTTTGTCAAAAATTTCTTTTGCTTTAATACCAAAGGTTTCTTCTAAAACTTTATTGCCAGTAATGCGGCCTTCTAACGTATCGGTTACTGCACGAGCTTGCTCATAAATTTCCTTAAGCATGTAATGACGATATTCGCCACGTTCAACAGAGTCAGCCGTTAATTCACTTTCTTTAATCTCACGTTCAACAACGTTATCGTTTATGTCGTATATAGTGAGTGAGTTGCGCGTGATATCGGCAATGTCACCTTCTTCTAAAAAGATAAAACGTTGTGTAACAGGTAACAGGGCTGCAACATCAGAAGCGATAAAATACTCACCAATACCAACACCAATGACGAGCGGGCTACCACTACGCGCAGCGACCAATCGCCCCGGCTCTTTATTACTCACCACACCAAGCCCGTAGGCGCCATCGAATTCTTTTACCGAATCTTTTACCGCCGTTAGTAAATCTTTTTTCTGTGCGATATGATGCTCATAAACCTGGTGAGCAATTACTTCGGTATCAGTATCAGAAGTAAATTCATAACCTGCTTTAATTTGTGTGGCACGAAGCTCTTCGTGGTTTTCAATAATGCCATTGTGTACAACAGCAACCGACTTTCTGCAAACATGAGGGTGGGCGTTATTTTGTGTGGGTTCGCCATGAGTCGCCCAGCGGGTATGCGCAATACCAAGATGTGCATTAAGGTTTGCCTTAAGCGCTTCTTTTTCTAGTTCAACCACTTTACCTGGCATACGAACACGGTTGATGCAACCGTCACCATCAACAGCCGCAACACCGGCAGAATCATAACCGCGATATTCTAAACGCTTTAAACCTTCTATAAGGATTGGAACGACATCTCGTTCTGCTACTGCTCCAACAATACCGCACATACTTGATTAACTCCGTTAACATAAAATTATCAACCACAAAGGCACTAAAGTATACATTCAAGCTATTAAAGATTAACTCTCCATACCACTAAGAGCGCAAAGAAAAACTTATAATATTTATTAGTGATTCCAGCCATCCGTAGTGAGTGAAAATTTCCAAATTGTGAAGCAATCTGTGGAGCCTGAAACCAGATTGCCACGCAATCGCTCGCAATGGCAGATTTTTTTACTTTAAGTCTTTTCGTTGTGCCCGCTGTGGTTAACTTATTTCTTATCTTTCCGCTTCTTATCTTTCTATTTCTTATCCTTAGTCGGCCGCTGCCAACCTTTTATGGATGTTTGCTTGGCCCTTGTTAATGTTAACTCATTTTCTGGTGTATCTTTAGTAATTGTTGAGCCCGCGCCGATGGTTGCGCCATCACCAACTTTAACCGGCGCAATAAGCTGTGTAGAGGAGCCAACAAACACATTATCACCAATTTTTGTTCGATGTTTATTTGCACCGTCGTAATTACAGGTGATTGTACCCGCACCGATATTAACGCCTGCGCCCATATCTGTGTCACCAATATAACTTAAGTGGTTAATTTTACTGCCTTTTTCTACATTAGAGTTCTTAATCTCTACAAAATTGCCAACATGCGTTTCTGCAGATAGCTTCGTTCCGGGGCGAAGACGCGCAAAGGGACCCACTTTGCTATCAGCCCCTATAACGGCCTGTTCAACACAGCACATCGGCTGCATAACTACATTGTTTTCAATTATAGAATCTTTAATCACGCAATTTGCGCCAATAGTGACGTTATCGCCGATACTAACATCACCTTCTAATATAACATTAATGTCTAAAGTGACATCCTTGCCCACAGTTAGGTTTCCCCGGATATCCAGTCGCGTCGGATCAATGACTGTGACGCCTTGTTCCATTAACTTTTGCGCCTTGTTTAATTGATAAAAACCTTCTAATTCTGCTAATTGTGTACGGCTGTTTACCCCGAGAACCTCTTCTTCGCTTTGTGGGTTAACCGTTTTAACCGTCATGCCGTCGGCAACCGCCATGGCGATAACATCGGTTAAATAATACTCACCTTGTGCATTGCTGTTATCGAGTTGCTTTAACCAGGCGCGTAACTTACCGGCGTTAACCGCGAGTATGCCGGTGTTTATTTCTGATATTAATTTTTCTTCATCACTTGAATCTTTATGTTCAACAATACGCTCCACAATGCCATTGGCATTTCGAACAATGCGACCATAACCGGTTGGGTCATCTAAATGGACGGTGAGCAAGGCAAAATCATTTTCAGCCATGGCAATTAATGGCTCAAGGGTGTCTATTTTGGTTAGGGGCACATCGCCGTATAAAACCAGTGCGATATCAGCGTCATCTACTTCCGGCATAGCCTGATCAACTGCATGACCAGTGCCAAGCTGCTCGGCTTGCACAACCCAGGTTACCTTATCGTCAGCAATTGTTTTAGGAACAATATCGCCACCGTGACCATAAACAGCAATTATTTTATTGGCGTTTAATTGATAGGAGGTATCGATAACATGCTGGACTAAAGCTTTGCCAGCGATAGGGTGGAGGACTTTTGGCAAAGCCGACTTCATTCTTGAGCCCTGGCCTGCCGCTAAAATAATGACACTAACGTTACTCATATCTTTTCTCTAATTTAATTATTGTTTAGCCACATCGGACACAACGAAAGTCAAAAAATATTTTTTTCATGTTATTTCAAATAACATTCAGAGCAACACGGCGAAAGACAATTTAAATTAAGGATGTCATTGCGAGCGATAGCGTGGCAATCTTTAAAATTCGTGGCGTAACGATCAAGATTACCGCGCTATCGCTCGCAATGACAGTAAAATATTTTGATTTTCGCCGTGTCCGCTGTACCGCCGTGGTTAATAATTTTTTAAACCGAAAATCTAGTGCTTACGATTATCCGGAATAGCATTTTGTGCAGCAATACCCGAACCAACTTCTTCTTTGGTCGCATCACGAATTTCTTTAATATTTAAATTAAACGTCATAGTTTTACCAGCATAAGGATGGTTACCGTCTAATTCAATTTCACCATTTTCAATTTTAGTAACAATCATTGTTTTTGTTTGACCGTCTTCATTTTGAAATTGTGCTTCTTTACCGAGCTCACGATATTCTTCAGGAACATTTTCTAACTTGTCTCTAAAAATAAGTGAACCGTCATATTCACCAAAACCTTCTTTTGGTGGAACCGCCACTTTAATGCTATCGCCAACCTGCTTACCCTCCATCGCCTCTGCAATTTTAGGAATAACACGATCGTCTGAACCGTGAACATAAGCCATTGGCATATCGGACTGTTCCTGAATGTTACCTTGCTCATCCATAATGGAATAAGTGAAGGTAACGACTTTTTGATTTGCTACTTTATCTGACATTTTATTACTCTTAAATATATTTTATTTAACCACGAAGAACACAACGAAGGAAAAATACTCCTGGGGTGCGGTCATGCTCGTTGTGGTTAACATTTTTTACTTACAAAAAAAGGCAGTATAACCGCCTTTTTTATTATACAGCTAATCAATATCGATTAACCTTTCATTTTACTTCGCATGCGTGAAATAGCCTGCAGCTGTGCCATTGCTTCAGCAAGTTGCGCCTGTGCATCGGCAACATTCATTTCACCGGATTGATCTTTTAATGCTTGCTCGGCTTTTTCTTTTGCTTCCATAGCCGCTGCTTCATCTAAGTCAGCAGCACGAACGGCGGTATCAGAAAGAATGGTTACTACATGTGGCTGTACTTCTAACATTCCACCCGACACATAGATAGATTCTTCTTCACCACCTTGCTTGGTAATACGCACTTCACCAGGTTTTAATGGTGTTAGCATTTGTGTGTGACGAGGGTAAATACCCACTTCACCCATTACCGCCGGAGCAATAACGATTTCGCAAACACCTGAAAAAATCTCATGCTCTGCGCTTACGATATCTAAATGCATTGTCATAGCCATGACTTTATACCTTTATTAATTTTCAAAATTCCCCCACCCTCTATTATATTAGGGTGGAGTTTCTCAAGGGGAGACTTCTCCGCTTAATATATTAAAGCATTATAACGTTTTTGCTTTTTCAACAACTTCGTCGATACCGCCAACCATATAGAACGCTTGCTCTGGCAGGTCATCGTATTTGCCTTCGTTAATTTCTTTAAAGGCTTTAATTGTATCTTTAACCGTTACATATTTACCGGGTGCACCAGTGAATACTTCTGCTACGAAGAAAGGTTGTGATAAGAAACGTTGCATCTTACGAGCACGGGTTACAACTAATTTATCTTCTTCAGATAATTCGTCCATACCTAAGATTGCGATGATATCTTTTAACTCTTTATACTTCTGTAATGTTCCTTGAACCGCACGTGCAACATTATAATGTTCTTCACCGATAACTAATGGATCAAGTACGCGTGAGGTTGAATCAAGTGGGTCTACCGCAGGGTAAATACCAAGCTCTGCGATTTGACGCGACAATACTAAAGTTGCGTCTAAGTGAGAGAAGGTGGTTGCGGGTGATGGATCCGTTAAATCATCTGCAGGTACGTATACCGCCTGGAACGATGTGATTGAACCTGTTTTAGTCGATGTAATACGTTCCTGAAGTACGCCCATTTCTTCTGCAAGTGTTGGCTGATAGCCTACCGCAGATGGCATACGACCAAGCAGTGCCGATACTTCTGTACCCGCAAGTGTGTAACGGTAAATGTTATCAACAAACATTAGTACGTCACGACCTTCATCACGGAAATTTTCCGCAATGGTTAAACCTGTTAATGCTACACGAAGTCTATTTCCTGGAGGCTCATTCATTTGTCCGTAAACCAATGCTACTTTATCCAGTACGCCGCCTTCTTCCATTTCGTAGTAGAAATCGTTACCTTCACGAGTACGCTCACCAACACCGGCAAATACTGAGAAACCACTATGCTCAACCGCGATGTTACGAATAAGCTCCATCAATGTTACGGTTTTACCAACACCCGCACCACCGAATAAACCAATTTTACCACCTTTGGCAATTGGCATAATTAAATCGATAACCTTAACGCCTGTTTCTAAAATTTCCAGACTAGAGGCTTGTTCATCATAAGCAGGTGGCTTGCGGTGAATAGACATTTCTTTTTCATGACCGATAGGACCTGCATTATCAATTGGATTACCTAAAACATCCATAATACGACCTAATGTTTTTTGTCCAACAGGAACTTGAATAGGTTGGCCAGTGTTAACCACTTCTAGCGAACGACGCACACCATCGGTTGTTCCCATTGCAATAGCACGAACAACACCGTCACCGAGTTGTTGTTGCACTTCTAAGGTTAAGCCTTCTGACTCTACTTTTAATGCATCATAAATTTTAGGAAGTGCATCACGTGGAAACTCCACATCAACTACCGCACCAATTATTTGGACAATTTTTCCAGAACTCATTTTGTCGTTCCTCTTTTCCTAGTCGCTTTTACTTAAAAAAGCATCTTTAAAGTTTAAATTCGTTTTATATATCTTGATTGGCTTAGCGCTATACTGCCGCTGCACCACTTACAATTTCTGATATTTCCTGTGTAATAGCCGCTTGTCGCGCTTTGTTATACACAAGTTGCAAGTCATCAATTAAATCGCTGGCGTTATCGGTCGCGGCTTTCATTGCAACCATTCGCGATGCCATTTCACAGGCAATATTTTCGACTACACCCTGGTAAACAAGTGATTCAATATAACGAATCATCAGGCCGTCTAATACTACTTTTGCATCAGGCTCATAAATGTAATCCCAATGATGTTTTAACTCTGGGTCTAGTTCATTTGCTTTAATCGGTAATAACTGTTCAACATTTGGTTGCTGAGTCATGGTGTTTACAAACTCATTAGAAACAATATATAAACGATCAATTTCGCCATCATTATAGGAATCAAGCATTGTTTTAACGGTGCCGATTAAAGCGGTTAGAGATGGTGCATCGCCTAACTGAGTTGCTTGAGCACGTAGGTTGCCCAGGCGTTTAAAAAATGCAAGCGCCTTGCTGCCGATAGTACAAAACTCAACATCTACGTTTTGATCATTCCATTGCTTCATGTGTGCCAGAGTTTCTTTAAATAAATTATTATTTAAGCCACCGCATAGGCCACGATCGGACGAAACAACAATATAACCAACACGTTTAACGTCTCTATCTAAAAGATAAGGATGCTTATATTCTGTATGCGCATAGGCTAAATGCGAAATAACCTGGTGCATTTTTTGTGAGTAAGGACGTGAAGCTGTCATGCGGTCTTGCGCTTTACGCATTTTGCTCGCTGCAACCATTTCCATCGCACTGGTAATCTTTTGAGTGTTTTGAACACTCTTGATTTGAGTACGTATCTCTTTTCCGCTTGCCATAAACTAGTTTACCAATTTGTTTATATATCTTAAAAATTATATATCTTAAATAAGCGAGCTGCTTAAAATATCTTTAATAGGCATCTTCGATAAGCCTAATAGCTTCCGTTAGCTTTAAAGGCTTCAATTGCCGCTTTCATTTCGGCCGCAATGTCATCGTTGTAATCGCCGGTATCATTAATTTTTGCAATTAAATCAGCGCTGTTTGATTTCAAGTACGCTTGCATTGCGGCTTCAAAAGCAACTACTTTCTTTACCTCAACATCTTTTAAGAAGCCTTCGTTCGCGGCGAATAAAGAGAATGCTTGTTCCGCAACACTCATTGGAGAGTATTGAAACTGTTTCATTAATTCAGTAACACGTTGGCCAAGTTCAATTTGGTTGCGTGTCGCTTCATCTAAGTCAGATGCGAATTGTGCAAACGCTGCTAACTCACGGTATTGTGCCAGCGCTAAACGGGTACCGCCACCAAGCTTTTTAATGATTTTAGTTTGCGCCGCACCACCTACACGCGATACGGATAAACCCGCATTAATCGCTGGGCGAATACCTGAGTTAAACAAATCTGATTCTAAAAAGATTTGGCCATCGGTAATTGAAATTACGTTAGTTGGTACAAAAGCGGATACGTCACCCGCTTGCGTTTCAATAATAGGCAAAGCAGTTAACGAACCAGTTTGGCCTTTAACAGCACCATTAGTAATTTTTTCTACCTGGTCTGCGTTGATACGTGAAGAACGTTCAAGTAAACGAGAGTGTAAATAGAATACGTCACCTGGGTATGCTTCACGACCAGGTGGACGACGTAATAATAAAGATACCTGACGATAAGCCCATGCTTGTTTTGTTAAATCATCATAAACAATCAGTGCGTCTTCACCTTTATCACGGAAGAACTCGCCCATTGAGCAACCAGCATACGGTGCAATATATTGCATTGCTGCTGATTCTGCTGCAGATGCTGCAACGATAATAGTATGTGCCAGCGCATCATGTTCTTCTAACTTACGAACAACCGCTGCTACTGACGATGCTTTTTGGCCTATAGCAACATAAACACATTTAACGCCCGTGTCTTTTTGGTTGATGATAGCATCGATAGCAACCGCTGTTTTTCCGGTTTGTCTGTCACCAATAATTAATTCACGTTGACCCCGGCCAACAGGAACCATTGCATCAATCGCTTTTAAGCCTGTTTGTACGGGTTGGTCAACTGATTTACGCTCGATAACACCCGGTGCAATTTTTTCAATTGGTGCGAATTGTTTTGCATTGATTGGGCCTTTGCCATCAATCGGTTCGCCAAGTGCATTTACAACACGACCTAATAACTCTTCGCCTGTTGGCACTTCTAAAATACGACCGGTACATTTAACTTTGTCGCCTTCAGTGATATCACCGTAATCGCCTAAGATAACCGCGCCAACCGAGTCTCGCTCTAAGTTAAGTGCCATACCGTAAACGTTACCAGGGAATTCTATCATTTCGCCGTACATTACATCGGCAAGGCCATGAATTCGGACTACGCCATCGGCTAGTGCGACAACCGTGCCTTCATTTTGCGCTTCGCTTACTTTTTCGAAGCTTTCGATTCGTTGCTTAATCAGTTCACTGATTTCAGATGGATTAAGTTGCATGATGTTTCCTCAAATTTTAAATCTGTTAGCGCATTAACGCGTGTGTTAAGT
>VAPL010541725.1_pt1 | contig 23924 bp, 23 predicted proteins | sample 3395061 | NCBI WGS metagenome assembly VAPL01 (sample SAMN08290444, study PRJNA428436) | hydrothermal vent metagenome | isolation source: Deep-sea hydrothermal vent chimney 2 | place: Pacific Ocean: Juan De Fuca Ridge | depth 2182 m m | reverse complement strand
TATTTTATTGCTTTAGGTCGCCGTCTGGCTCGACTCATCTATATCGTATTGACGTTTGTCATGTGCACCTTGATGTTTATACCGTTTTATATGAAGGGAGGTTCCAACATAACCGCTTTTAATATCCCAATATTCATTACAGCGTTTATTCATCTACTCGCCATAATATTTTTAATAACACCGAGCGCCAATGCCTAGGTTTAAACGCGAAAATAAAAAAACAACGGAGCCGCATGACGGCAAACCGATTTAAGACCTTGCTGCTTACGATAAAATAACCCGGGTTCTCAGGTTGTCGTTTTCATGCTCCTGCGAAAAAATGTGTACACTGATGCCTGGGGTAGCGACTCCATAGTCACCCGCATTCTAGAACAACACGACATTAAACTCATGTTCGAAGGCATGGAACCTATCCCCCTGGACTATGGACGAACTCGACTGGTAATTCCGCACAGGACACTTGATAAAATGATAAAAAAAGGCATACAGGAAAGGTGAGCGCACTCATCAGATTACTGTTGATCACTGGGGCTGAGATTTAGGTGTTAAGTGTGCGTCCTATTCATTTTATGGCAAGGCCAAATGAAGAATAATAGCCAGCTATTGCGAGGAATTTCAACATTGCCAGGAAATAATATAGAGCGTGCCATTGTACCTAAATCTTAATCGCCACGGGTACAACAAGGCTAAGATAAATTGACGGTACTTAGAACGGACTTACTGGGAATAGGGAGGTTTAATGCCAATTAGAAAAACGAAGCTTGACCAAATCAAATATCAAGTAACGAATCATTCAGCGTTATCAGTCATAATTGCTTTTGGACTTATCATCATAAGTATAGCCAGTTTCACTGATGCAACGAGTAAAATAATTACTTTTATGAACGGGTTATTAACTAACGAATCGATTAGTGTTGAAGGTACGATTCGTTCAAAAAATGTAAAAGTACGTTGGAATGGCGATAGTCGAGTACCTTGGTATTATTCGTTAAAGGATACAAAATATCAAAATGAACTTAGACTCGATATCTCATTTAAAAACGTGGGAAAGCAAGAGGCAAATGTTGAGGGTATGAGAATACTGATGAATGATGATGGAAAGAAGATAATATGGGAAGGCGCATATGAAACCGATAGTTTGCCCTTAATTCGAAATGCGTCAATCAATCGACAAATTCAAAAAAACCGAAATGATTTGATTCCTTTTCAGTTAGGTGGAACGTATCAGGATGTTTTGTTTAAAACCATTCATTTTGTACCAATAAAGGCTAAGGAAGAGATGACAATTGGTATTTATAACGGGTTACTTCAAATGAAAGAAAGTTCAAAGGACGTTTGGTTAGATATCGTTAACTTTTCCTTCGAAATTCCATCTGACTTTAAACTGGTTGAATATAGAAAAGATGGACAACCAAAGCGTTTAAAATATAATTATTGGCAATCATTTAACTTACATTATCCGAAACCAGTAACAAATTAAAATTTTTATATTCGCTCACTGTCCATGCTCCTAAAATAACAAGTCAAGTAGGCAATAAAGAGCCTCGATATTTAGCCATAAAAAAAACCGATCCAGTTGCTTTTTTTGTTGAGCAAGCTTACACTTGTTATTACATATGTAATAACGTTAAGTGGTGCATAAAGTGATCAAGGTTAAAGTGACTGCCGTTGGCAACTCTATGGGAATTCTCCTCCCAAAAGAAGCGCTTCATAAAATGAAAGCGGATAAAGGCGATACACTTTACCTTGTTGAAAGCCCTGAAGGTTATACGCTTACACCTTATGAAAAGGATTTTGCTAATCAAATAGAAGCTGCAGAGAAAGTGATGAAAAAATACCGTAACGCTCTGCAAAAACTTGCGAAGTGAAAAAGCCTGTTTGGGTAATGAAACAGCTTGTCATATCGGCTCATAAAATGCTGCTATCGGAACATGGCGGATCATCAGGCTTACGTAACGAAGCGTTTTTAGATTCTGCGCTAGCGAGGCCGCAGCAACGATTTGCTGATGAACCTGAATTATCTATTTTTGAACTGGCTGCTTCATATAGTGGTGGTTTTGCCAAAAACTACGCCTTTATTGATGGCAATAAGCGAATTGCATTTACAGTCGCTGCCGTATTCTTAGAGATAAATGGATTTCACTTTAATGCGTCTGAATCAGAAGTCGTCGTGATCTTCAAAAATTTAGCATCCAATAATATTACCGAAAATGAAATAGCGGATTGGTTTAAAGCTTCGTCTGTTTCAATTGCCACCGGGTAGGTCAGAGAAGCTTCTGTTCTCACTCAAAACCGTACATGTACAAATGCGGCTCAGCCTTCTTACACCTATGTCAACGGATGTACCTAATTTCGAAGAATGGGTAACGACTCAACAAGGAGTCAAAATAGTAATTTAATGGAGTACACAATGTTAATCGCGGGTGTAGATGAAGCGGGCAGGGGGCCTTTAGCAGGGCCGGTCGTAGCAGCCGCCGTTATTTTGGATGTGAATGATCCCATTGCGGGTTTGGCGGACTCAAAAAAATTAACCGCGACCAAGAGAGAGAAGTTAGCTCAGGAAATAAAAAACAAGGCGTTGGCTTGGTCTGTGGGTCGCAGCGAGGTGGATGAAATTGACGAAATCAATATTCTCAGAGCGACGATGAAAGCAATGGAGCGTGCTGTACAGGGCTTGGCTAAGTTGCCTGAGAAAGTGTTAGTAGATGGTAATCAAGCTCCTCACCTGCCTGAGTTTATAGTAGAGACCATTATTAAAGGCGATGATAAAATTGCCGCCATCAGTGCCGCATCGATTATTGCCAAGGTGACTCGAGATGAAGAAATGATTCGTATGGATCGTGCTTATCCTGGTTATGAATTCGCCAGACATAAAGGCTATGGCAGCCAATTGCACATGATAAAACTGAAAGAACTGGGTGCCAGTCCAATTCACCGACGGTCTTTTGCTCCTGTTCGACGAGTTTTACAAGGTACAGTTTAACGCTATGGAAGCTTCTTTTGTTCATCTCCGCTTACACTCAGAATTTTCGATTTCCAGTGGTGTCGTTCGCCTCAAACCTTTAGTCAATGCGGTGGCTCAGGCGGCGATGCCTGCGGTTGCCGTCACCGATCAGTCTAATTTATTCGGTCTGGTTAAATTCTACCGTGCTGCACAGAGCGCGGGTATCAAACCTATTTTTGGCGCGGATGTATGGATTGCCAATGAGACAGAACCGGAGAGTCCAACGCCTTTGGTTTTGTTATGCCAAAATAAAGTGGGCTATCGTAATCTTTGTGAATTAATCAGTTTAGCCTATATTGAGGGGCAGCACTATGGCTTGCCGACGATAGAAAAAAAAGGGTTTGAAGGCAAAACGAAAGGCTTAATTGCGCTGTCAGGGGGGCGACTCGGCGATGTAGGTCAGGCATTATTAGCCCATAAAGAAGAGCAGGCTCTGGAACTAGCGAGCTTTTGGCAAAGCTTATTTCCTGATCGTTTTTATATCGAACTGCAAAGAACAAATCGAGAGAACGAAGAACGTTATCTATGTGCGGCTGTTGATTTGGCGTTAAAGCTGGATCTGCCTGTTGTTGCGACTAATGATGTCCATTTTTTACAACAGGACGAGTTTGAAGCGCATGAAGTGCGGGTCTGTATTAATGAAGGACGAACCCTGGATGATCCGCGTCGCTCTCGCAACTATTCTGAAATGCAGTACTTGCGTAGCCCAGAAGAAATGCTGGCATTATTTTCTGATATTCCCGAAGCCTTAGCCAATAGTGTTGAAATCGCCAAACGTTGCACGTTAGAGCTGGAATTAGGCAAAGCGGTGCTGCCTGATTTCCCCATCCCGGATGGTATGACCGAGGATGAGTTTTTTAGAAAACAAGCTCATGAAGGTCTGGAGCGGCGTTTGCACCTTATTTTGCAAGATATTAGTGACCGGGAAGAACGGCAACAGCGACGCCAGGAATATGATGAACGTTTACAGTTGGAGCTGGACGTTATTATTCAAATGGGTTTCCCAGGTTATTTTTTGATCGTCGCTGATTTTATTCAATGGGGAAAAAATAATGATGTGCCAGTGGGCCCGGGGCGCGGCTCAGGTGCAGGCTCTATTGTGGCCTACGCTTTAGATATTACTGATCTGGATCCGATTAAATATGAGCTGCTGTTTGAACGTTTTTTAAACCCGGAGCGGGTCTCCATGCCGGATTTTGATATCGACTTTTGCATGGATAAACGCGACCTAGTCATCGATTATGTGGTCAAAACGTACGGTCGGGATCAAGTTTCGCAAATCATTACCTATGGCACCATGGCGGCAAAGGCAGTCATCCGGGATGTCGGGCGAGTTATGGGACACGGTTATGGTTTTGTTGACCAGCTTGCTAAAATGATTCCGTTTGAAATCGGAATAACGCTGGATAAGGCATTGGCCAGTGAAGAGGCTTTACAGCAACGTTATAACGATGATGAAGACGTACAAACCCTTTTTGACATGGCACGTTCACTCGAAGGTTTAACCCGCAATGCCGGTAAACATGCTGGAGGGGTGGTGATTGCGCCGACGGCCTTGACAGATTTTTCACCTTTATATTGCGAGCAAGGCAGCGACAGTATTGTCACGCAATATGATAAAGATGACGTTGAAGCAGTCGGACTGGTCAAGTTTGACTTTCTCGGTTTACGTACCTTGACAATTATTGACTGGGCGGTGAAAACCATTAACCGTCAACTGGAAGGCAAAGACGAACCGCGATTGCTGATCGAATCTATTCCTCTGGATGATGAGGCGACCTTTACGCTCTTGAAAAACAGTGCGACCACGGCCGTATTTCAACTAGAGTCGCGCGGCATGAAAGACTTGATTACACGTCTGCAACCGGATTCATTTGAAGATATTATTGCTTTGGTGGCCTTGTTTCGCCCTGGTCCGTTGCAGTCGGGTATGGTCGATGACTTTATCAATCGTAAACACGGTCGAACTCAAGTTGTCTATCCCCATCCTGATCTTGAACCGATATTGAAGCCAACCTACGGCGTTATTTTATATCAAGAGCAAGTGATGCAAATCGCGCAAGTATTGGCGGGCTATTCGTTGGGTGGTGCCGATATGTTACGTCGCGCTATGGGTAAGAAAAAACCTGAAGAAATGGAAAAGCAGCGGGTTATATTTACCGAAGGCGCGGTTGCTCTTGATGTTGAAGAAAAAACAGCAACCTATATCTTCGACTTGATGGAAAAATTTGCGGGCTATGGCTTTAATAAATCACATTCTGCCGCATATGCCTTGCTATCCTATCAAACCGCCTGGCTGAAAGCGCATTATCCTGCCGCTTTTATGGCCGCCGTGTTATCGGCTGATATGGATAATACGGACAAAATAGTCACATTAATTGATGAATGTCGCGATATGAAATTAAAAATTCGCCCCCCTGATCTTAACGTCAGTGTCACCGCATTTGCGGCACAACCGGATGGTCAGGTTCAATATGGTCTGGGGGCGATTAAAGGGGTAGGGCAATCTGCGGTGGACAGCATTGTTGATGAACGAACGACAAACGGCGCCTTTAAAAATTTATTCGACTTTTGTTCACGAATGAATACCCGCAAAGTGAATCGACGCACACTGGAGGGTTTGATTCGTGCTGGTGCAATGGATGAACTGGGGCCCAACCGGGCGACGTTAATGGCTTCACTCACCAAAGCCATGCAAGCCGCAGAACAGGTAGAGAGAAACAGCAGTTTAGGGCAAGTTGATCTTTTTGGTAACGTGTTGTCACAGGACGATGACCCAGGTTGTTCAGCAGATTATGTGCAGACTCCGGAATGGAGCAAGGATCAGCGTTTACTCGCAGAAAAAGAGACCTTGGGTTTATATTTAACAGGGCACCCCATAACCCGTTACGAAGCGGAACTTCGTCATTTTATTTCTTTTAAAATAGCGGATCTCAAGCCCAATAATGATCAAAAAATAATTATTGCCGGGCTGATTGTTGCGGTGCGAACGATGAGAAGTCGCAAAGGCGATAAAATGGCCTTTATTACTCTGGATGATCGTACCGGGCGGGTTGAACTCGGTCTTTTTCCAGAGAATTATCGCCTCTACCGAGATAAGCTGATTAAAGATAAACTACTGGTGGTAGAAGGCAGTGCCAGTGTCGATGAGTATTCAGGTGGCTTCCGGGTCAGCGCGGACCGATTGTTTGATATCGACGAAGCGCGATCTGCCTTTGCCAAACGGCTCGTCATTACGCTGAGCGCCGACTCCGATTGTGCGACTGTAATACGGGGGCTGGCCGAAGTCTTAACCCCGTATCGAAATGGGGCCTGCCCCGTTTTGGTTCGTTATCAATCCTCTGCAGCATCCGCCCAGATTGCCTTGGGACAAGAGTGGAAAGTACACCCTGCCGATGAACTCATCCATCGACTAAACGAATCAATGGGTCATAATGAAGTTCGGGTGATGTATTAATAATACCTAGATCCTGCAAATGGACACACTTCAGTTTTTGTGTGTATTTCCATACAGGAAGATATGATTCCCCAAAGATTTTTTAAAGAATTTCTGATTTTTGTCGAATACTAATGTTGATATTTAGTGCTTCGTTTTTCCTTGGGAAAAAATAAAACAGGAGTTAATTGTGAAGGAATTACTTTCCCCGCTTGTCGCGGTATTTAACAAATTGCGATTTACTATTAAATTTGGGGTCGTGATTGTTATTTTTATGCTACCCATATTGTTTCTGGGGTTCATGGCGTACAACGAGGCGAAGACTCAAGTCAACACCGATACACATAAGGTCAATGGACTAAATTATTTAAAACCTTTGCGTAACCTCAGTACACACACGGCTCAGCATCGAGGCATGATCAACGCTTATCTCAATGGCGGCGGGGAAGGCTTTAAAGCGGACATCATGAGCAAGCGTGCTGAAATTCAAGCCGATTATGCTGCATTAAAAGCATTAAACTCCACACATTCTTTTTTACAAGGATTGAATACAAACGCTAACGTATTGCAACAGCGCTGGACAATACTAGCTGAAAATGCCTTTTCAATGCAGCCAGAAGAAAGTTTCACGATACATACTGCATTAATTGCGGGCATTCTGCTTTACGTACAGGATATTGCTGACGCGACGCAGTTAAGCACGGAACAAGCATTAGATATTCATTACCTTAACCTGGCTTTAGTTGACCGCTTACCCAGCCAAATAGAAATGCTGGGACAAACACGAGGGTTTGGTGCCGGACGCATAGCGGCAAAATCCCTCTCTGCGGATCAGCGACTCCACTTAACCTCACTGACCAGCACCATTGAAGCAACAAAAATAGCCCTTGATAGGGATATGATAATTGCTTTTAAGGGGCTGCCCGCGATCAAACAACGTTTAGCAACGCTTTCAGATAAAGCGCAGCAAGCCAGTATGAACTTTATTGCCTTGAGTAATAACGAGCTGATTACCACAAACAAAATCATTATCGACCCCAAACGTTATTTTGAGGCTGGCAGTAGTGCTATCTCTGCTAATCTCGCTCTCTATAATGAAATGATAGAAGTTACCAGCGATTTACTGGCAGATCGTCTGCAAAACGCAAATCATTTTCAGAACATGCTGATTGTTGGGTTGGTTACCGTTTTTGTTTTGTTGCTCTATGTTTTTGCCGCACTTTATAGTTCTTTGCGCAATAATATTGAGCTGATAGGTCAAAGTGTGACTCAGCTGGCTGAAGGAAATTTCAACAAACTGCCGGAGATTCACACATCAGATGAACTGGCTAATATCGACAAAGCGTTAAACCGCTTGCGGGTAAGTGTTGCTAACCGGGTATTGGGCGTATTGAATTCAACGGTATTTTTGGTGGCGCAGTCAAAAGATATGTTGAATTTGAGTGGGCTGGCACGTGTTAATGGTGAACAACAGAAAACCAGTGTTGATGAAGTGTCTATTTCTATTTCACAAATTGATGATGCAATTCAGGAAGTTTCCAGTACAACAATCAATGCAGCCGAAGCCGCAGATAAAGCCAATCAGTCATCCAGCAGTGGTAAAAAAACTGTACAAATAATGATTAGCAATATTCAATCGTTGCGCGATGAAATTCAAGAAGCCAGCGTAGTTATAAAAAAACTGGAAGAGGATAGTGATAGGATCGGGAAAATTCTTGATGTGATTCGAGATATAGCTGAACAAACCAATTTGCTGGCTTTAAATGCAGCTATTGAAGCCGCGCGTGCGGGTGAGCAAGGTAGGGGATTTGCCGTGGTTGCCGATGAGGTGAGGTCACTTGCCCAGCGCACTCAAGAAGCGACTCTGGATATAAAAAATATGATTGAGCAACTTCAAAAAGGCTCTCAATCAGCGACTCAAGTCATGTTGAAAAGTGGTAACAACGCCCAGAAAACATTAGACCAAGCAAGCAATACGAGGGCTGTTTTTACTGAGATTGCAGGGCATGTTGCAGGGATTGATTCGATAACAGCTCAAGTTGCTACCGCCACTGAGGAGCAATCGAAAATGGCAGGGGAGGTTAATAACAATATAATTAACCTCACCCAGCTGGCTACAAAAACGGCGAAAACCGCGCTTGATTCATCGCTTGCCAGTAATAAAGTTTCATCATTAGCGATGGAGGTTAAAACCTTGCTGACCTCTTTTAGTATTGATGAACAAGAGCTTGAGGCCACTGAGCGTTCGTTACAGGAAGTAGAGCCACTGTTTGTATGGAAGGACGACTATAATATCAGTGTTTCAGAAGTGAATCGTCAACATCAAGTTTTGGTACGTTTGATCAATGATTTGCACCGCTTAATTAAAATACAGGGCAGTCATCAATCTATCGAAAAAGCATTGGATGCTTTAGTGCAATATACCATTAGCCACTTTGCTTTCGAAGAAGAAATGTTTGAACAGACCCAGTATCCCGAGACCGAATCTCATAAAGCAAAGCATAAAAAACTCCTTGGGCAAATAGAAGGTTTTGTTCGTCGGGTAGAGTTGGGGGGGAATGAGCAGGTTTTTGATGAATTGCTTGGCTTTCTTTCCGATTGGTTGGTGAAGCACATTCATGGGACAGATAAATTGTACGCACCCCATCTGAATCAGCATGGTATCGAATAATTACCTTTGAATGATATTTCAATCGGCTCTTTTGTGTGCGATATGGTTTAAAAGTTTTAAGCCACAGGGTACAGACAAAAGAGCCGGGTAGTTTATTACAGCCCGTTTCTTATTTAATAGAAAGTAACTCAATTTCAAAAATGAGAGTGGAATGAGGTGCTATTTGAGCACCCGCGCCGCGATCACCATAAGCTAACTCAGAAGGAACAAAAACTTTCCATTTTGAACCGGTGGGCATTAGGGGTAAAATTTCCTGCCAGCCCTTGATCACACCATTGACTGGAAATGTGGCGGGTTCGCCTCGACTAATAGAACTATCAAATTCATCACCGTTGATCAGTGTACCCTCGTAATGAACGGTAACCGTATCGCTGGCACTGGGTTTTTTGCCTGAACCGGCTGTGATTATTTTATATTGTAAACCGCTATCCAGAACCGTGATGTCTTTTTCTTTTTTGTTCTTTTCTAAAAATGCTTCGCTTATTTTCTGATTTTCTTCAGCCAGTTTTGTCATGACGGCTTGACGTTTTTCTTGAAACGAGGTGAATGCTGCTTGCATTTCTTCGTCTGATAATTTTGGTTCTGAGCCACTTAAAATGTCTGAAATGGCTTGGCTGAATGCCTTGGCATCTACTTCCATACCTTGGCTGCGAAGTTGCTGAGCCATTTGTACACCGACGGCATAACTGAATTTTTCTTTTTCAGATTTAAGTGCATCGTTTGCATTTGCAACTGGAAATAAGCTGAGCAGTACCATACTGCCGGCAATTTTTGAGATCGTTCTCATTGGACGTCCTTTATCATTTAGTCGATGTTAGATAAGACAAGTATACAATATTCAGGCCTATTCCCAAAATGATGTAAAACAACGGACGCTCTCAACATGATTTACGGGATCCATTTCGATTGGCAATGACGATGGCACGGAGGGGGGCAGGATAACCTTCGATGGTTGTTTGTATGTTGTTGGCGGCTAGAAAGTCCGGAAGTGATTCGAACTGCATCCAGTTTGTGGTGCGTTGCTCTTCGATGGTGGTCGGTGATACATCAATCACTCTTATATTTTCGAAATGACAACGTTGTAACCAGGTTTCTAGTTGTTGTGTCTCTGGAATGAACCACACATTTCGCATTTTTGCATAACGGTCGCGGGGTACCAGTAGGTTGGCATAATTTGAGGGAATAACCAGGGTTTCGAGAATCAATTCACCTCCGGGTCGCAACGCTTGTCTTAATTCAAGAAGATGATCTATAGGTGACCGCCTGTGGTAGAGCACGCCCATAGAAAATACACTGTCAAATTGTGCTGTAGAGTCAGGTAGATCTTCCATTTTAAAGGGGACAAGATGAACGGGGACTTGCGGTGCATAGCGCTTTAGCGCATGAAATTGAACTAAAAATAGCAAAGAAGGATCGATGCCAATCACTAATTGGGCACCCGCGCCGGCCATTCTCCAGCAATGATAGCCATTACCACAACCCACATCTAAGACCTGGCGTCCGGCTAAAGGGGCAATATGCGGGGCGAGTCGATTCCATTTCAGATCGGAGCGCCATTCAGAGTCGATATGAATATCGAAGAGTGAATAGGGGCCTTTGCGCCAGGGGTGAAGTTGTTGTAAGCCGGTTTTTAACTGAACCTGTTGTGTGTTGCTACAGTCCATTATGTCACCAATAATAATCTCTTTATGGTTAAGGTTGTAGTGCCCAGTTTCAATTTTGGGTAGCTGCTCCAACGTTTTTAACCAATTTTTGAGATTGCCATTAACGTTCACATTGACTCGTTGCTCAATGTGTTTGGGTAATGTTTTTAACCAGGGTTTAAGTGATGAGGATTCCAGTGCCTCGTACAAGCTTTGAAAGTCTATCATTAGAGACGCATTATTTTATGGCAACCAGGGACACAAAATTCAGATTTTGATAATAAAGATAACTGTGTTTGAAGCCCACCTGCTTAAGGCGGGACTGATGTTCCACTAACGTATCCGCAACCAAAATGTTATCCAATGCGCTACGTTTTTGACTGATTTCCAGTTCGCTATAGCCATTTTCTTTTTTAAATGCATGGTGAATCAAAGTAAATAAATCGTTTTGTGCTTGTTCCGAAAATCTGATTTTTTCAGAGAGTATCAAAGCGCCTCCGGGTTTCAAATGAGTGTATATCGACTCCAACAGCTTGATACGACCCGATCTGGCAATAAACTGTAGCGTAAAATTTAGAACTACGAGTGAAGCGTTAACAAAGCTGATTTTTTGAATATCGGCACAGGCCAGCGTATAGTCAATGGGACTGTTTTGCTGTGCAAGCAAATTTTTACAGCGTAGTAACATGGGTAATGAGCTGTCCACGCCAATAATCTTGCAACTGTGGTGTGGGATGTTGGCACGCATTGCCAGGATAGCCGCACCAAGAGAGCAACCCAAGTCATAACAAATGGAGTGGGCTTGTGCATAACGTTGGCTGAATATGCCGATCGCGCTGATGATGTCTCGATAACCGGGTACGGAACGATTAATCATGTCTTCAAAAACGTAAGCCACTTCGGTGTCAAACTCAAAATCTGGAATTTTGCTCAACGCTTTGGCGTATAAAGTGTCGTGATGTTCTGGTTTTTGTGTCAAAACGTGAGTGTCCTGCCTGAATTAAAACGAAGCCAACAACACATCTTTGGCCTTGTTTATTTTGGCTGCCAGGTAGGTTGAACCACCCCGGTCCGGGTGAAATTTTTGCATGAGCTTGCGATGCGCAGTTTTAATGGTATTTTGATCCGCATTTTTTGCAATGCCCAATATTTGATAGGCTTCTTCTCGCGTCATTTTACCCTCGGTGACAGATGAATTAACGCCATGGGTGTCCTCTCCTTCTTGTTGAGATCGCCATTCCGTGCCAAAGTAACGATCCAGGAAGCTTTCGAGCAGTGTCGCCGATTCATGATCTTCTATACGGTATATTTTAAGCAGATCGATTAACTGATTCTGCTTGAGTTCCGAGAGTTTTGTCCCCGCATGTAAGCCATTAAGAACCAAGCCCTCCAGGTTGCCCGTGTCATGATTCAGAGACATTCTCAGAAAGCGAGTTTCAATTCGAGAGTAGGAATTGTCGTTATCGCTTGCCTGCGAATCGTGGCCTGTGCCCGTACCGGAAAACTGAGAACGAATAGCTTTGAACATCTGGTAGCCTCGCAATAGACCGGCGATGCGTTGAAAAAAAGGTAAGGCACCGCCAATCAAGGCAAAGAGCCAAGGCAGTTTTCCCGTTAGAACAAGGAAGATCAATAACAACCCAGCCATAACAAGTCCAGCTCGCTTTATAGCACGTGATATTGTTTTGGCAGGGGTGTGGGTAAACCACTGCACTATAAAAATGAGAGCAATCAGGGTAAATATAAAAATAATAAATTTAATTAACATGGGATGGTAAGTAATTATTTATCAGGTAATTGTTGTAGAAGCTGTTGTACTATTTCAGGGTGCGTACTTTTGTTGTGTTCCAGGGCGGCTCGTCCCTTCACGACAAATTGAGAGACGGCTAATAATAATGCTTTTAACTGAGCGGCACTACCGGCATCAAAATGGCAATAAGCTCCGCGGGTGATCTTTGCAATGCGACGAAAAACGTGTTCAGTTTTGGGTTCATAAGCCTCCTGAAACATGAAAACAGGGATGCCATGCATAGCCAGCGCCCCCGCCCGTTCATAAAGGCATTCGGTTTGTTCTTCTACGCTATCGCCAACAAAAACGACGGCTTGTATTGGCTGTTTGTTGTGTTCTGTAAAGGCATGGGCTAAGATCCGCTCGATTTGAGTGATCCCGGCTAAACAGGTTACGCGCGACATTTCACGTAACAAGGCATTAGCATTCGTCGCCCAGGGACAGGCATAAAATTCGCCACAGCCTCGATAGTAGGCCAACTGAATCGACAAATGACCAAGCTGAGCGGTTTGTTGAAACATATCCGACTGAATGTCGCAAGCTTGCTGCCACAGCATGGCGCGACTTGCCGTTGCATCCATTGCAAATAACAGTCGTGCATCCATTTGCCGTGTTGTAATAGTGGGCGGTGATGTTGCCGCTAGCTTTTGCAAAAATGCCTGCACATTATGATCAGTTTTTAGCTCGGTTGATTTTTTCATCGCGCACTCTTAAATCGGTTTAACAAGATTTTATCATGAAGGTTTGTTATTATTGTTCAAAAATTATTATTCTTAAATACCTATGATCCTATAAGTGATCGTATTTTCGCAGTGCAAGAGATTGATTCGTAGAGCGAATGACAACTTTGAGCGCCATCCTTATTGAGATGACCGAAAAGTTTCATATCGCTCTACGGATCAAAAGCTTGTGCTGAGAGCACTTACAGGATCTAGGTAATAGCCTATATCAACAGCCTGTTTACTTTATGTGCCTCCCGTCAGGTACTTGTTATAACTGGAATTTAAATGAAACGGTAGTGTGGTGAAATCAGTAAATTTTTTGTATGTTATTGTTTTTTTGTTGTCTGGCTGTGTCGCAACTCAAAAAACCCCCATGCCTGTCGATCCTGAGCCGATTCTCAGTCCGGAGCAATTTCAAGATGAATTGCTATCACATGAGCAGCGTCTAACACAAACTATGGTCGGTATTTTTCAGCAAAGTCAGCAAAGTCAGCAACTGATGAAGATGGATGCGGATTTGAATACCTTACTGGCACAGGTTGAAAAAATTAATGAAAGAAGTAAGCGAGTGCGACGTGCTGTGGCCAAAGTAGAAAAAGCCTATCCGCCCAAAGTGCCTCCTTTAATTGAAGATAAGCTATTACTGGGTGAGCGGGAATGGGTCTATTTAAACGAGTTTGAGCACGTCTTTACCGCCTATATTGATCCGGGTGTTGATTCGTCGATGCTCAAAGCCGATAATATTAACCTGTTTGAACGCGATGGAGATCAATGGGTTCGTTTTGATGTTTTGTTGCCGGACGATAATAAGTCCGAGAGTGAAACAGTCAAAACCTTTAAATTTAAAGTACAACGCATGATCCGCATCAAATCACGTTCCAGTGACCAGAAATCTCTGCGTTACCCCGTTATTCAGGTAAACCTGAATATTGGGAAATACCAAGGCATGACGGAAATTTATCTTGGAACTCAAAGTAAGCGAAAGCACGCTCTGGTGCTGGGTCGTAAATTTCTTAAAGATATTGCAGTTATTGATATCAGTCAAACATTTATTCAGGGCAAAACGAGTTTGCATAACTCTAAATAATGAAAGTGTGTTATGGAATCACGTAGACCATTTTATTTTCTAATCATTTTACTTGTTATCGCTGGAGTAAGTGCCAGCCTTCATCGTCATCTGGAATTCAATGTTCCCCTTTTTCCTGGTAAGCAACTTGATATTTGGTTGATCGATGCCAAGGTTAGTTTTCAAAGTGAAGGCGGGGCGGCGGAAGCCACACTGTCTTTGCCAACTGACCCGGGTTTTCAAGTCTTGGTTGAAAATGCAACCTCACTGGGTTATGGCTTGACAATACGAGAGAAAAAAGCCGGGGTACGCCATGCGATCTGGTCTATTCGTGAAGCTGAGGGTTCACAACAGCTTTATTACAAAGTCACCCTGATATCGACGGGAAATAATCGTCTCTTTGCCACTGATATACCTGCTGCACCCGGTACGGTTAATTGGCCGAACAGCATGAAGTCTGTCGCTGAACAGCTTGTTGCTCAGGCCTATAACCGCAGTGCCAACAATTTATCTTTGGCAAGAGAACTGAGCCGGATACTGAGCAATCCCTCGCGGGATCAAAATGTTGCCTTGCTATTATCAAGCTATTCGCCGGATAAACTGTTTGAAATGCTGTTACATACAGCAAAAATTCCCGCTCGGATTGTTAAAGGGTTGTCTCTCGAAGACCAACGCCGGGGGCAAGCATTGATTCCATTAGTCGAAGTTTATCATGAGCAAGAATGGCACCTTTTTGATCCTAAAGCTGGTACGGAAGGACGACCGGATCATTTATTATTGTGGGAACGTAATGGCCATTCGGTGCTGGATGTTATTGGCGGACATAATTCAAAAGTAACCTTTTCCATGCTACAACAAACCGGCTCCGCACTAGCGACTTCGGTCGAATTGATGATGAATTATAAACCGATGGCATTTTCTTTATACCAGTTACCGCTGGAAGAACAGAGTTTATTTAAAGGTATTTTACTGATTCCGGTGGGGGTGCTGGTCGTCGTTTTCTTGCGCATCATGATAGGCATAAAAACATCCGGTACGTTTATGCCGGTATTGATTGCTTTGTCTTTTATTCAGACTACTTTGCTGGTGGGCCTAATTGGGTTTTTACTCATTGTTGCCGTTGGCCTGGTGATTCGCTCCTATCTTTCACATTTACACCTGCTTTTGGTTTCGAGAATATCCGCAGTGGTGATTGTGGTCATCGGTATTATCGTTCTTTTTACTTTGCTGTCCTATAAATTTGGCTTGAGTGCGGGTTTGACTATCACTTTTTTCCCAATGATTATTCTTGCCTGGACTATTGAGAGAATGTCCATTCTCTGGGAAGAACAAGGCGCTAAAGAAGTGATGATTCAAGGGGGGGGCAGCTTGATTGTGGCGACGATTTCATACCTGGCTATGAGCGATGACTGGGTACAGCATTGGGTGTTTAATTTTCTTGGAATTCACCTGGTGATACTCGCACTGGTTTTGTTGATGGGGCAATACACCGGTTATCGTTTTCTTGAATTAATACGCTTTAGTCCGATGAAAAAAGATTGATGTCCCTTTATGTTATGTAGTCCACTGACATTGAGTCGAAAAGGGGTGTTGGGCATGAACAAGCGCAACGTTCATTACATCAGCCGCTATAACCCACGCAAACTCTATCAATTGGTCGATGACAAGTTGATGACTAAAAAGTTGGCTCTGGAATCGGATATTGCAGTGCCAAAATTACTTGGGGTGGTCAGTACACCCCATGAAATATCAGGTATTAATTCTCTGTTTGAAGGTGAACCGGGCTTTGTTATTAAGCCTGCACAGGGTAGCGGTGGCAGAGGAATCATCGTGATTACTACTGTCCGAGAAGGTCGGTTTTATAAATCTAATAACGAGGAAATAACAGCGACGCATATTAAAGACCATGTCTCTAATATTCTCGGAGGATTGTTTACCTTGGGGGGGCATACCGATGTGGCCATGGTTGAAGGCTTGATTAAATTTGACCCGGTTTTTGAAGGCTATAGTCATGAGGGGGTGCCGGATGTTCGACTTATTGTATTAAAAGGCTTTCCGGTTATGGGCATGTTACGTCTTTCGACCCGTGCCTCCGATGGTAAGGCTAATTTACACCAGGGTGCAATTGGTATCGGTCTGGATATTGCTACAGGACACAGTATAGCGGCGGTTCAATTTGACAGGCCTATTGCAGAGCACCCTGATACAGGCAAGTCTCTTGACCATATCCAGGTGCCGCACTGGGATCGTTTGTTAAATTTAGCTGCTGGTTGTTATGAAATGTCGGGGCTGGGTTATCTGGGTACGGATATGGTGTTGGATGTTGATCAGGGCCCGCTGCTGCTGGAACTGAACGCCAGGCCAGGTTTGGCCATTCAAATGGCTAACCAACAAGGAATTTTACCTCGTTTAAAGCAGGTCGAGGCTCTGAAAAAAACGCATAAAATGACCGTAACCGAGCGTGTTGATTACGTCAAAAAACATTTTTCACATCGTATCAAATAGTATTTAAATGAAACTGAATTCAATCTTGTGGTTTTTTATTATTACTGTCGTTCTGGGTGTGCTTTTTTCCCCGGATTCAGCTCTGGCAAATAACAAAGTAAAAAGTTATCGTCTTGATTATAATTTCGATTTTTCGCCCGAGGATAAACGAGTGTTTGTGACAATTCGGTTATCAAAAAATGCGGGGTTGCTCAAAAGCTTGCGTTTTAATATTAAGCCAGAGTATCACAGCCAATTTGATGGTGACGGGAAAATCAAGCGCCAGGCGAATTATATTACGTGGTCTCCGCCTAAAAAAGGGGGGCGTTTAACGTATCAGGTCAAAATAGACCGTCAACGTAACTCGGGAGGTTACGGTGCCTATTTTGCCAAAGACTGGGTGATATTTCGTGGTGATCATGTGGTTCCTTCTGCCAAAGTCGTAACAAGAGGGATAGCGGAATCTCAAGCCCGACTGCGGTTTAACATGCCTGCGGGCTGGGTCGGTGAAACCATTTACGAATCGACAGATAAAATCAATTTTGTCGTAGATGATCCGCAACGACGTTTTGATCGACCTATCGGCTGGATGATCGTCGGTGATATTGGTATTCGCAAGGAGCAAATTAAAAATACGCTTGTTGCTGTCGCCGGGCCAAAAGAGCAAGGTGTTCGACGTATGGATGTTCTGGCTCTTTTGAATTGGAACTTGCCGGAGTTGCTCGCTGTTTTTCCAAATTATTACAAAAAAATTCTTATTGTCAGCGCTGACAGTCCAATGTGGCGAGGCGGATTATCAGGGCCAGGATCATTATATATGCATAGAGACAGACCTATGATCGGCGAAGACGGTACCAGCACACTCATCCATGAACTCATTCATACCGCGATGCGTATTAATGGCGGTGAGCAAGATGATTGGATCGTAGAAGGTTTTGCTGAATTCTATTCTCTAGAACTGATGCGTCGCTCTGGGACGATACCTCAGCAACGCTACGAACTGACTCTGTCAAAATTGTATAAAAAAGGTGCTGATATAAAAAAATTACGAGGTGAAAACTCAAAAGGGGCAACCACCGCTCGGGCAGTCTTATTTATGAAAGAACTGGATGATAAAATCAGAGCGATGACTCATAATAAAGCCAGTTTGGATGATGTGGCAAAAAAACTGGCTCTTAAACGGGGGCAAGTCAGCTTGAAATTGCTCAGAAGTTATGTCAAAGAAGTCGCAGGTGCTCCGCTTGACATGTTGTCTAAAAATAATCCCTTACTGTCTAATTAAATCATTCCAGGTATATTCACCTGGAAGGCCATGCGCATGAATTCTAGACTGCATTTTATTATTCTCTTATTCGCCGCTGTCGCTGTCTCCTTTGTTCCGGTTCTCCGTTGGCCATTTAATTGGCTGGAAACGTACTTTCACGAGTTGAGCCATGGCTTAGCTGCTTTGTTTACTGGTGGAAGTATTCAATATATTGAACTTCATTTTCGAGGCTCTGGTTTATGTGTGACCGCAGGTGGGTGGCAAGTCGCGATCGCTTTTGCAGGTTATTTTGGTGCCGTATTCTGGGGGGTAGCAATTTATAAAACCGTGACGGCTACAAAGGCTCAGATTTCACGATTATTAACGGCTGCATTGTTACTGACGCTCTTGACCACAACCGTGCTCTGGGTCAGAGATATCAATACCTTGATCATTTCAAGCATCCTTTTTATCGTGTTTTTAGGGGTTCTAAAGTATGGCCATGGACTCGTACTGAAAGTCATGATGCAATTTTCAGGTCTTTATGTTCTGACCAATGCGATTCGTTCTCCCTTAGCGTTGCTTGATGGAGAATCAATAGGTGACGGCGCGAATCTTGCGATATTAACCTGGGTACCCGAGGGCATTTGGATTGCCGTTTGGATGTTTGTTTCTATTGTTGGACTCTGGATAGTTTGGCCACCAAAAAAGAAAAATGTAAAAGCACATCGTTTTTAATCCTTTCCACTTGCTATCTTTACCCTGAATACACCCGTGTCAACGGAATAGACTTCGACTTTTTGCCCTGCGGTGATTTCTTCTACGCTTGCTGCATCGTCTATTTCGACACGCCATGCTATCCCTGAATAACGAGTCGTGCCAGGCTGAGTGTGTGTGATGGTTTCGCTGAGTCTAAATGAATGACCAATGAGATCACTGCTGTAATCTTTGGTGGAAATGTGAATATTTTTGTCTTGAAGTTTCTTGAATGGCTTCCAGAGTATGGCAGTAATAGCAACAGAACAGAGACCAAAGCCGGCTATACCAGCAATCCAGGTGGAGGGGATAATGCCAAGCCAGATGAGGGCGCCAGTGAGTAATGCACCCAGTCCCGAAAACAGGATAACACCTGTACCGAAGCCCAGTACCAGCGCTTCTATTGCCAGCATCAAAAAGCCTGCGGTAAACCAAAATGCGTATTGATGGTTATTAAAATATTCAATCATAATTTTCAATTCGAATGGGTTTTATTTGAAAAGGCGGGGCTTTGATTCATTGCGCTTACCACCGCAACCGCTTCAGCGACGACACTGCCGGTGTTATTACTTTGTCCATCCATAAGTACAATAGTAGATTCTTTGGCGATCTCTTGCTTAGCTTCAATTGCTTTAGTGGCGAGATCCAGTTGCACTGCTTTTTGACCTTCATGCGTCGCTGCAGACTGACCAATGGTGGTTAATGCGTTTGCTTTGGCTTCGGCGACCAAGGTGATGGCGCGCGCTTCACCTTCGGCCATGAGAATTTGCTCGGCTCGTTCGGCTTCAGCGGCTAAAACTTTGGCTTGTTTTTCCCCTTCAGCTACATTGATCGAAGATTGTCTTTCTCCTTCAGACTCGAGTATGGCGGCTCGTTTTTCACGCTCCGCTTTCATTTGTCGCTCCATGGCCTCAAGTACACTACGGGGTGGAGTGATATCGCTTATCTCATAGCGCAAAACCTGGACACCCCAGGGTTCAGCAGCTTCATTAATGGCGGACACAATGGCCGTATTAAGCTGGTCTCGTTCTTCGAACGTTTTATCCAGATCCATTTTCCCGATTTCGGAGCGCATGGTGGTTTGAGCCAGTTGAGTGACAGCAAAGGTATACTCTTCTACGCCATAACTGGCTTTGTAAGGATCCAAAACTTTGAGGTACAGCACACCGTCAACGGTTAACCCTATATTATCCTTGGTAATTGCACCTAGGCTGGGAACATCTATAGCCTGTTCCTTAAGGGTTCGATTGTAAGCCACTTTATCTATAAAAGGGATGATCAGGTTTAGACCGGCAGTGAGAGTGCGCTGAAACTTACCAAAACGTTCAACGACCAGCGCTCTATTTTGCGGCACAAATTTGATCGAGGTTCTTAACAAAACAATTGAAATTACGGCCAGTCCAGTCCAAAAACTGAATAAAAATGAGAACGATTCTTCCATTACTTTTAATCCTTTTAACTAAAGAGCTTACGTGTTTTTATGATTTAAATTCTGCTTTTTTTAATTCAGGCATTTGAGAAACAATGTTTTTAGTAGTGGGTATGCGTATTAGTATCAATATAGGGATAAAGAGTAAAAAGACAAGTAGACTTTTACCGACGAGACCAAAAGGAGCGAAAAAAAGAGAAATTGTACCGGCACAAACGATCGATATCAGGCCAAATATTTTGGCTTTGTGTGGAATGGTACGATGTTGTTGCCAATGAAGGATAATGGGGCCAAATAGCCGATTGCGCGTGAGCTTTCGATATAAATGATCGGAAGAACGGGCAAAACAAAAAGCGGCGAGCAGTACAAAAGGGGTCGTGGGTAGTATGGGCAGTACCAGGCCCAGCAGACCTAATAATAAGCTAAAGAATCCCAGTGCGATTAATAAAATTTTTGTGATCATACCCATAGTCGCGCTTGAAGTTTAGTCCGTGAATGAATACATACCCGTGGCGTTATGGCATGGAGTAGGGCATACAATCATAACTGAATTTCAATCGTTACAGGGATAGTTCATTAAAAAAATCATGTCCTTTGTCATCAATAATAATAAAGGCGGGAAAGTTTTCGACTTCAATACGAAAAATGGCTTCCATACCCAGTTCCGGATAATCAATGACTTCAACTTTCCGAATACAATCTTTTGCCAATTGTGCTGCAGCACCGCCGATAGAACCCAAATAAAACCCACCATACATCATACAGGATTCAGTGACGATAGGGCTACGATTACCTTTGGCTAACATGATTAGAGAGGCACCTTGTTTTTGAAAGGCGGCAACATAGCTGTCCATACGCCCGGCTGTTGTTGGACCAAAGGACCCTGATGGGTATCCCTTGGGCGTTTTGGCGGGTCCTGCGTAATAAATAATATGATTTTTAAAATAGTCTGGTATCTGTCCACCCGCATCCAGGCGAGCTTTAATTTTGGCGTGGGCACTATCTCGAGCAACGATAATTGGGCCATTGAGTATCAGTTGGGTTTTAATCGGGTGTTGTGCAAGCGTGTGGCGAATTTCAGACAGGGTTTGATTAAGGTCAAGATGAACCACTTTTTCTGTTTTTTCACTCTGTACCGGTTCAGGCAAAAAACGAGCGGGATGGCTCTCAAGTTGCTCTAACCAAATTCCAGAACGATCGATACGGCCAAGAATATTACGATCGGCTGAGCAAGAAACACCGATTCCTACGGGACAGGAAGCGCCGTGACGAGGGAGTCGAATAACCCGTGCATCGTGCGCAAAATATTTCCCGCCAAATTGTGCACCTATACCTAGGCCTTGAGCGATGGTCATGATCTCAGCTTCCAGTTTCGTATCGCGAAAGGCTTGTCCCCCTTCATTTCCTTGTTGAGGTAGAGTATCCAGATAATGTGCGGAAGCCAGTTTAACTGTTTTTAAATTGGCTTCCGCTGAGGTGCCACCAATGACTATAGCCAGGTGGTAAGGAGGGCAAGCTGCTGTTCCTAGCCGTTTTAATTTTTCTGCTAAAAAGTTAAGCAAGTTTGAGGGGTTGAGCAGGGCCTTGGTTTCTTGATACAAAAAAGTTTTATTGGCTGAACCTCCTCCCTTAGTCATAAATAAAAATTGGTAGACCTCACCAGGCACGGCTTCGATATCAATTTGCGCAGGCAGATTACTTCCCGTATTTTTTTCTTCATACATGGACAAGGGCGCGAGCTGCGAGTAACGCAAATTATCTTGGGTATAGCTGTTATATATTCCTTTGGACAGCGCTTCAGCATCGTTATAGCCCGTCCAGACTTGTTGCCCTTTTTTCGCGACGACAATAGCAGTCCCGGTATCCTGACAACCGGGTAATTGCATGTTCGCAGCAATGTTTGCATTTTTTAATAATGCCAAGGCAACAAAACGATCATTGCTTGAGGCTTCGGGGTCGTCCAGAATATGGCGCAATTGCTGTAGGTGCGATGTTCTGAGTAGATGGGAGACATCGTGAATAGCGGCGGCGGCCAAAAGGCTCAGCCCCGCAGCTTCAATTTTTAGTATAGGCTGTTGCTCAAATTCACCGATACTAACAAAACGATTCGTCAATAAACGGAATTCAGTGGTATCAGGTTTGAGCGGGTAGGGCGCGCAGTATTGGAATGCGGTCATAATTTTTATAACTACCGGCTTACTGGCTTGACGGAAAAATCGATAATACGGTCAATCGCCCCTAATTCTTCTGCAAGGCATTTAAAATTTTCAGATTTGCGTGTTTGCACCACCATGGCATGACGTACATTGCGGCCTTCGTCGACTAGAGAGTAACTCTGGTTGCTCGCTGTCATTTCATATTTATCCAGTACCGCATTAATTTCTTCTTCAGTTATCATATTTTTGCGCAAACTGGAGATAGACAGATTGCCATACGACAAGGACGGAATATATTTTTCCAAAAAACGAAACAAAGAAAGGATGCCTAAAGACAATACAGTTGCAACAACTGCGGCAAAATAAGACCCCATGCCAATTAAAATACCAATGGACGCGGTGATCCAGATAGAAGCGGCGGTAGTGAGTCCCCGTATCGTGTGTCTGTCCTTCATGATGACACCGGCACCGAGGAAACCAATTCCTGTCATAATGCCCTGCGCCATGCGTGTAGGGTCAACCCGAATCGTTTCTATTGGCATCTCTTGCAATAATTGCCATTGAAACACGGTCAACAACATCAGTAATGAAGAGGCCATGCAGACCAGGCTGTGCGTACGAAATCCTGCAGGTCGACCGTTGTAACTGCGTTCCAGGCCAATTAAACCTCCCGCTATAACGGCGGCAAGTAATCGTATAATAATTAGGGAAAATTCAGAGTCCATCACTTCCTTCTTATTTTACGAAGTGGTACGTCACCCGCATTATATACCCGTCGCGTTTAAGATTCAGGTGTTATTGCTTTAATAATTCCCCCGTTAGAAATATTGATAACTTTCATAAAGGCATTAATTCAAAAGAGTGTTTTTTAATAGACAAATTTCTGGCATACTTTAAATCCTGTCTCATTTTGGAGATTACACAGGCTATTAAGCTTTTTAGAGGGAGTTAGAAAAAAATGAGAAGCGTATTTTTTACAATATTGTTATTGAGTAGCGTAACGGCTAATGCCGCTTTATTTTCATTTTCTGGAAATTTAGAAAATCGTGATGACGTTCAGTTGTTCAACTTTACAACGGACTCATTTAGTAACGTGACATTACAAACGTTCTCCTATGCAGAGGGTGGGTTTGATCCGGCACTGGCACTTTATAATAATAGTGGAGATCTTATTGCTCTAAATGATGATGCTTTTGATGATGGTTTTCTTGTTCCAGCAGACCCAGTCAGTGGTTTTCAATACGATTCATTATTAATGGCCAACCTTGATGCAGGTGAGTATACGGTTGCCTTAATGCCATTTCCAATCTTCCCTGAAAACACATTGGCTGATGGCTTTCAAGTGTTTGATGCTCAAGACTTGAATGGACGGTCTGATTTTTGGGCTCTTGATATAGACGGTGTCAGTGTAGCGACTGAAGCTTCTGTTGTCTCTGCTGTCCCTATTCCTGCTGCGGTATGGTTGTTTGGCACGGGTTTGATCGGACTTTTTGGGATGATGAAAATCAAAAAAACAGCATAGAGG